>Ga0129306_1000084_pt1 | contig 155167 bp, 138 predicted proteins | sample P827metagenome_FD_94438 | JGI IMG/M metagenome (GOLD analysis project Ga0129306, IMG submission 94438) | Capybara group fecal microbial communities from Wisconsin, USA - P827 metagenome | ecosystem: Host-associated > Mammals > Digestive system > Large intestine > Fecal | place: USA: Wisconsin...
GTAGCCGCAGACACCTTGATTGTATTTTCCTACAACCTGTAACTTGAAGTCAATGCTGTACTTTTGATTATTCCCCATATTTTTACACCTCTGTGGGTGTCCTAATTTATGGGGTCAGTTCAGCCGGCGCACCGTCTTCACCACACCCCCATCCCCTAAGGGGGCCGCTTCGCTTTCCCCCTTAAAATCCCCCTAAAAACTTTATTTGACATCTATAGAAAGATATTGTAATATAGAAATAATTGATTTCATAAACTAGGAGCACTATAAATGGACAAGAATTTGATTCTGTTCATCGGTCTCCCGGTTGCAGGAATCGTTCTTGGATGGATTATTCGATGGTGTTATGCCAGATTTCAACTATCTGCGTCAGAACAAAAAGCTGAACGCCTTAGACAGGATGCAATAAAGGAAGCAGAAGCACAGAAAAAAGAAATTTTGCTCGAAGCAAAAGATCAAATCATTCGTGAACGAAAACAGCAGGAACGGGAAGATCGTGAACGACGCGCTGAGGTTCAGCGATACGAAGCGCGTGTTAGCAAAAAAGAAGAGCTGATTGACAAACGGGCCGAAGAATTTGACAAAAAAGAACTCGAATTCGCAGACCGTGCCAATGCAATGAAAAAACGCGAGGAGCAGCTTCGCACTCAGGAAGAACAGTACCGCAAGGAACTGGAACGGATTTCAGGTCTTTCTGCTCAGGAAGCAAAAGATTTAATCATCAAAAATCTTGAAAACGACGCTCGCCACGACGCTCAGGCTCTCTTAAACAAAATTGAGCAGGACGCCCAGCTTTCAGCTGAGAAAAAGGCTCAGGAAATCCTTATTTCCACAATCCAGCGAATCGCCACAGAAACCACCGGCGACTTAACCGTCACCACAGTTTCATTGCCGGGCGACGAAATGAAAGGCCGCATCATTGGCCGCGAAGGACGCAATATCCGCGCCCTTGAAACTCTTACCGGCGTTGATATCATTATTGACGACACGCCTGAAGCAGTCGTAATCAGCTGCTTTGACCCTGTTCGCAAAGAAATTGCCAAACAGTCACTTGAACGTCTTGTTACGGACGGTCGCATCCATCCGGCCCGCATCGAGGAAATCGTTCAGAAGGTCACCCGCGAGATTCAGCAGAAGATTTATGAAGAAGGCGAAAAGGTCCTCTTCGATTTGGGAATCCACAATATGAGTCAGGACGGTGTTCGTGCTTTGGGAAGGCTTTACTTCCGCACAAGCTACGGCCAGAACGTTCTCACCCATTCCAAAGAAGTTGCCGAAATCGCTTCCCTGCTTGCTGCTGAAATCGGAGCAAACAAGGAACTTGCCAAGCGAGCAGCCCTTCTCCACGACATTGGTAAGGGTGCAGAAAACGATTCCGACCAGAACCACGCAGAAGTCGGTGCAGAGATGGCCCGCAAAATGGGCGAAGATGCCAAAGTCATCAACGCGATTGCAGCCCACCACAACGATGTTGAGGCTACTACAATCGAAGCCGTCATCGTTCAGATTGCAGACGCAATTTCAGCAGCCCGCCCTGGTGCACGCCGCGAAACCGTTGACAACTACGTCAAGCGTTTGGAGAACCTGGAAGAAACTGCCGAAAAGTTCCCTGGCGTCGAAAAGGCCTATGCAATTCAGGCAGGCCGCGAACTTCGCATTCTGGTCAACAATGAAAAGATTCCAGACGGCGAAGTTAAGGAACTGGCACAAAAAATTGCCAAGCAGATCGAAACGGATATACGCTATCCGGGCCGCATCAAGCTTACAATGATTCGCGAGACACGAATCGTAGAATACGCAAGATAAAATGCAAAGAGCTTCCGTTTTGGAAGCTCTTTTTTTTACATATGAAATCCTTCGCCGAGATAGATTTCTCGGGCTTCGGGGCTGTCGATGATTTCTTGTCTTGTGCCTTGAATTAGGATTTGGCCGGTGCTTACTATGATTGCACGGTCTGTGATTTCAAGGGTATCGCGGACGTTGTGGTCGGTGATTAAAACGCCAATTCCACGGTTGGCAAGAAGTTTAATCATGCCCTTGATGTCGGCAACGGCAATCGGATCAATTCCGGCAAAAGGCTCGTCCAAAAGAAGAAACTTCGGCTCTATTGCAAGAGAACGGGCAATTTCGGTTCTACGCCGTTCACCGCCGGAAAGAGTGTAAGCCAATTGCTTTCGGATTCGTCCGATGGCAAATTCTTCGATTAATTCTTCAAGTTTTTGTTTCTTTTCGGCACGGGTTAAATCCGGGCGAGTTTCAAGGATAGACCAGATGTTCTCTTCGACGGTAAGTTTTTTAAAAACGCTGGGTTCCTGTGGCAGATATGAAATTCCAAGTTGGGCTCGCTTGAACATGGGAAGGGGCGTGATTCTTTTATTGTCCAGAAAAATTTCACCGGAAGTAGGCTTGTAAAATCCTACAATCATGTAAAAGCTTGTGGTCTTGCCGGCACCGTTTGGCCCCAGTAATCCCAATACTTCACCAGTGCGCATCTGAAAATCGATGCCCTGAACAACTTTTTTTTTACCGAAAGACTTATAAAGGGAACTGACCCGAAGGGTATGGTTCGTTCCTTCAATCTCAATGGAATTTTCATTGACCAAATTATCGTTCATCAAGTTTTCTTTTTCAGTTTCTTCTTCGCTCATGATTCTTTCTCCGCTTTTTCGGATTTTTCTTCAGTTTCGGCTCCTTCCTTTTGCCCTGTTTCTTCAAGTTCCCTGGCTTCGGCGTCATTGTTGATTATATCAGTTATGCTTGGAAGTTCCGGCTTTTCACTTTTATCTGCAGGCTTTTCTTCTTCTTTTTCTTCTGTTTTTTCAGCCTTTTTTTCTTCTTTTTTGGAATCTGTAACCGTTCCACTGACGCGACCGGAAAGAGTGATTTCCTGAGAGTCAAGGTTCAGTATTATTTCCTGAGCGCGGAAAGTGTCTTCTCCCTGGACGATTTTAGGATTTCCGCTCATTTCAAGAATCTGGGCGCTCTTTCGGTAAATTGCAAAGGCAGAAGTACATGTGTTGTCTTTTTGCATGATTGTTACGCCAATCTGCATGGTTGCAATTTCTTTTTCCTGATTGTATTCGATAATCTGCGAGTCAATGCTGACTTCATTTTCAACATCAAGCATGTGGACGGAATCTTCAAGGCGTGCAAGTTTTGTTTCACGGTCATAACGAAGGCGGCCACAGTTAAAATCCATTTTGGTCTCCGTGTTCTTTCCCTCGACATTTCCTTCTGCAGTAATATATTTAAAGTCATCGCCGTTCAATATAATTGAGTCAGCCTTTATTTCCATGGAAGAAGTTTTTACAAATGCATGGCCAATAAGTTTGGTTTCGTCCGTTTTACTTCCAGAAACTCCTGTCATGGAATCGGCCTGAAATTTTATTGACTCTGAAACCAAAGGAAAGGCCAGAAAAAAAACAAGGACTAAAAGGATGTAAGATTTTTTATTCATCCTGCACCTCCGCGGCTGTGGGATGAAGTTCGCTTTCTTCCTGAATGACTGCATTTGAGGTTGAGTCGTCATCGGTATTTATGATTCCGGAAACTGTATCCACAAAAGAAAAGGATTTACTTACTCCGCTGGCACTGAATCCGTAGCCCTGCATGGTTACGTCTTTTTTTGTAAGGTGAACTTCACTGCTTTTGCCGCTTGTAATCTGCTCTGTCTTTTTATTGAAATTCAGTGTATCAGCCTCAATCTCCATGTCCTGTTTTGGAAGGCTCAGGATTATGTCACCATACAAGGTGTAAATTTCTTTTTTGGTGTCGGCGGCAATAAGCTGGCAAGAACCGCTGGTTTCTGTATTTTCATCTTCATCAAAAGTTTCAAAGCTTGCGTTTTTTGCAAAGACGGCATTGTCACTTTTGTATTGCTCAAGCTGACCGGCCTTTAAGGTGACGTTTCGCCTGCTGGATTCATATTTTGTATAATTTGCGTTTGTAAAGCAAAATTCAGGAATTGAGTCTTCAGAATTCTGCCCCTGCAAATAGTTAAGTGAGCAAGAAAAAGAGAAAGGGAAAACAGTAAGCAGTAAAAGAAAGGAAAACTTCATAAAGTCTTTTAAGATTTTACCATATAACAAACCTTTATTTCAACGGAATTGAATTTCACCGGAAATTTCAACATAAATTTAATTTTATTTACAAGTTAAAAACAAGGGTGTATAATATAACCTATGGCAGATTTATTAACTGATGCAGAATTTGATATGTTCCGAAAAGTCATTTATGACGAAAGCGGAATCACATTCTCAGCAACAAACCGTTCAATTCTCGACAGTCGTTTAAAAGAAAAACTTCGTGAAAAACAGCTGGATTCTATAGAAGAATACTACCGTCTCGTCATGTCAAACAAAGAAGAAATGAAGATCATGCTCGACTCTGTTACGACAAACCTTACGCGTTTCTTCCGCAATCAGCCCCATTTTGACGCACTTGTCAATTATGTAATTCCCCACGTCATCGAGAACAAAAAAAAGACCGGAGACACAACCATCAAGATTTGGAGTGCCGGCTGCTCAACTGGTGAAGAACCATACACAATCGCCATGATTCTTGCCGACGTTCTTCCACCACCTTACAAATTTCAGATTACAGCCTCGGACATTTCACTTAAATGTCTCATGACTGGTCAGGCAGGTTTTTATCCAGAAGCACGAATTACTGGAATTCCGCAAAAATATCTTGACCGCTTCTTTACGAAGAACGACCGTGGCTATCAGGTAAAGCCAGAACTCATGCAGACCATAAAATTCGACTACCACAATCTGCGAAACGATTCTGGCGCCAGAAATCTTGACGTAGTGTTCTGCCGAAACGTTCTTATCTACTTCGATGAGCCGGCTCAAAAAAACGTAATCGATCGTTTCTGGAATTCAATGGCTCCAAATTCATATTTGTTCATCGGACATTCGGAAAGTCTGTTCGGCATGGACACAAAATTCGAATTCTTGAAAACCGACTGGGCCTGTCTCTATCAAAAGCACACTTAATACGCAGTCTTAGGTAATTTTTTCAAAGTCTGCATGGTTTAGCTTTGCAGACTGTTTTTTTATAAGGGAGGATTTATACTATGGAAGATATTTCTGTTGCAATTTGTGATGACTCAGCACTCATGCGCAATTTGATTTCTCGTGTTATTGATGAAACAGAAGGATTGTCCGTTGCCGGCAAGGCAATGAACGGCAAATTCCTCGTTGACAAACTTTCTCTTTTTAAGCCGGATGTAATCGTCCTCGACATTGAAATGCCAGAAATGACTGGTGTTGAATTCCTGCGCTGGCGTAAACAGAATAAAGTTGATATTCCGGTCATCATTCTTTCAAGTATTGCCGAAAAGGGTGCTGCAGTCACAATCGAATGTCTCGAACTTGGTGCAGCCGACTTCATTACCAAGCCAAACGGTTCAATTTCTGCCGACATCAGCTCTGTCTCAGACAGGCTTATTGAGCTCATTGCTTCTTATGGCGGCTCTTATGCCCGCCGTCATGGCAAGCAGGTTCGTTCAAGTGAATTCTTCTCAAATCTTGGCTCTGACCGTCTCGTAGAACGCAAACTCGCCACTGCAATGGGCAAGGAAAAGGCTCAGGAATTCCTTGCAAACAAATCTGCAGCTCCATCTGCTCCAACACCTTCATTTCTTTCATCAACAGGTCCTAAAGCACCAGCTGTCATCGAGCCGCTCCGTAAGCCAGGCAAAATCGAGGTTATTGCAATCGGCATTTCAACTGGCGGTCCGAACGCACTCCGCGACGTATTCAAAATGATTGACCCGCATTTAAAGCAGCCGGTTCTTGTTGTCCAGCATATGCCAGCCGGCTTCACCAAGGAGTTCGCAAATTCCCTCAATAAAATCTGCGCCCTCAACGTAAAGGAAGCCGAAGACAACGAGCCAATCGAAAGCGGCAATATTTACATTGCTCCTGGTAACTATCACATTTATGTGGAGCAGACTGCCCTTGGCAAAAAAATGCTTCGCCTTTCACAGGAACCGCAGCGAAACGGCCACAGGCCTTCTGCAGATGTGTTGTTTGAATCGGTTGCAAAAGTTTACCAGAACCACGCTCTGGGCGTAATCATGACGGGTATGGGTAAAGACGGAGCTGTTGAGCTTGCCGAAATGCGTAAGCAGGGTGCATGGACTCTGGGTCAGGACGAAGCCACTGCAATCGTCTACGGTATGCCAAAAGTAGCATACGAGCTTGGCGGCGTTCAAAAACAAGTTCCACTGGATAAAATGGCTGACGAGATTTCAAAGCTCGCCCGCGAGAACATATAACCAAAATTACATTCATGTAATTTTGGTTATAATACTTCAACCCCGCATTCGTGCGGGATTTTTTATGCTAAGCAGGCGTCCAGCTCTGCTGAAATCTGCTTTTTGTCAAGGTTCTGGCCGATGATACAAAGTTTTACCATACGGTCGCCGACCTTTTCATCCCACTCTTTTTTAATCTGAGGGTTAGAGGCAAGGATTTCTTCCTGCTCTTTTTTAGGGGCACAGGCAATCCACTGGCCTGAATATCCGGCCTGAATCTGACGTCCGCTTGTTTCAAAGACGTAAGCCATTTCTTCTTCATCGCTGAACCAGAGAAGTCCCTTGCAGCGGATGATGCTTCTAGGCCATTTGTTTGCATATTCGTCAAGCTTCTGGCGGTCAAAGGGCTTTCGGCGGTAGTAAATGAAGGTTCCGATTCCGTACTCATCTTCGTCGGCACCGCTGTCTCCTTCGTGCTTGTGCTCATGGTGGTGATGATGGTGTTCGTGCTCGTCATGCTCGTGGTCGTGATGCTCGCAGTGCTCGTCACAGACATGGCCTTCTTCTCCGTGTTCTGGATTATCATGGTCATGATGTTCATGTTCGTGCTCATGCTCATCATCATCATCGTCAACTTCACCTTCCTCAAGCTGCTTACACCAGCCTGCAGAAGCATAGACGCCCTCAAAGTCAAAGCTGCCTGTTGCAAGGATGTCAGAAACTGCTACATCGCCGTGGCTTGTCTCGATGATTTTTACGCCCGGGTGCAAAACTTCGATAACTTTGCGGACTTTCTTGAACTGATCCTCTGTAACCAGGTCTTTTTTGTTGATAACGAGAGTTGAGCAGAACTCAATCTGCTGAACCAAAAGCGATTCAATGTCTTCCTCGCCGATTTTGTCCTTGGCAAGGAGCTTGTCACCGCCTGCAAATTCATCAACAAGTCGGGCTGCATCAACAACGCCTACAACATTGTCAAGCTTGCCGTTCTTAATCATTTCAAGTTCCTGGGCGATTGGCATTGGCTCACAAACACCGGAAGCCTCGATCATGATGTAGTCATATTTGCCGGTTTTGATAAGATTTTCGATGTTCTGAGCAAGGGCGCTCTTGAGTGTACAGCAAATACAGCCGTTTGTAAGAGGAACTATGTCGCTTGTGTCAGTGATTTTTGCACCGTCAGCAATAAGTTTTGCGTCAACATTGACTTCACCGATGTCGTTTACAATGACTGCAACCTTGTAGCCTTCCTGATTGTTGAGGACTTTATTGAGCAATGTAGTCTTTCCCGCACCGAGATAACCGCAGAGCAATGTCATTGGCGTTAATTTTTTTGCCATTCTTTTTATCTCCTATCCAAATAAATATAGCGAATTTTTTGTTAATCGGCTATAACAAATTTTATACGCTCGGCTGCAGGCTTGGGCCCGACTCACCTTCAGAAGCTGGAGCAGATTCGGCTGGGGCTTCTTCCTTCTTTGGAGTTTTGAGCTCTTCTGCCTTTATATTGAGGTTCTGTCTAAGCGCCCCCGAAGCAAGATAGATTTCATTCTTGCCGTTGACGCGAATATAGTTCTGCTGGCCGTTTGCTGCATCCTTGCCAACTTCGAGGCTCAGATATTCCTTGCCGTTGTCGCTGACTTTTACAGTGATTTTTGAGGAATCTGTAAAGCCGTATCTTTCGATTGCATCTTCGCTGGAAGAAGTAGAAATCACGGAAAGGGTTTTGATTCTTGTCAATGAGTCGGAAATCAATTTTGCCTTGCCGGAATCAGCTTCCTCATCGTTGACTTTCCAGAAATCTCCGTAGCGTTTGAGCAGAATGTTTCCCTTTTCACTGGAAGAAATTTCGATTGTATCAAAAGCCTTGTCGATTACAAAATCTTTTACGCTGGAACGGCTTCCCAAAATCACCTGCAAAACATAAATCAAAGCCAGCACTACAACGGCCGAAGCCAGAATAGTCTTTCGCAACATCAGTTTATTCATATTCATAAAAAACTCCTTTTTATAGAACCACAGATGTCACAGATTTTCACAGATTATATATTTTCTAAATCGAAAGTCTTTCATCTTACACGATAGATTTTCGTATATAATGCATCCCTAATCTGTGTACATCTGTGTTAATCGGTGGTTTATTTTTCAATTCGGCTGTCATTCGGATTATATCGCTCGCGAATTGCACGTTTTTTTGCCTTGATTTTTAAGAGGACTAAAAGACCGCACAGTGCGACGATGACCACAAGTCCGATTTCGTTGAAATATTTTGCAACGGTTGAAGCCGCGGCACTTTTTACAGTGAGCGTGTTCAGCGACAGGCCTTTTGTACGCATTGCAGGCAAGTCTTCCTCTCCGTTAAGGTAATCAACTGCGTTTCGGACAAACATTGATACAGGCTGCTTGCCTTCTTCATCCAAAAGCTGAGCATTGTTAAAAAGCGGAATTTTTCCTCCACCCAAAATTGAGCTTCCGATGACGATGATTTTTGAATTCTGCACTGACTTTGAAATGTGTTCGCTTGAAGAAATTGCAGATTTTTCAGCATTTTCGCCTTCTTTTTCGGAAGGTTTACCTGCAAATGCGGAAGTGAATTTTCCTTCTATAAGAACGGAAAGATTTTCGCTTGCCATGGTTGATTTGTCGCTAGGAACAGAGATAAAACGCGGATCCGGGCTGATGTTAGAGTCAACAGTCCATGATTCTTTTGAAGATTTTGCAAGAACCGTAACCCTGGCATCCTTGTTTTCTTTTGCGGCAGAAATGTCAATCGGCGCGTTCTGGAAGAAAATCACGTAGCCCAGATTCTTTGTAATCGGGCTTTTCTGGTCAAGGGTATTTTTCTGCATCATCGGAGCAATGTAGAAATTCATTTTTCCGTACTGACGGTCTGACTGACTGAAACAATTCAAATCGTAGACATATTTTTTGCCGACTGAAATTCCCCATTTTTCAAGATTTTTCTCAAGGCCGGTGTTAATGGGGCTGTAAGTTGGCGGCTGATAAGGATTGTCCATTTTTTCTTCAAAAGGATCCAGGAAAAGAAGGACGTTTCCGCCTTTTAAAACATACTGGTCGATTTTGTAAAGTTCCGCATCCGTAAATGAAGATTTTGGGCCATTGATGATGATGCTTGAAAGAGACTGAGGAATTTCTTCTTCGGCCAGTTTGATTTCCTTGAGGGTATAGCGGTCTGAAATGAGTTTTGACAAAACAGATTCAGACGGCTGACCGTACTGATTGGGTTCATTTGCTTCGATTTCCCCATGACCGGTGATGTAGCCGATTTCCTGAGATTTTGATACCAGGGATTTTAAGCTTTCTTCGATTTGCTCGCTCAAACCTTCAAGGCCTGTAATCATGTTGCGTCCAAAGAAGTCGCGGGTCATTTTGACAGGAAGAAGGGAAAATTTTTCGCCATATTCAAGCACAAGACCGATTGCTCCAGTTCCCTGACCTAAATCCGGGTCGCTCCAGTTAAGGCTCTGGATTCCGTATTTTTCAACAAGGGAAGGAATGTCGCCGGCCTGTGGTTCAAGGCTTTCAAAACGAATTCGATTCTTGTTCTTTTTGTTGATTTCGCTGTAGGCGGCACGGATTTCATCTTCCATCTGGTTGAATCCGATGATTTTGAAATCAGCAAGTTTTTTGGTGGCATAAAGGGTGAGTTTTACCTCCCCGGCAAGGCCTGCCAGTGCGCTTGTGGTTGAAACCATATTTGAGATTGTGGTGGTGAGTCTGTATTCCAGACCGTCCGTTGAAGTGAGGGCGTCAAGAATTTCGATTCTGTCAGCGTAAAGCAGGACAATTCCCATCCAGACCCGTTTCATTCCGACCTCATTGTTTTTGAGTTCCTGAATCTGAATCTGGTTGAGGCCGTAAGTGCGGGCAAGTTTTTCATTCTCGCTCTTATTCATGTCAACAAATTCATAAGAAAAATTATCGTTGGCTGCCGACTTATATTCCACAAGAATGTCTTTGATGTACTGATAGACGCTTGAATAAGGCGCGTTCAAATTGTCGCTGAAGAAAACCTTGACGGAAAGCGGCTCTTCCAGAGTTTTTACGACCTGCTCACTGCCTTTTGAAAGGGAGTAAGATTTTGGAGAAGTGAGGTCGAGTCTGAAATAAGAGCGGCTTACGACCAGATTTGCAAGAATCAAAAGAAGGACAAAAAGAAAAATGTCGCTTTTTGGGCTTTTAAGATACTGAATGAACTTTTTCATAAGACTATCGGGCCTCCCCTGTCGATTTAAGAGATTCAACGGTCAACACAAAAAAGAGTGCCGTCAGGGAAATGAAGTAGACTAAATCCCGCAAGTCAATGATTCCACGGGAAATCGTCTCAAAGTGAGATTCTGCCGAAAAGAAACTGAAGAATGAAACGACGCTTGCAGGCATGAAAATAAGGAAACTTGAAATAAGCGTAATGACGATGCAGATTGCAAAGGCGATGAAAAAGGCGATAATCTGATTTTTGGTAAGGCTTGAGGCAAAAAGACCGATTGCGCTGAATGAAGCTATCAGGAAAATGGAACCAAGATAGCCGCCAATCATTGGGCCTGCGTCAGGCTTGCCAAAAATAAAGCAGGTAATCGCATAGAAAAGAGTCGGAAGCAGCATGGCAGAACCGGCCACAAAAGCCGCAAGGAATTTGCCTGTGACAATCTCAAGCTCCGTGACAGGAAGAGTGAGCAGAGTCTCGTAGGAGCCGCTGCGCTTTTCTTCGGCAAGAAGACGCATGGTGAGGGCCGGAATGAAGAATGAAAGCACGATTGGCAAAAGTCCAAAGAACTGTCTGAGCTCGGCACGATTATTCAGAAAGAATGTGTTGAAGAACAAAAATCCCGAAGCCAGCAAAAAAAGCCCCGTAACAATGTAAGCAATCGGGCTTGTAAAGTACGCTTTGATTTCGCGTTTAAATATTATTATTGATGAACAATTTTGTTTCATAAAAACTCCTTTTTTAACCACAGATTACACAGATGTACACAGATTATTTTTTTGTTAATCAAACCGACTTCATAAATCACAAAATATTTCGCATATGAAATACTCTATCTGTGAAATCGGTGTAATCTGTGGTTTCTATTTCTTAATTTTCAACCGTTAAGCCGTGGAAGATGTCTTCCAGGCTGTTCTTACGCAGGCTAAGCTCGTAGATTGTCCAGTTTTTGCCTGCGCACAGAGCGAACAGTTCCGGCCGGATTTCCTGACCGTCTTTTGCACTGGCCAGAAGCGAGATTGCATTCGGAGCAGACTCGATTTTGTCCCCCTCGGTTACAGTGCAGGAATCCACGTTATTAATAGAAGAAATTGCACTTTTTGCCTCTTCTTCGCTTACTCCGTCCAGCTGAATGTAGACTGTTTCGGCGTGTCCGTATCGCTCCCGAAGTTCCTGAGTGGGGCTGTCGGCGACAACCTTGCCTTTTGAAATGATGATGACACGGCCACAGAGCATTTCGACTTCGCTCAAAATGTGGGTTGAAATGATTACGGTGCGGGTTTTACCGATTTCGCGAATAAGGGAGCGGACATCTTCGATCTGGTTCGGGTCAAGGCCGCTGGTCGGTTCGTCAAGAATCAGGATTTCCGGGTCGTTCATGAGTGCATGAGCCAGACCGACTCGCTGCTTGTAACCGCGTGAAAGCTCCGAGATATTTTTGTGCATGACTTCTTTGAGGCCACATTCCTCGCACAATTTTGGGATTTTTTCGTCGGCATTCTGATTCTGCATGAGAGCCACATAGCGAAGATATTCCTCAACAATCATGTCGGCATAAAGAGGAGCAGATTCCGGCATGTAACCGATTTTCTGCTTGGCTTCGACAGGATTTTGAGTGATGTCGATTCCGTCGATAAGGACTGTGCCGCTGGTGGGCTTAAAAAAGCCGGTAATCATTCGCATTGTGGTTGATTTTCCGGCACCGTTCGGGCCCAAAAGACCTACAATCTGCCCCGTGGGAATAGAAAAGCTGACATCATCGACAGCCTTGAACTCGCCGAAGCGTTTAGAGAGATGTGAAACTTCAATCATTTTTGAGATTTTCCTTGCAAGTTTTTATTCTATATATTTAAACCAAAATCTAAGGAAAAGGTTATACTTTTTTTGAGAAAATTTCAATTTCTTTACTTCGGATAAGCCGGACAACCGGTTACGGCAGCGTGCTTACACAAAGGGCCGGGACGATACCAGCATATCCTCCCGTGTCTCCATAATTTTCATTATGATCACATTTGTCTTCACTAACGGAACCCCAAATTTTGCTAAGATAAACATGTCTGTCCTTGGAAGGAGAGCGAAGCCACCAGTTTGCATAGCCATCCTCCTCATGTCCAGACGCTAATTTTGTTTTCGCAAAAGCCGTATGAGTACGTTTTCTTGCTTGATCCCAATTAGTTAAGCTGATATTAAAACCGTAAGCACTGTTTGTAATTTCCTGAACACTCAAGACGAATATATTATCAGTTGTATTGTCGCATGCATACGGATTTGTAACACTTTCGTTACTTGAAGCCGCTTGTGTACTTTTTTCAGAATTGTCCACAAGAGTATTACAAATTTTTGATCGAGCCGTTTCCGTAAAAGCATTCTGTAAAAATCCATTATTATCATAACCATGGTCATCAATATCATCACTTTCGTGCTTTCCATTAAGAAATGCCCTTACAGTGGAATATTTGTAATTGTTCATATTAATTTTCTGATCATTTATTGTTCGGACTCTGTGTGATTTTTTCAGCCATACAAGTCCGTCAAGCACATTTTCAGCGAGAAGCAGTTTTTTTCCTCCATAATTACGGTCGAGAAGTCTCCATTTGATTGGTTCGATTTTATAGCAATTGTAGTTAGACTTTAAACTTCCAGCGCCATAGAAGTAACCGTCACTCCCAAGCAGCCAGTTATTATAGAAACTCTTATCACTTAATTTTACAGAATAATCCTTACTGCTTTGCGGATAATCACCAAATTTATAAATATTGTCAGACAATTTGACAGGAGTTTCTGTAGGTTTGGCTTCTTTAAGGGCTACATAATGGATATCCGATAACTGTACTGTTTTTTTAATTCCGCCGGATTCATAAGATAACGTTACCGTTTTTCCAATGCTCGGAGAAGTTGTCGTAAAATCCGTTGACCATGAACTTTGAGCTAATTGCCATTGCTTTCCATTAGTTAATTTTGCACTAACTTTAATAGGAGCTTTAATAAAAGACTCTCCCGTAAAATACAAAACTTTTGAGGGTGTTCCAGTATAAGTAATACTGTCCAATTTCGAAGTTGTTTTATTGACAGATTTTGTTTCAACATTATTTGCGAAATCTGTATAAGTAACCTCAAAATCATAAGCGGTATCAGAAGCCAAATTAGAGAATTCTTTATAGGTAGTTCCCCTGTTAACTGTTACAGGAGCTGACCATGATTCTTCAGAACTTTTCTTATATTTTATTTCAGTTTTTGCTAGATCATCAGCCTGCGACCAAGTAAGTTTTAATTTATAATTTGAATCATCGGCAGATGTATCATTTACACTTGCTTCTGCCATTGTATTTACTTCATCCACAGTAAAATAATATCCACCGCTCGCAGGATAAACGAAATCATTTCCGCTTCTGTCCGAGAATTTGAAGTTCACCTTGTAAACGCCGTTATCCAGTTTAACATTATTATCAAGCGTGCTCACATCTATTTCATTTTTGTAAACACCGTTCATGGTCGTGACTTTCTGGTATTTGATGGTTTTGGTCTGTGCATCTTCTGTTACATTCTCATATTTTTCATTCTTAACTCTCTGAAACTGAAGAGCGAAAGTACCGTTAGGACCGCTTTCTGAGTCTGTGGATTTAACATCAATCTTAAGTCTCTTGTGATTGTTGAAATTTGTAGAAGCAGAAACGGCAGGCAAGGAAGAAAGCGAAGAAAGAGAAGAAAGTTCATCCAGATTTTCGCCTGTTGCGGTTGTGAGCCAGATTTTTACGTCACCTTCATTCGCGACTTTTGGTTTTACTGTATCAAGGCCGTCGCTCACAAGATAAATCCATTTTTTGCTTCCGGCCATACCGACATTCTTTGATTTTTCTTCGTTAATTTTCACAGAATACGAGAAATTCTTTTCCAGAGTCACAAGGAACTGCGTGTAATCTGAAAAAAGGACTTGCTTTGATTTTCCGTCTTCGGAATCAACTTTGCGTACCATGATTGTAAGAGTTTTTGAATTAGTAAAAACCGGAGCATCAAAACAGTGTGTAAGATTCTCATAAGTGTCATTGTCTTTGATTGAGATATTCTTGTAAAAATATTCTTCCTTACCGTTTACGTTTTTTTTATATCCGTAATGATTCTTAAGTTCTCCGCTTTCTGAAAGTTCATATTCTTCAACGACAGGAAAAAAGTCAGTATAAGGAATTCCTTCAGCATTAAGTTTCTTGATTTCTTCTTTTGTGAAATAGATTGAAGATTCGTCCATATCATAATCAAAAACGACCTGAATCGTAGAATCTTTAAGGCTTCCTTCTGCAACATAAAGAGGAGCATAGGAAAGAATCTGCGGGCGCTCAGCCACAACCGGTCGTACAGCAAGTTTTACGCCTTCAGGAAGCGGGCGCGGAACAAGACTGTAATTTGTAGCCGGTTCCAGAGGATTTTCGAGTTTTATGTAAGTTCCGTTTTCGATTTCGGATTCGCTGGCCATATCATAAATCTGCCATCGGATAAATTCGTAGTCACTGTCCGGGTCAAAAGAAAGCTGATAAGTAAAAGTTTTTATGCAGGAATAAGTGCCTTTTGTAGGGGAAAACTTTCCGTTCGAGCCGGTGATTTCGACATCTGCAGAAGGAAGCGAATTTCCGAGATTTGTGTTGATTTTGTAGGTATATTCCTTGTTTTGCGTGATTGCAAGCCCGTTACAGTCCTTTTCATTTCCGCTGAATTTAAAAGCAATCGTGATGTTTCTTGTCTGAACGCTGCCACTCGGCTGCAAAAGGAGTTTGGAATTATCAACAGCGGCAAGAGGAAGGATGTAGAGTTTTGTATTGTCTTCGTAAAAATAGATTTCTGAAAAATATTCGCCCAGCTCTTCGCCGTCAGAAGTGATTGAAAGACCTGAAAAGCCAGCAAAAGATTCTGCTTCCATCGCTTTGTTGAAGGTAATTTCAATCGGAGTATCCTGATCAACTCCCGAAGATTCAAAATTCGGTGTGATTGCGGTAATTTTGGGCAAAAGAATGCAGTTTGGCCGGATTAAAATATCATTTGCTTCTTTGAGAAGTTTTATCGTGATTTTGTAAGTGCCATTTTTTTCATCTTTTTCGGTCGTGGTGAATTCAACGAGACTATTATAACTCACGGAAGGGTCTTTTGCACTGACAGCTTCAAGACCGTTGAATTTATAGTCGTTCTGATTTACGGTGAACTGAACGCTTGTAGTGTAACCGACCTTGCAGGATTTTTCGCCGTCAGAAAGGAAAGCTCCGTATTTTGAATCAGATTTTATGATTAGCCGGCACTCTTTGGCCTGTGCATATGCGATGTCTTTATCGAGTTTTTCTTTAAAATCGTTCGACTCGAAGAAATCGCTGCAGGAGACTAGAAGCCCCCCCCTAACAAAAGTATAGTAATCTTCTTTAACAGTTCAAGGTTTTTCATATTGGTAAACTCCTTTTCCATTTTAATGCAAGGGTAATATTTTTCAACATATCGGGCGTTTTTTTTTTCAATTTTTTGTTATACTTTTTTTATGAAAAATTCAATTTTAGACGGAATCAAATGTGCAATTTTTGACATGGACGGCACGATTCTTGATTCCATGGAAATGTGGCACACAATCGCCGACAAATATCTTGAAAGCATTGGCAAAGTTCCGCGCAAAGATTTATGGGACAATGTTAAAAGGCTGAACATGGTTGAGACAGCACAGTATTTTATTGATGAATACGGCGTGCAAAAGACTATTGAAGAAATCGGTGTGGAAGTCAAAGAACTCATCATGAAATTTTATGCTGAAAGCCTTGAACTAAAAGAAGGTGCAAGAAAATTCCTTGAAAAACTGAACGAAAAAGGCATTCCCTGCGTGCTTGCAACCGCCACTGAGCGAAGCTGCACCCTTGCCTGCATGAAACGCCTCGACTGCGAAAAATACTTTAGGGAAATCATTACCTGCCTGGACTTGAACACGTCAAAATCAAGCCCGCTGATTTTTGAGGAAAGCGCCAGAAGATGCGGGGCAAAACCAGAAGAATCACTTGTTTTTGAAGACGCACTCCACGCAATCAGAACAGCCCACAAAGCAGGCTTCAAAGTGTGCGCTGTCTACGATGCAAGCGATGAAGAGCAGACCGAACCGCCTCTGACAGACTGGGAAAGAATTTTACAAATCGCGGACATGGATTGCAAATTCTTGGGAGAACTGCTTTAAGAAAGAATCTCTGCCCAGGAGCGACTATCCCGCTTTTTGGGATCAAGGTCCAGGGCAAGCAAAATCTGCTCCAGGCCGGCACGAACCTGATCCGGCGGAAGGTCATCCTTTGTGTATTCGATTTCAATATATGGAAGAGAATTTACCTTTTCAAGCTCAAGATGAGCTTCAAAATCAGGCTGACTTGTAAGCGAGCAGAAAACCGAAAGCGCGTCCTTCGTTTTTTCAAACCACTTGATGTAGCCTGTGGCCGCAAAAAAATCCCGGAGCACGTCCGCATCCTCGACAAAAGTTTCTTTTTCGGAATTGAACTCAATGCCGTTTTCGATTGTCTTTCGCTTGATGCAGAAGTAGGATTTTTCGCCTTGTCCGTCATTTTGGCCTTCCCGCTCGGTTCGGATTCTGATTACACGAAGCTCTTTGTTTTTAATTCGTTCCTCGTGCGTGTGGTAGCGGGAATAATATTCGTCGGATTTAAAGATGTGCGACAAACCGTGCATTTTAATAGAAGAAAGTTGATTTTGTGTGAGGATTTTTTGGATTCGGTCAAACTGCTCTTCTGAAAGCGGAACCTTGAGTTCAATTTCGCGTGACATGAAAAAATTATAGCAGAATTTCGCGGAAAAACCTAGTTTATCCTGTAGCCCACGCCCCGAACGGTTTCAATGAGCTTCTGATTATTGAGTTTTTGCCGCAAAAGCCTGATGTGAACGTCCAAAGTGCGGCTTTCTATTTCCTTTTCGTAATTCCAGACGGAGCCTAAGATTTCTTCCCTTGTGACTGTCTCGCCGCGTTTTTCCATCAGCAGGACAAGAAGCTCATATTCCTTTGCGGTCAGCTGAATTTCCCTGCCGGAAAGAAAGGCCTTCCGGCTTTTGGTGTTGATTATGACATTTTGGACGCTGACAAGATTTTTTTCTGAACCGTCGGCAAGATGCGAGTCGCTCAAATTGGGCTGAATGGCCTGAATGACGCCGAAAACACAGTCGCCGGCCTTTTCAATTTTACGAACGAGATCCATGTAATTCAGCTCGGCCTTTACGTTGCTGCCGCCTTCAATTCTCTTTCGGCTGGCTTTTTTAAGTTCCTTTTTGGATTTGTCAATCTGGTCTTCCACATCGGAAAGAAGCACTTTGTCAATTTCGGAAAGTCCCAGAGCAATGTAGGTGCAGGTCTGCTCGTAAAAAATGTGGACGCGGCCGAAATATTCGATTAATTCTGAAGTCTGACTTTCCAGCGAAGAAGACTCGCTGTCTTTTTTGAATTTGCAGACTGAATGCATCATGGAGCAGCACTCGTCGCTCAAGTCCTCAAGGTTCTGGATGACCGAAATCATGTTGGCGAACTGGGTGCGGTCGTTGTGATTTGCGCTTGGAAGGCGGGAACATTTTTGCAGGAAGTAAGTGATTTCGTGATTCATTTCGTCCACGTATTCTTCCTGGGAATTTACCCGCTCCGTCAGTTCTTCAAGCTGGCTTGATTTTTTGCCCAGACTTTCCCCAAGACAGTCCATCATTTCCATTACGCGTCCGGCCATTTTCGTTATTTCTTTTTGAATCTGAAAGGCGTAGACGTCCGTGCTCACGTGGTTCACCGGAAGAATGACCGGAATCTTGTAGCGGGCATCTTTTTCTTTCTGGCTTTCAGGAATGAGTTTTTCGGCCAGGCTTGCAATCTGCCTTACAAAAGGAAGGAAAAGAATTGTTGCAGAAATATTGAAGACTGTGTGGAGCATGGCGATGTGGCTTGTGATTGCCTCTTCCGGCTTTCCAGGAACAATGATGTCAATAAGTTCCAGAAACGGGCGGAAGAAAAGCAGGGCGATTAAAGTTCCTGCCACGTTAAAGCCTACATGAACGGCCGCCGTACGTTTTGCGTTTGCGCTTGCCCCAAAGGAAGACATTACAGCGTCCACAGTAGAGCCGATGTTGCTTCCCAAAACCATTGCAGCGCCCAGTGCCCATGGAAGGCTTCCGTTTGCCGACAAAGTTAAGACGATTGCGGTCGTTGCGGAAGAAGAATGAATCAAGGCGGTAAAGAAAATGCCTGTAAAAAGGCCTAGAAGAAGGCCTGAAAGGCTTACAGTCTGAAAGTTCTGCAAAAAGGCCACTGACTCTGGCTTTAAGTTCATGGAAGCCTTTAAAAGCCCCAGTGCCATAAAAAGGAGGGCAAAGCCCATGAAGCAGTCTGAAAAATTGTGGATTTTTAATTTCTTAAAATACTTGAGGATGAAGCCAAAGCCGAAAAGTGGAATGGCAGCCGCCTCAACACTGAAAGAAAAGCCAAAAAGGGAGACAATCCAGGCCGTTACGGTGGTGCCGATGTTTGCTCCGAAAATGATTCCGATTGCCTGAGTCAGGCTGATGATTTCCGCGTTTACGAAGCTTACAACCATGACCGTGGTTGCCCCGGAAGACTGAATTATTGCTGTAACTGCAAGGCCGGTCAAAACCGCCGTGAACCTGTTGCCGGAAATTTTGTGCAGCAGGGAATGAAGGCTGTTTCCAGCTCCCTTTTGAATGCCGTTTGAAAGCATTTCCATTCCAAAGAGCAGAAGGCAGAGAGAGCCGACAAATCCCAAAATTTGACTTAAAGCAGTTACCATGTTTTCACTATAACTGTGTCAAAGGAAAATAAAAAGGGAATTTATGTTAATTGTTTGTAAATTTTCAAGATGCAACGCTTGCAAGACCGAAGCTCAAGCTCATCATGATTATTCCGGCCAAAAGGACGCCTGAAATTACCGCAATGCAGGTCTTTTTCCAGTTCATGTCCAAAAGGCTTGCCGCAAGAGTTCCTGTCCAGGCTCCTGTTCCGGGCAATGGGATTCCTACGAACAAAAAGAGGGCAAAATACAAGCCCCTGCCCGCCTTTTCCTGCAGTTTTGCCCCGCCACGATGACCTTTTTCTAGAAAGAAACGGCAGATTCCTCCAATCAGTTTTTGATTCTGCCCCCACTCCAGGAATTTCCGCGCAAACAAGAAGATAATCGGTACCGGGAACATGTTTCCGACCATGCAAGTGACAAAAAGAAGAACGAGCGAAAACGGAGTCATCTCGATATTCTGAGCAGCAAAAATTCCCACGCCCACGGGAATTGCACCGCGAAGCTCAATCAAAGGAACCATCGAAACAAAAAAGGAAATCAAAAGTGCTTTAGACATGAAAGTCATTATAATAGAAAAGAAATGAAAGAATCAATGAAGGACTTATAAAATTGACTAGTTAAAAATTCTACTATATAATTATTTGTTATGGGTGGAATTAAAAAAGAAGAGAAGGAAACTACGGCAAAGAAATCTGCCGCAAAATCTGCGTCTGCAAAGACGGTCTCTGCAAAAACAAGTTCAATCGTAAAAAAATCCGAATCAAAGGCAAAACCGGCAGCATCAGTTAAAGCTGCCCCGGCAAAGGAAAGCCCGGCAAAGACAAAGGCAGCTGCGGCCAAAAAGCCTGTGGCCGGAATCGATGACGAAGGAACTTTCCGCGCATGGGACAACGCAAAAACCGTGGCAAAGTCAAAAAAAGCCGCAGCTCCCAAAAACAGCGTAGAAGAGCGGGCAGCAGACAAAAAAGCCACCGCTGAGGCCGAAAAAAAACTTGAGGCCGCAAAAAAGGCTGACCCCAATGCAGGCATGGCAAAAAAAGAAGTTAACGCCTCGGACTACTCTGACGACAAAATCCGCCATCTGGACGCACTTGAGCATATCCGCCTCCGAAGCGGAATGTACATCGGTCGTCTTGGCGACGGCTCAAACCAGAACGACGGAATCTACATTCTCTTAAAAGAAATAATCGACAACTCAATCGACGAATTCATCATGGGATTCGGAAGCAAAATCGATGTTGAAATCAAAGAAAACCGCGTAAAAGTGCGCGATTACGGCCGAGGCATTCCTTTGGGCAAGGTTGTGGACTGCGTTTCTCAGATTAACACCGGCGGAAAATACAACGACGATGTTTTCCAATTCTCTGTTGGTATGAACGGCGTTGGCACAAAGGCCGTAAACGCCCTTTCTTCATATTTCCGCGTAATCTCAATTCGCGACGGAAAATGCGTCGAGGCAGTTTTTGCCGAAGGAAAATTACAGTCAAACAAATCGGGCGCGGTAAAACCGGGCACCAAAAACGGCACATATTTTGAATTCGTTCCCGACACAAAGATTTTCGGAAAATATTCCTTCAACATGGAATATGTCGAAAAACGAATGTGGAACTACGCCTACCTCAACTCAGGACTCACCCTGCGCCTGAACGGTCAGGATTTTGCAAGCCAGAACGGCCTTCTGGATTTGCTCACAAAGGAACTTGAATCCGAGACAATCTACCCAATCGGCTCTTACACGGGCGAGCACCTTCAGTTCGCCTTCACCCACACGAATTCTTACGGCGAAAATTATTTCTCATTCGTAAACGGCCAGTACACAAGTGACGGCGGAACCCACCTTACGGCCTTCAAGGAAGGCTTCATCAAGGGCGTGAACGATTTCTTCCAGTCAAGCTACAAGAGCGAGGATATCCGCGAAGGAATCACTGCGGCAATTCTTGTCAAAGTAAAAGACCCGGTTTTTGAAAGCCAGACCAAGAACAAGCTCGGCAACACCGACATCCGCGCCTGGATTGTAGCGGAAGTTCAGTCAGGTCTGGACAATTACCTCCACAAAAATCCAAAGGCGGCGGAACGGCTCAAGGCAAAAATCGAGGCCAACGAAAAGCTCCGCACGGAACTTTCCAGCGTCAAAAAGCAAGCCAAGGAAAACGCAAAAAAACTTAGCATCCGCATTCCAAAGCTTAAGGACTGCCGCTATTTCGTTCAGGACGGGAAAAAAGGCGAGAATTCCATGATTTTCATCACCGAGGGTGATTCGGCTTCGGGAACCATGACCCACTCGCGAAATGCCGACTATCAGGCAATTTTCTCCCTCCGGGGCAAGCCTGAAAACATGTACGGCAAAAAACAGAGCGACATCTACAAGAACGACGAACTTTACCAGCTCATGATGGCACTTGGAATCGAAAACTCAGTGGAAAACCTCAAATACGCCAAAATCGTAATCGCAACCGATGCCGATAATGACGGCTTCCACATTCGAAACCTCGTGCTCACATTCTTTTTAGGCTACTTCGAGGAGCTCGTCACAAGCGGCCGCGTCTTCATTCTGGAAACGCCGCTTTTCCGAGTGCGGAACAAAAAGGAAAACATCTACTGCTACAGTGAGGCCGAGCGTGATGCGGCGCAGAAAAAGCTGGGCAAGGGCTGCGAGGTCAACCGCTTCAAGGGTCTTGGTGAAATCAACCCGGAAGAATTCGAGCAGTTCATAGCCCCGGAAACCATGCACTTAACGCCGGTCGAAGTCAGCCAGCTTAAAATCATCCCGCAGCTTCTTTCGTTCTACATGGGCAAGAACACCCCGGAGCGAAGGAAGTTCATCGAGGAACATCTTTTAAGCAATGCTGAGATTGATGTTTAAATTTGACGCGGATTTACGCAGATGAACGCGGATATTTTTTTTGAAAAAAAAATTGTTTTCTCTATCATACTGCTTTGTGTGAGACAGATATTTTAGGTGATACTATGGAATTTCTTACAACTAAAGGAATTGCAGCAAGCATAGAAAGAATAATAAGGAATGCAACAGACTTTATCGTAATCGTAAGTCCTTATGTGAAAATTGACCGAACTTACTTAGAACGCTTGCATGAAGCTGAGCAAAATAATATAAAAATTTATTTGATATTCGGAAAAGAGGATATGAAAAATTTGGAAAAAGAAAAATTACAAGTTTTCCAAAATCTACAAATACTCTTTCTCGAAAATCTACACGCAAAGTGCTATATGAATGAAAACACGCTTATCATCTCTTCAATGAATCTTCATAAATATTCTGAAGAGAATAATCGTGAAATGGGAATCGAAATACATAAAAATGAAAATCCTACAATGTATGAAGATATAAAAAAAGAAGTAGTCTCCATCAAAAATTCTGCAAAAGAATATATACTTAATAATCAACGTCCATTATTTCAAAACAACATTCATTATAATAACAATCATTTTCAATCTGGATATTGTATAAGATGTCGAAAAAGAATTGATTTTGATTTGGACAGACCTCTTTGCAATAATTGCTATCAAGAATGGGCTCAATACGGAAATGATGATTATCCAGAAAATTATTGCCATATATGTGGTGCAGAACGCAATTTTAACAATCAAGTAGATTATGCACATCCTTGCTGTTATGATTGTTGGAGAAATTTACAACTTTGAAAAGAGCTCTGCAGAAAAACGTAAATAAACTATCCGCGTGTATCTGCGTATATCCGCTTCGAAGGATTTACCCCAAATTAGGATAAGGAGAAAAGTTTGACCATAAACGAAATTACGCAAAAAATTATTGGTGCTGCTTACACAGTCGGCAATGAACTTGGCTCAGGCTTTTTAGAAAAGGTATATGAAAATGCCATGATGATAGAACTTGAAAAGCTCGGCATAAAAGCAAAAAATCAGTTTCCTCTTAAAGTGTATTACAAAGGAATTGTCGTCGGAGATTATATAGCAGACCTTTTCGTTGAAAATTCCGTAATTGTCGAACTAAAATCTACAAAGAATACTGATGGCATACACAAAGCTCAAGTCTTAAATTATTTGAAGGCTTCAAACAAACAAGTCGGTTTGCTTATCAATTTTGGTACACCTAGAGTTACTGTAGAAAGAATAGCAAACGGAGTCGAAGATACAGAAGATATCAAAAAAATAAAAACCTAAAATCCGCGTTTATCTGCGTTCATCTGCGTCTAATTAAAAAAGGAGACTTTATGGCATTTGTAAAAAACTTATTCGACAAGAACTTTATTGAATACGCTTCGTATGTTATCCGGGACAGGGCGATTCCTGACCTTGAGGACGGCCTTAAGCCGGTTCAGAGGCGCATCATCCACACTCTTTTTGAGATGGACGACGGAAGATTCCAGAAGGTTGCCAATGTCGTGGGTCAGACCATGCGCTACCACCCGCACGGCGACGCTTCGATTTACGGGGCTGTGGTCACTCTTGCCAACAAGGGACTTTTTGCGCAGAGGGAGCCTAAGTTCAAGTGGATAAGCATATTCCTTGAAAAGCAGGGAAACTTCGGAAACCTGATTACAGGAGCCACCGCGGCAGCCGGCAGGTACATTGAATGCCGAATCAATCCGCTGGCAAAAGAATTTTTCGTCACAAATCCTAAAATCACCCACTACATTCCAAATTACGACGGCCGAAGCACGGAGCCCGAAGTTTACCGCACAAAGATTCCTGTGGCCCTGATTATGGGAGCCGAGGGAATTGCGGTCGGCATGAGCACGAAGATTCTTCCTTATAACATCAAGGAAGTTCTGGACGCTGAAATCAAGTGCCTGCGCGGTGAAAAATTCCAGATTTATCCTGACGCGCCCACAGGCGGCTTAATCGACGTGTCAAACTACAACGACGGAAACGGCAAAATCATCTCGCGGGCAAAGTTCGACACTTCAGACGAAAAGAAAATCATCATTACAGAGCTTCCGCTTGATACTGACTCAAAATCACTTCTGGAGTCAATCGACGCGGCCTACAAGGCGGGCAAAATCAAAATCAGCTCTGTCGAGGACTATTCAACCGACTTCTGCGAAATCGAAATCAAGCTGCCGAGGGGCGTTTATGCAAAGGACGTAATCGATGCCCTTTACGCCTACACCGACTGCGAAAAATCAATCGCCTGCCAGATGCTTGTAATCAAGGACAACATGCCGGTTGCCATGACTGCAACTGAAATCATCAAATATTATGCTCAAAAACTCACGGGAATCATAAAGGATGAGCTTGAGTTTGAGCGTGACCAGCTTACCGACAAGCTTCACCTTCGCACGCTGGAGCGAATCTTCATTGAGGAGCGCATCTACAAGAAAATCGAGGAGATGAAGACTCAGGAAGCGGTAATCAAGGCCGTGGTTGACGGATTCGTGCCGTTCAAGGACGAGCTGATTCGCCCGATTTCAAAAGAAGACGTTGAGCATTTGCTCCAGATTCCGATCCGAAGAATCTCACTTTACGACATCAACAAAAACCGCGCCGAAGTAAAGGAAATCAACGCAAAGTTAAAGGAAATCGCCCGCAAACTCAAGCATCTCACCGACTGCGCGATTGAATACTTAGACGGAATCATAGCAAAATTCCCTGCAAAAGAGCTTGAGCGCCACACTCAGATTGCAAATTTCAGCGCCGTGGACGTAAAAAAAGTTGCCAAGGCCGACCAGAGCCTGCGCTACGACGAAAAAGGCTACCTTGGAATCAACGTCTCTGGCGGAAGCGAGCTTATGAAAGTCTCTCCATACGACAGAATAATCTGCGTGCGCAAGAACGGAATGTACGCAATCACCGATGTGCCTGACAAACTCTTCATCGACAAGGGAATGTGGTTCTGCGCCCTGGCCGACAAGGAAAAACTTCCCAAAGTGCTTTTCACCGTTATTTTCAAGGACCCACAGACTGGTTACGCTTCAATCAAGCGATGCCGAATCCCAAGCTGGATTATGAACCGCGATTACTTCCTTGCCCCGGACGGCATGGAAGTGCTTCACATCGACACGCGCGAAAAGTTCACCTTCACCCTAAACTATGTCAAAAAGCCGAGGGTCAAAATCACCGAAGAAAAATTCAAGGCTCAGGATTTTGAGGAAAAGGGACTTAAGACTCTGGGAGTCCGCCTTTCAGCCCACGAAGTTGAGTCAATCAAGGTTGACGGCGCTCAGCTGGAGCTTGGACTGTAATATGGAAATCAAAAAGCTCATGGTCAGACTGAACCAGGTTTCTTCGCTCTATCTCGGCAAAATCATGTATGCCCTTTTCCTCATGTCGATTCTGGAAACGCTCAGTTTTTTTGTGATTCTTTCGCCTTCACTCCGCACGTCTTCTCAGACAGCAGGAATAATTTCACCCCGGCTAGCTACAATTTTCCTTACATTTATTGCACTGTGTGTATGGCTTACCTTTCAGTTTGGCTTTGCAGTCATGCTTCTCAGAATGACGCGGCGACAGCATGTGAATTTGGGATTCATGTTTATAGGATTCAAAAAGTTTAATCCTGCAGGCAAGGTAATCATGTCTTTTGCCCTTCTTTTTGCAATTCTTGCACTTTTGGCCCGATTTATTGCACGATTAGTCTTTGCAAAAATCTATCCGGATTTTTCATTCCAGAACTTTTCAATTCTGGAGCTGCAGAATTTGGGTGAAAATTCAGAAGTTCTTTCTGAATTCGCAATGAATGCAGTTCTTTTTATGGGGCTTTTTGTCATAATTCTTTTGATTCTTGCCCTTCTTACGCTGATTCACTTTGTCTTTGTTTTTCAGCTTCATTTTGACAATCCGGGCGTCAAAATTCCCGGGCTTTTTAAGCAGAGTGCCGTCATGATGAAGGGAAACGTATTCCGCCTGATTATATTCGCACTTCGTGCCGGGGGAAAACAGCTGCTTGTCGCTATTTTTCTTGCCCTTATCGTAAATTTTATTCCGGAAGAAAAGGCTGCCGGGCTTTCCATTCTTGTATTCATACTGAACCTGATTTACTTCATCAATCTTTACACTGCCATGATACGCATCTATCTGACTGTGCCGGTTCTTTATGAAGAAATCACAAAGGTAAAATCAGAAATTGAAAATTCCTAAAGCATACGCTTCAACAGAAGAAATTATAAAAGGCTCAAGATTTCTCGCGGAACTCTTTCCGATTTCAAGTCAGGCTGAAGTGCGGGAAAAAATCAAGTCTCAGAAACAAAAATATGCCGATGCTACACACGTCTGCCACGCCTTTATCTGCGGGAAAAATGCAGAGATAATGGGAATGAGCGATGACGGGGAACCGGGCGGAACCGCTGGCAGGCCGATGCTTGACGTTCTCAAGGGAAGCGGGGCTACAAACCTTCTTGTCACAGTTACCCGCTGGTTCGGCGGCACGCTTCTTGGAACAGGCGGTCTTGTCCATGCCTACGGGAACGGGGCCAAAAATGTACTTGCAGGAGCAGAATTCGAGGAACTGGTGGAAAAATCAACTTTTTCCCTTTCCTGTGATTATCAGCAATATCAGATCATAAAAAAGATTTTTGAAAATTATACGCTATACAAGCCGACTGAAGATTTCGGCGAGTTAATCAGGATTAATGCTGAGCTTGCCCAAAAAGACTTTGATTCTCTGGCAAAAAAAATTTTTGACGCAACAAACGGCAAGGTCATGCCGATAATTTCTTTATGAACAAAAAAAGTCTGATCTGGCCACTGATTTTTGCAATTTTTACTCTTCCAGCCTTTTCAAAACCGGGCTTTGAATTTGGAATCGGTTCGGGCTACGTTTTTTACGGGGATGCTGATACAAAAAACAGAAATGAGATTCTTGGCGACACGAACCAGTCAATTCTTTATCTTGATGCCGCAGTCTTGTTCCCCTTGAATGAAATTTTGACATTTTCTGCCGGAATGGACTCAGTTTTTGATTTCAGATGGAAGGGCTCAAACCACATATATCTCATCGATCATGCCTTTCTTGCAGGATTCAGGGTTTATCCTGATCTTGGAGGATTCTTTGTTTCGGTAGATTACGCCCTTGGAAAAAGGACAGATTTCATCAAACTCAATGACTATGATGACACTTTAAGCACAAAATGGGGAAACGGATTCAAATTCGCCATGGGATATGATTTTTCATGCCACATGAAATCCTTTGCACCTGTCCTTGCCGCAAGCATAAAAAGCATGCCGAGAGGTGGCTCCAGGGACAATATTCTCTGCGTTTCTCTGAAATTAACGCAGCATAAGTAATTTTTTCCCATATTATAATTTTTTATTGAAAATTCAAGAATTTAGGTGTATTCTAAATTTGACAATAGATAATTTTTCAGGATTTATATATGCAAATTGTTACAGAAGGTGAAATGCCGGAAATTCCAGAACAGATTGAAACAGAAAAATCTCCTGCCGATATAGGAATTGCGGTTGACGTAGGCACTACAACCATAGCCGTAAGCGTCTGGTCCCTTTTGCACCGCAAGCATCTCGTAACAGTTGCCGAAAAAAACAATCAGGTTCGATATGGCTACGACATTATCCGCCGCATTGCATTTGCAGTCCGTCCTCCACTTACAGGTTCTTCTGCCGTTGTAGAATCAGGACCTTCTGCCCTTCACTATTGCATAATCAGTCAGCTTGAAAAAATGTTCACTCAGGCCGTAATGGAAGCAGCATCAAAACTTCCCAGAGGTTTTCAGCCCAAGGTTACGTCCATCGTAATCACAGGCAATACTACCATGCTTTCCTTTATTTGCAGCACATCGGTAAGTAACATGGCAGCAGCTCCTTTTACGCCGGCAAGTCTTTTTGACACAACAACAAGCTGGGATCAAATCAGAAAAGGAACGACTTACCCCTATTGCGTAGGTCTGGACAATCCCACGCCGGAACTTATCCAGCTTTTTGAATCCAGTGTAATTCCACCGGAAACAGAAGTCTATCTGCCTCCCTGCGTGGGTGCCTTTATCGGGGCAGACGCCGTTTGTTCCATGATCGCCGCAGGATTTCCCCTTCCAGGCAGCAAAAACGATCCTTCGACACTGCGTCCATGGGAGTCAAAAGTAAAGGCTCCCCTTCTTCTTGCAGATATCGGAACCAACAGCGAGCTTTGCCTTTACATTCCTGACTCAGACGAAAAGCCGGGTAAAATTCTCTGTACTTCAGCAGCTTCAGGCCCGGCCTTTGAAGGCGCGAACATAAGTTGCGGCATGCCGTCCATAGAAGGAGCCATTGACAAAATCACCTACATTCACGACCAGCTGGAATGCCATACAATCGGCGACAAAAAGGCCCGAGGCTTGTGCGGAACCGGCTTGATCAGCGCCACAGCGGTCATGCTTAAAAATAAATACATCGACAAAAACGGAATCATTACCCGCGAAAAATCAAAGCTTGGAGACGGAACATACTGCATTGAGCTGACGCCGGCTGTCTACCTTTCGCAGCAGGACATACGAAATTTGCAGCTTGCAAAATCTGCGGTCAAAACAGGGCTTGAATTTTTGCTTGAGCACACCGAAGAAACTCCAGTTTTCTGCATTGCCGGCGGATTTGGCTCCAAAATCAATCTGGACGAAGCAACTACAATCGGACTTCTGCCGCCTCAGCTTGAAAAACGCACGATTCAGCTGGGAAATGCAGCTCTTTCAGGGGCAAGCGCACTGCTTTTCTCAAATGTCCTTCGTGAAAAAGCCCGTTCCCTGGCCAAAAAGGCAATTCAAGTCAATCTTGCAGGAATCCCAGAATTCCAGGAACGTTTCCTAAAGGGAATAGACTTTTAAAATTTAACCACAGATTACTCAGATTCCACAGATTAAAAATTTCATATGTGAAAATCTTTCGTAAAATACGATGAGTTATCTTGTATGAAATATATAATCTGTGTTCATCTGTGACATCTGTGGTTTATTTTTCATCTTTTTTTTGGTCGTTTTCGCGGATTTCTACTCGGCGAATTTTGCCGGAAATTGTCTTTGGAAGAGAACTTACGAATTCAATGATGCGTGGGTGCTTGTAACTTGCGGTTTTTTCCTTCATCCAGTCCAAAATTGAAATGCGTAGCTGCTCGCTTGCTTCGTAAAGCTTGGTAAGAACGATTGTGGCCTTGATTGCCTGCCCTCGCCGCGGGTCTGGAACTCCGGTTACGGCACATTCCAAAACGGCAGGATGCTGCTGCAATATGCTTTCAATTTCAAAAGGTGAGACACGGTAGCCTGAGCTTTTGATTACGTCATCGTTTCGGCCGATGAACCAGATGTAGCCGTCCTCGTCATAGTAGGCGGTGTCACCTGTAAGGTATTTATTGTTCTCAAAGACAGCCTTTGTTTTTTCTTCGTCGTGATAGTAGCCTGTGAAAAGGCCGAATGGCGCGCCGTTCTCAAGGTTTACGACGATAACGCCGGGTTCCTTTGGATCGCATTTGCTTCCGTCCGGGCGGACAACAGAAACATCGTAGCCAGGAGCGGGCTTTCCCATTGAGCCGGGCTTTGGCTCCATGCCGGGGAAGTTTCCAACCATGACTGTAGCCTCGGTCTGGCCGTAAGCCTCGAACATTTTGAGTCCTGTAGCCTCGTAAACTTTGTTGTAGACTTCGGGATTGAGGGCTTCACCAGCCGTAACAAGATATTTTAGTGAAGAAAGGTCAAATTTTTTGATGTCGGCCCGCACAAGATAATTGTAGACGGTCGGAGGCGCACAGAAAGTGGTGACCTTGTACTGCTCGATTTTTTTGAGCATGACGCCCGGCTTGAACTGAACCATGTCGTAGGCAAAGACTGCCGAACCGCAAATCCACTGGCCGTAAAGCTTGCCCCAGACAGATTTTGCCCAGCCTGTTTCAGCAACTGTAAGGTGCAGGCCGTCGTCAATTACGTTCTGCCAGTATTTTGCCGTTACAATGTGGCCGAGAGGATAGGCAAAATTGTGCTGAACCATTTTTGGATAGCCTGAAGTGCCCGATGTAAAGTACAAAAGCATTACATCTTCGTTGTGAGTAGCAAGTGCTCCTTGAGGCCGCGGAAAATCCGTGCCGAAGGAAGAAATTTCTTTTGAGTAAGAAATCCAGCCTGAGCGGTCACTTTGAACAGTCACCAAAGATTTTACGCTTGGGGAAGCTGGCAAAGCCTTTTCGATTTCTTCCTGAATCGTGTCGTCATAAGAGACAATCATTTTGATCTGGGCGGCGTTGGTGCGGTATTCCAAATCCTTCTGCAGAAGCTGGTTTGTTGCAGGAACGGCTATTGCTCCGATTCTGTGCAAGGCCGTAATAAAGAACCAGAATTCGTAGCGGCGACGCAAAATGAGCATGACCGCATCGCCTTTTTTGATTCCTTTTGAGACAAGATAATTTGCCGTACGGCGTGATTCACGGGCAATGTCGGCGAATGTGAAAACACGCTCTTCACCAGAGTCATCGCACCAGACTAAAGCCCGCTTGTTTGGTTCAAGCTGCTCGTATCGGTCAATAATGTCATAAGAAAAATTGAAATTCTCAGGAACTTTTATTTTGAAATTCTTTTTTAAGTCCTCGTAATCTGTGAAAACTTTTCCACCTTCGACGTAGTCTGCATAAAAATTCATCTTAAAAAACCTCATGATAGCCCTGCGGGCTTGTCTTTTTATTTAGACACAATTTGTTGAAGAAAGTTGCATTAATTTTATCATGTCAGTCTAAAAAAATCAAAAAATCCGCCACAAAGAAGGAAAATGGCATGGCTTAAAAAAAAACTGTGCCTTTCTGTCCTCTGTGGCGGGATAAATAATTGCAGGTGAAATGATAAAAAATCTGCTTTATTATCAGTAATAATATGTTTTAATCGGAGGGAAGCCGTTGAATTCTACGCTGGCATAGGTGCTGGTGTAGGCGCCTGTTGTGAGCCAGTAGAGCTTGTCGCCGGCTTTTAGCGAGAGAGGCAGCTTATACTTGAAGTCTTCGTACATGATGTCAGCACTGTCACAGGTCGGGCCTGCAAGGATTACCTCGCCTTCTTTAACTCCAGGACCGTCTTTTGATGAAATTACAGGATATTTCATTGCTTCGTCCAATGTTTCGATGAGACCGTTGAATTTGCCTGAGTCCTGATAAACCCAGCGCTGCAAGGCTGTATTGTTCTTGCGGCTTACGAGGATTACTTCGCTTGTGAGGATACCGCAGTCGCCTACGAGGGAACGGCCCGGCTCCAGGATAATCATCGGAATTTCATCGCCAAAGTCGTCGTGGAGATAGCGGGTGATTTCCGAAGCATAAGTTTCAAGTTCATTCGTTGGCTGAATGTAGTGAGCAGGGAAACCGCCGCCCATGTTAATCATTGAAAGACGGATGCCCTCTTCTTCTTCGAGAGACGAGAATAAATAAGAAGCTTTTGCAATCGCATCGTTCCATGCACCAATATCGCGCTGCTGGCTGCCGACATGGAATGAAACACCGTAAGGAGTAAGCCCCAAATCGCGTGCCATAACGAGCAGATCGTAAGCCATGTCCGGATGACAACCGAATTTGCGGCTCAAAGGCCAGTCCGCACTCTGGGTGTTTTCCATCAGCATGCGGACATAAATACGGCTGCCCGGAGCGTTCTCGGCGATTGCCTTAAGGTCGTCCTTTGAGTCAGTTGCGAACATACGGACGCCGTTATCATAAAAATACTTGATGTCTCTTGCTTTTTTGATTGTGTTTCCGTAAGAAAGTCTGTCGCCTGTAACACCAAGAGCCATAATTTTGTCCAGCTCATAGCGTGAAGCGATGTCGAAATTTGAGCCCAGTTCTGCAAGAAGTTTGAGCACTGGCTCCCCCGGATTCGACTTGACAGCGTAATAGATGTGCGCATAAGGGAAAGAATCACGGAGTTTGATGAAATTGTACTTAATCTGTTTGAGATTAATCACAACATTGGGAGTCTCCAAATCCTTTGAAAACTCTAAGAACCGATTCCACTCTGAATCAGAAATGTAGTCCTCACGATTGAACATGAAATACCACCTAAGACAATGTTTTCACCAAAAAATAGTAATGATGTAAAAGTGAATATAAAACAAATCTGCAGTATGGTCTATATATTTTGGAAAAGTTTTTTATTTTTTTACAGATATATGATATAATGCATTCATGCTTTTTTCATCGGCAAAAAAATCTACGATTCTTCTGTTACTCTTAAGTCTTTCAGCATTCAAGCTTTTTGCAAATGAAGAAGAAATTGCTGCAGAAAACACGGAACCAGCAGAAGAAGTTAAAAGCATATCATTCAATCCCATAGTTCTGCTGAAGGACATTCTCGATGACAAATATCCTTTGAGAATTGACTTTGGCGCTGAACCTCACAGGCACGGAAGTCTTGTTTTTGGTTCAATATGGTACGACTGGAATCCCATGTTTTCGGCAAGCATCCGCGGCGAATATGACCACTACATGACTTTTCTTAACTCAGGCGACACGGTCAGCACAAATGAAGTTCATTCAGTCAGTCTGATTCCATTTCCAATGGTTTTGTTTTTTGGCAACCCGGACATTAAGTCAAAGTCAGTTTTTACGGAAATCGACATTGGATTTCACATACAAAATTCTTATACAACCACAACAGACGGCTCATATCAAAATTACACGGAAAAAGGCTTTCAGCTTTCAGAAACAGACTCAAAATACATCATGGTTGGTCCGGCCTTCAACATCGCAGTCAAACTCCCAATTACGAAATACATTGCATCAACCTCAGAATTTTTTTTCGTACCGGCATATTTTCTTTCCTATGATTCAGAATCAAAAATTTACACCAGTCAGGATTCTTCAAAAGCTTCTGTCAGCGGATTTGACCTTTCCAGTCCCTACCTTAAATTCAGCCTGTGTCTGGACTTCTTCAGATACCTCAGGATTAAATCAAACATAACATACCAGCACATAAACATGCGTCAGAGTATCAACGGAAGTGAAATGGACGTCCACTATTCTTCACACAAACTTACGCTCCGTTACGGCGGCGAACTTTTAAATCCCCCAAAAACACGGAAAAAATCCTCACATCTTTGGGGCGGTCTTTACTATGAAATGACCTGGGACAAAATTTATACCGATGCCGGCTCAAGCTCTGATTATACCGGCAAATGGGTTCTCTGTTTCGGAACATAAGCACCGGCAATCTTTTTTTATCTTTTCAATTTCATCTTTTATCTTTCCTGTCATTTCGCTATACTTCTATGCATGGAAACACGTAACATTTTTGAGAATCTCTCTTGTATCGACCACCGCTATTCACTTTCTGAGAAGGCGGCTTTTGACGGACTTTCACAGTACATTTCTGAGCAGGCTTCAATCCGTTCCTGCGCAAAGTGTGAGGCAGCTCTTGTTAAGGCTCATCTTAAGGTTCGCGGCTCTTTGACTGACGAGCTTGCAAAAACTTTGGACGACGTTGCAGCAAACATTGACCCGGAAGAAGTTTACGCCGAAGAAGAAAAGACAAAGCACAATATCCGTGCCCTCGTAAACGTAATGAAAACAAAAGTTAATGCCGAAATCGGGCCTCTCATTCACCTGGGAGCAACTTCGGTCGATATTCTGGACACAGCATTGAGCTGCCGAATGAGAGATGTAACAAAAAATGTCGTTCTTCCAGAACTTAAAACTCTCGAAAAATATCTTTGTGAAATCGCAGAGCGTGAATGCGCAACCCCACAGGTAGGACGCACTCACGGTCAGCACGCAGTTCCAATCACTTTCGGATGGAGCATCGCAGAATTCGTTGCCCGACTCGGAAAATCAATTCTCCGAATCGAAGAACTTTCTAATGACCTGGTCGGAAAGTTGGCTGGCCCTGTCGGAAGCTACAACGGTCCTTCAATGATTGTAAAAGACCCTGAGGAACTTGAGCGAATCTACACAGAATTCCTGGGCCTCAAGCCTTCTGAATATTCAAACCAGCTCGTTGAGCCTGAGCATGTTCTCCGCCTCCTTTTGGAGATGAACGTAGCATTCGGAATCATCGCAAACCTTGCAGACGATTTGCGTAATTTGCAGCGAAGTGAAATCGGTGAAGTTTTCGAGTATTTTGCAAGCACACAGGTCGGTTCTTCGACAATGCCACAGAAGCGAAACCCATGGAACAGCGAGCACGTGAAGTCCCTCTGGAAGGCGATGTGTCCACGCGTAATCACTTTCTACATGGACCAGATTTCAGAGCACCAGCGTGACCTCACAAACTCAGCAAGCCAGCGATTCATCGCAGACTATGTTTCAGGCTTCACAATGGCAGTCGCCCGCATGAACAGCGTTGTCAAAGGCCTTCAGGCAGATAAAGAAGGCATGGCACGAAACCTTCAGGGAGCCGGCGGAAAGGTTAAGGGCGGCGTTCTTGCAGAACCTGCTTACATTCTGCTCGGTGAAGCAGGCGTAAACGACGGCCACGAAGTTATCCGAAAAATCACTCTCGAAGCCGAAAAGAGCGGAAAGACTTTCTTTGAAGTGCTCAAAACTCATGAAGAGGCTTTCGCAAAAATAACAGCTCAGCTCGAAAAGCTCGGAATCGAAAATCCAGCTACATTCTTCGAAAATCCCGCGAACTATTGCGGACTTGCAGCTGTTAAGTCAAAGCGATTGGCTCAGAAATATGCAAAACTTATGTAAGCAGCCGTAATAAAAACATAAAACTAATGCAGAAAATCCTTCAGGGGTAGGACATGAGCGAAAATCTTGCCGAATACAAAAATCTTGTTTCTCAAATAAAGGCTGAAGCCGCCAAACGAATAATCGGGCAGGAGCAGGTCATTGACGGCATCCTTACAGCCCTGGTTTGCGGCGGACATATCCTTCTTGAAGGCGGCCCGGGGCTTGCAAAAACCCTTGCGGTCAAAACCTTCGCAGAGATTTCCGGCCTTGATTTTAAGCGCATCCAGTTTACCCCGGATTTGCTGCCAGCAGACGTAAGCGGCACATTGATTTATGAACAGGGAACGGGGCGTTTTTCCGTCAGAAAAGGCCCTGTTTTTACAAATGTCGTCCTTGCCGATGAAATAAACCGTTCTCCGGCAAAAGTTCAGTCGGCACTTCTTGAAGCCATGGCCGAAAAGCAGGTCACAATAGGAGACGAAACACATGTCCTTCCCAGGCCTTTTATTGTCCTTGCCACACAGAATCCAATCGAACAGGAAGGAACATATAATCTTCCGGAAGCAGAACTTGACAGGTTTCTTTTAAAACTGCTCGTTCCCTATCCTACACCGCAGGAAGAAGTTGCAATCGTAAAAACCGCGGGAAAAGCAAATGAAGTTCCGGTCTCAAAAATCCTTTCAGCAGAAAAGCTCATGGAAATGCAGGCTCTTCTTGACCGCGTTACCTGTGATGACAAACTCACCGAATACATCGTCTCAATTGTAGCCGCAACCCGTCCTGTCAGCGAAAAAAAGCAGGCTTCAAAAATTGCGGTCCGCACAATCCAAAAGAAAGACGACATATCCAAGTACATTTCATTCGGAGCTTCTCCACGGGCAGGAATAGCCCTTCTTCAGACGGCAAAAGCAAAGGCCCTGTTTTCCGGAAGGGATTTTGTCCTTCCAGACGACATTAAAGAAGCAGCTCCTGCAGTTTTGCGTCACCGAATTGTTCTTTCCTATGAGGCTGCGGCAGATTCAGTCACAAGTGACGACATGATTCAGAAAATTCTTGAGCTTATGCCCCTTCCGTAAAAATGAGCATTGATACTCCCCGACTTGCAAAAAAAGCTTCTCAGCTCAGGCTTGCAGCCATATCCCTTGCAGAAAGCATGAGGAACGGAAGCTTTAAATCTTTGTATCGGGGTCAGGGAATTGAATTCAGCGGGGTAAGGGAATACTTGCCTTTCGATAACGTTCGCTCCATTGACTGGAACGTTACATCACGCATGGGCAAGGCTTTTGTCAAGCAATATGAAGAAGATCGGGAACTTTCAGTCTTTCTGATTCTTGACTGTTCACGCTCCATGCAGACAGGTTCCGGGGAAGCCACCCGCCTTCAAACAGCAAGTGAAGCTGCAGCCCTGCTCATTCTTGCTGCGGAACAAAATTCTGGAGCGGCAGGGGCAGTTTTTTTTGACGGGGAAATAAAATTCTCGATTGCTCCAAAGTCGGGCCGCGGAAATATCAGCGTAATTCTTTCAAAACTCAATAAAATTGACTCGATTCCAGAAAGCGAAAAAAAAGACGGTTCCTGCCTTCAAAACGCAATTCAAGGCGCGGCAAAACTTCTTAGGAAACGCTCGCTAATCTTCATTCTCTCGGATTTCAGGACCTCAAAATGGGAAAAATCTTTTGCCCGTCTGGCTCAAAAAAATGACGTCGTGGCCATAAGAATCACAGACTCAACGGACACGGAACTTCCGCAAATCGGAACACTGCCATTCGTGGATCCTGAGACCAGACAGTCTGCTTTTTTCCCCACGCTGTCAAAAAGATTCAGATCAGAATGGCGGGAAGCAAACCGGCAGAGGCTTGATTTATGGAAGGAATTCTGCATAAAACACGGAGCGAGTCCCCTGCTTCTTTCAACCGCTGAAGATCCTGCCCTGGTTCTGTCAAAATTTTTCAAGCAGAAAGCGAGGTAAAAGTCCATGAAAAAAATTTTACTTCTGTTTCTTGTTTTTTTTCTGTCTGCCTCAGTCCTTTTCAGTGATAATCTTCAGCTTGTCATGCCCAAAATCATTTACATAGGCGATACCGTTGAAATTCATTATGTCTTTCACTCTGAGGCAAAAGCCTTCAGCGGAAATTTTTCGGATTCTCCGGCATGCTCATTAAATCTGAACACAAATTATGATTTTTTCAGGGCCAATGACTCCGACTTTACGGTAAAAACGGCCAGGCTTGAAAAAGTCAATGCTGAATATACCCTTACGCTGACTATAATTCCCTGGAAAACGGGCCTGATGCAAATTCCGCCCTTCAACCTTAATTCCCTCGTAAACTCGTCCATGGATTTTGCCGTCAGCAAAAAAAGTCCTGTTTTTACGCCTTTCATAATCAGTCTTTCGCCTATAGAAGTCAAATCCCTGGTCACAAAGACAAAAAACAAATCTTTCATGCCTCAATCCGCACCGCTCGTAATGAGCGGAACGACCGGATTTCTCGCAATACTTGCAGTCGGAGCATTTTTTTTATTTTCACTTATTGTTTTCATTCTTCTTCATATTCCAAGAGTCGGCTTTTTTTTAAGGAATTTAAGCAGGCTCTATTTCCTCAAAAAGAATTCAAGACGGGCCATAAAAAAGCTTCGCAGGCTCCAAAAAGAATCTGACAGGATTCCGTCTGACAAGGATTTTTCTGAAAAAATCCAGCACATTGTCAGGAAATTTCTGCAGGGGCGATTTAACCGGGATTTTTCTTCCATTACGACTGGCAGTCTATATAATATTTTCACAGATTTATGCGGTGGAGAACTGGAAGAAAGGCAGGACAATACTGTGGAAAAACTCATTTCGATTTTCAGCCGTCTGGATTACATACGGTTTTCAGAAAAAGCCTCTTTCCTTAATGAAGCAGAAAACGGCGGTACAAGCGAGCGTTTTTCCATCATCACTGCTGCCGTCACTTTAATAGAAGACTTTGACGAAAGCAAAAATTGATTTTTTGGATATTGACAAATCTGCGGAAAGCGGACAATGATTTTGATAACTTACAGTTAGGAATTACTGCAAATGATTCACTTTGAGACTCCCCAGGGATTTTTTCTGCTGGCTTCAATACCCATATTCTATATTCTACGCCGGCTTGGTATTTTTTCCAGGATTCAATTTCCCCTGACAATCTCGGATTGGGGCGGAAAAACTTTTACATACAGGGATTCTTTCTCAAGAATAGCTTCCTTTACGGCTCATCTTCTTGCAGTGGCAGGATTCTGCGCCCTTGTCACGGCTCTGGCAAATCCTGTAATCCGCCATCAGGAAAAAATCTACACTTCCCGCGGAACGGACATTCTTTTTGTACTTGACACCAGTCCTTCCATGGCAGCCCGGGACATTCTTCTTACAGGCGGGCAGACACGACGGCTCGACGCCGCAAAAATCGGCATAAAAACTCTGGTTTCTTCGGAAAACGGAGCCAGCTGGGGACTAGTGGCAATGGCAAGTGAAGCTGCCTGCATTGTTCCGCCCACCGATGACACGGAATTATTCTTGAAAAGACTGGACGATTTAGATATCGGAGAATTTGGCGAAGGTTCTGCAATCGGAATCGGACTGGCCACGGCAATTTACCATCTTTCTACAAGCGCCGCCCCCAAAAAATGCATTGTCTTAATTACGGACGGTGAAAATAACGCCGGTCAGCTTCATCCGGAAACTGCGGCAAAGCTTGCCTCGGAAAACAAGATAACAATCTACACATTTGGAATCGGCACAAAAGGCACAGTTCCAATTGAATACACTGACAAAAAAACAGGAAAAACTCATTCGGGATTTTACGAGTCCGAATTCAACACAAGTTCTCTGGAAGAAATTGCAGAACTTGCAGGGGGAAGTTATTTTGGAATTGAATCTACGGCTGCCCTATCAGACTCACTTTCCCAAATCGCCCAAAAGGAAGATTCCATGCAGACTTTTCATTACCGCACCAGCGACAAAGCCTGTTATGCCAATTTTCTTTTGCTTTCATTGATTTTCTTTTTTGCCGCCTGGCTTATCAAGCGGCTTTTGCTCTCGGAGATACTATGATCGAAAATTTATCTGCCTTTTCAATTGGAAAACCTCAGTTTCTTCCCGGAATTTTTCTGATTCTTCCGGCTCTTCTTCTAGTCTTGTTAAAGCTAAAAAAAATCGAAAAAGCCTTTGCTTTCCAAAACGGGGGGCAGGATTCCTTCCGCCCCCTTAAAATTTCCCTGCTGACACGCACTGTTCTGCGGGTTCTGGCGTGGATTTTCGTAATCCTGGCACTCTCAGAAATTTCCTTTGGCTCCAAAAAAGTTGCAGTCACCAAAAGTGGAAGCAATGTATCGCTGATTTTTGACATTTCCTATTCGATGCTGGCAGAAGATGCTTCCGGAGGACTTTCCCGCCTGGATGCGGCAAAACTTTACGGGAAATCTCTGGTTGAAAAGCTTTTGGGGACATCATTTTCTGTAGTTCTTGCAAAAGGCGACGGATTTCTGGCAATTCCCGAGACAGAAGACCAGGCTTCAGTTATAAATTTGATTGAGAATCTTTCGCCAAAAATCATGACTTCAGCAGGCTCTTCCCTGGCAAAGGGCGTTGAGGCCGCCTTGAACGCAATTCCGGAACGCTCGGCAAAGTCACAGTACATCTGGATTTTCACAGATGGAGACGAAACTGACAATATGCTGGAAAAGTCCCTGGAAAAAGCTGCAAAACAGGGAATTTCCGTGACAGTCATAGGTTTTGGCTCAGAGACGGAAAGTGAGGTTCTTGCCGGTGACGGAACTACAAAGGTTAAGACCGCCCTGCGTGCCAAAAAATTACAGGAAATTGCAGAAAAAACTGAAAAACACGCTGCCTCCAGACTTTATAATATTTCACCCGTAACTTATGTTGACTCAAAGACTGCCGGCTCAGCATGGAAAGTCATGAAGCAGATAAAAGTCAGTGACAGTGAAGAAAGTTCCGTTTCCTACGAGCTTCAAAACGTTAACAGGCATGGATTTTTTATTTTTTTGGCCGTGATTTTCCTAATGCTTTCTTTTGTGGCGTGCAGTTTCAATTTTAAGGCTTTGAAAACAAAATCCCTGATTTTTTTATCAATCATCTGCCTCTGCTCATGCTCTTCTGAAAAAAAACAGATTTTGGACGGCGTCTGGGCCTGGTACGAAGGAAAATACACTGCCGCGACTGCAGATTTTCTGAATGTAGCGTCAAAAGCGCAGGGAACGTCTTTTGCCAGAGAATACGCACTTTTTGACTTGAGTGCGACCTATATTTCAATCGGTGAACTGGACGCTTCTTTGGACAGACTTTCTTCCATCAATCTTGACGATCCAAAACTTCCGCCACAAGTCAGGAGCCGTTCTTTTTATAACCGGGGAATTATTTTTTCAAGGAAGGGAGAATACAAGCTTGCCGCCGAAAATTTCAAGAAGGCAATTCTCGCTGACTCCAAAAATATTAACGCCAAAATCAACCTTGAGCTCTGCCAGCGTGAACTCATTCAAAAGCAGGCAGGCTCAACTCAGGCACAGATGCAGGGCGTAAATGAAGAAGAAAAAAAGAATCCGGATATGAAAAACGAAATTTTCAATCTTATCCGCGAGCAGGAAGGCAAAAAATGGCGGAACATGAGCGAAAGCGAAAACAAGAACGAAAACATCCTGGACTATTAAGCCCTTGTTATCGCTGCTATGTGTGTGGTAATCTGAGTCAGAGATTTTAACATGAAATGGACAAATTTTTTTTCAGCAATAATTTTTTTTACTTCTGCGTCATTTTCCTTTCTGTCAGCAGAGAATTTTAAAAGTCTTCAGGTTCTTCCCCAGTCAGAAATTTTTTTTACACAGACAGAAAACTGTTACTCACTTGAGCTGGACGGTGTGCAGCCGGCAAAAGTTCAGATGGATTTGCCGGAACTTCCTCTGGGAACAAAATTTATTTCCTCCAAAAAAGAAGAAGTCATTAATGCTCAGGGGCAGAGGGGCACTCTTATAACACTTTGGTTTACCTTCGCCTACACTGGCAACACACGAATTCCACCTTTAATGACAAGAATCAACGGCAGGACACATTTTTTTGAATTTCAGCCCGTGTACGTCTATGAAAATCCGGCACTGATTTCTCCTGTCCTCGAAATAACTTTTGACAGTCCCCATAAAATCTCAGGCGGCTCAAAAAATTCCAAAAGGACAATCAGCGTTCAGGAAGGCGAAAAGCTTCGTTTCACAATATCTCTAAAATATGGAACTCAAATCCTTGATTTTAAATGGAAGATTCCAAAAGATTCAATTTTTGCAGAGACCGAGCGTTTTGAATTCGCAAACGGCGGGCAAAAAATCACTGAATTCACAACAGAAGGCAAAAATCTCGCAAAATTTGAGTGGCAGATTCTAAAAGAAGGAGAATATTCCCTTCCCGAAATCATCGTCGCTGCCCTTTCATACAACGGAGTCAAAAAAACGCTCTACCTTCCCCAGGACATAATCGTTTCTGTCTCTCCAAAAACACACAAAGAAGCGGACGATGAAAAAAATCTTTCCAGTAACATTTTTGAGGCGGCCTTTCAGCCAAGCCAGGCTGACATTTTTGAAGGAAAAAATCCTACTCCCTCAAAGGAAGAATGTAAAAAAATTGCAGAAAATTCACGCCGCAAATTTTGTGACATAATTTTTTCCAGAAAATTTGCAGTTTTTGCCGGTGGCGAAATTTATACCGTGCCGGAAACAAAATCAAAGGGGCAGTCCTTTGCCGGTGGACAAAAAGTAAGGGTAACGGAAACTGCCGGTGACTGGGCTTTCATTGAATGCAAGGAATTCTCAGGCTGGGCAAAAAATGATAGTATATTCCTCATAAAATAAGGGGCTTTAAATGGATTTCGGAGACATACTGAATCAATGGAACGACATTAAAAAAGAAGAAAAAATCCGGGCAAAGGAAAAATCAAAAGCGGCTCAGGTTTCTCATAAAATGGCAAATGCTCCAACACCAGAAGAAAAAGCTGCCCGCAAGCAGACCAAACTTCGTGCCGAAGGGCGACTTTACGAAGTCCAAATGGAAGAAGACGCCAAAAAAACAATAAATCCCATGGAATTATGGCTCAGGCGTTATGGCGTAACCGACAAAGACAAGGCTGCAGACGAATACAATGAGCGGGCCAAAATGGAAAGCCGGGAATACCTGCGCAATATGCGTCCGGAAGCCCGAATTGACCTGCACGGGTTTACCCGCGATGAAGCCTGGAGCCGTTTAGCGGCATTTGTAAACGACTGCATCAGACGGGACTTAAAAAAAATCCTCATAATACACGGAAAAGGCAACCATTCAAACGGCTCGGATCCGGTTTTAGGACCAATGGTCAAGACTTTCATAGAACAGAACAAGCATCTTGGGTCTTCGGGGCATCCAGACCGCTCCATGGGCGGAAACGGAGCCACATGGGTAATTATAAAATGAGCTTTTTACACCGCATGGATTCGGTGCAAAAGCATTGTATCTTTTAAAGAATATCGGTATTTTTATTGTATAAGGTTCCTCTAAAATTGCAATTTTTAGAGCTCCCCATAAGAGGAAAAAATTGGAAGATTTATACCAGGTTCTTGGAGTTTCAAAAACAGCTTCTCAAAACGAAATTAAATCTGCTTACCGCAAACTGGCCGTAAAATATCATCCCGACAAAAATCCCGGGGACAAGGCCGCAGAAGAAAAATTCAAGCAGATTACCGCGGCCTATGACGTGCTTTCAGACGAGACAAAACGCCGCCAATACGATTCTTATGGCTCTTATGCTACAAGCGACGCTTACGGCTCTCATGGTACAGGAACTTACGGTTCATACAACTGGGGAAACGGCTGGGGGCAGCAGGGAAACTGGCAGAGAGGCGGCTGGGGAGCCGAAACTCAAGATGACTATAACGACGCCTTCAACCAGTGGTTCAATTACGCAAGGCAGGAAGGAGACAGTCAAAACTCCGCCTATTCATTTTACAGAACGACAAAAGAACCCCAGACAAAATCACAGAGTCTGATTTACATTCTCAGGAGCATTGCGATTCTTTTGCTTGGCCTCTGGTCATTCAGAATCTCATGGATTATCCTGCCCTTTGGCCCGATTCTAAGCTTTGTGGCAGTAATTAATGGATTCTTGGGCATAACCAGAGGATTGAGAAGTTTATTGAGCTAGGGATTGTAGCACCGCGAAGCGTTCCGAAGGAATGAAGCGCGGTTAGCGCGGAAGTGCGAAAAGCCCGACCGTGCGTGAGCACGGTAGCGCCCTTATCTTTCTCGGAAGATGATTCGGCCTCGGTTGAGGTCATAAGGTGAGAGTGCGACTTTTACGCTGTCACCCGGTACGATTTTAATGTAGTGCTTTCGCATTTTACCTGACAAATGCGCCATAACAATGTGTCCGCCGTTTTTAAGCTCAACGCGGAACTGAGTATTTGGCAATGCTTCTTTTACAATGCCTTCGACTTCGATAGCTTCTTCTTTAGCCACGATTCCTCCAAAATTTTACTTGTCTTTTCAAGAATTCTACCTTATTATTATCTAATAATAAAAAAAATTGTCAACATGGGAGAAAGGGAACATGGAACAAGCATTTATTGACAAAATGCAAGCTGCTCTCCTTGAGCAGAAAGAGCAAATTCTAAAATCATTGGCGGACAAACATTCTGAATATAAAAAGATGGTTGAAAGCGGAGAACCAGGCGACGAAGTTGATATTGCTTCGGACGTAATCGACGGAGCGCTCCTTGAGTCACTTGGCGCTCAGGATTCAAACCGCCTCACAATGATTAACAACGCCCTTGACAGAATCAAGCAGGGCAAATACGGCATCTGCCTCAAATGCCACAAGGAAATTCCTGTGGAGCGACTTGAGGCAATTCCATACGCATTCATGTGTATTTCATGCCAGAGCGAAAACGAGCGCCGCAACCGCTAGACTACAGTTTGCAGAATTTGCAGCCGGCTTTATCGATGTCGTAGACGATCTCGGTATAGCCGGCTTTTTTTGCAATCTGGCGGGCAAGATCAAAGGCACAGTCAAGATTTTCTGCCGAATGGGCGTCTGCGGTGATTGCAAGGGGAACGCCCGCCTCATAAAGCTTTTCAAGGAAATACTGGCTTGGATAAGGCTTTGTCAGCCAGCCACGGCTGATTGCTCCGGTGTTTATTTCGGTTGCCCCACCCCACTTTGCCAGGGCTTTGGCCATGTCATCAAGATATTCTTTGTACCAGCCTTCATTTTCATCAAAGAGAGGGAACTTTTCGTTGAATTTGCGGACCAGATCCGGATGCCCAACAAGCTCAAAATTGCCAAGGCTCATCATTTCTTTTTGAAGGGCAAAATAGTCTCCGATTACAGCCTTCATGTCGCCGCCGTAGAATTTTGAGGCTCCTTCTGCCCAGATTTCAGGCGTATTGTCCACGCCAAAGATTCCGGCCCGCTGAAAGATAAAATGAACTGAGCCGATAAGGTAATCCGGCTTGAAATCTGCATAATTTTCGTGACAGGGAAGAGTGATTCCAGGTATATAATCTGCTTCAAAGCCAAGGCGAATCGTAAGCTGGCCTTCGTATTTTTTTTGCAGGCGGTGGATTTCCTGGCAGTAGGCGGGGAAATTTTCGGGCTTCATGTTCGATTCGGTGTGAAAAGGATACATGCTGTGGCTTGTAAATCCCAGAACTTTGATTCCCTTTTGAATGGCGGCAGTTACGTTTTCTTCGAGAGTGTTTTTGCCGTCACAGAATGTTGAATGTGTATGCAGGTTTGACTTTATATATTCGTTCATTTTTAAAAACCTTCTTTCATCATGTCTTCGTCTAGAACATTGGAAACAAATCCGCCGTTGATAAGGTTAATCTGCTCGACGGAAAGGGTCTGCATTACAGCCTTCCATTTTTCGATCATGGACTTAAGGGTATCGCTTTTAAATGGCTTTACCAGAATGTCATTTATGCCGCTTCTTTTGTATTCGGAGAAATCGTTTATGTCGTTGTTCGCGGTGCAGGCGATTATGATTTCGTTGTAATGCATTGCCCTAAGTTCTTTTGTGGCTTCGATTCCATTTTTTTCGGGCATGTAAATATCCATGAAAATCATGCTGATTTCCGGCGTATTCCTGATAATGTCCAGAGCCTCGTTGCCGTTACTTGCAAGATAAACTTCTGCCCCGAATTTTTTGAGGAAAGTCTCAAGGAGTTTGCGGTTCATAGGATGGTCTTCGGCTATCAAAATTTTAAGGCCCTCAGCCAGCAGTTTGGTGTCAACTTTTGGCTCAGGAGGCTTTCCTGTAACCACGGAAAATTCTTCTTCCTGGGAAACAGGTTCCAGTTCCTCGATGGAATAAATTTCTTCGGCACGGGAAAATGGACTTGAATGGTCCGACTCGTAAAGTTCTTCGGAAAGCAGGGAAGCAAGGCTGTCTTTTTTAATAGGTTTGTAAAGATAGCCCTTGTACAAGTCAAGGAACTTCATTTTAGCGTCTTCATGCATCTGCCCCTCTGGAACAAGAAGATAAAGGGAAGTGCTGATGCTGCCGATTTGGTGAAGATTGAATCCCAAATGCCAGCCGTCCAGCCCGCCCTTCATGACCATGTCGATAAAAGCGATGCTGAAGGGATTGCCTTCGATTTCGGCCGTGGTAAGCAGCCCAACGACTTTTGCAGCGTCCAGACAGATTTCTGTTTTTTTGAAGCCCAGGTGGACGAGCTTGTTTTTGAGGCTTTTTGCAGCCAGTTCGTTGTCGTCAACAATAAGGATTCTGTAATCTTCGGTATTTTTTGAGAACATGATTTTGGCCGGCTTATCCAGTGCAACTGACAGCGGAAGGGTAAACCAGAAAATCGAGCCGCCTGAAGGATTGGATTTGACCCCGATTTTGCCATTCATGCGGCTCACAAGATTTTTACTGATGGAAAGGCCGAGACCTGTACCCCCGAAGAGCCTGTATGTTGAAATGTCAGCCTGAAAATATTCGGTAAAAAGCTTTTTCTGTTTTTCTTCAGGAATTCCGATTCCAGAGTCCGTGACCGTAAAACATATTCCTTCCTTTTTGTTGTAGTCCAGAGCCACATGAACATAGCCTTCGTTGGTGAATTTTACGGCATTGCTGATAAGGTTCAGCATAATCTGGCGAACACGCATGGGATCCCCGTTCATAAGGGCCGGAACATTTGGTGAAATGTCAAGAACAAGCTCCACTCCCCTGTTAAAGGCTTTTACGCTTTCTGAGTCAACAAGATGCTCAACCACATAGGAAATGTCAAAGGGAATATTTTCAATTTTGAAGCCGTTTTGATTCATTTTGGCAAGATCAAGGATATTGTTTGCCAGGTCAAGAAGGCCTTCGGCACTGAACAAAATCTGCCTTACATATTCTTTCTGCTCTTTATCAAGAAGGGTTGTTTGAATCAGTTCCGCCGCACCGATAATAGTTTGAATCGGAGTACGGATTTCGTGAAGTGCATTTGCGAAAAAACGGGTGGTTCCGTCAATATCTGAATCTGATTTTTGGCCGGACTTATCAGTTTCTTGCATTTACGATTTCCAGAATTTTTTGAACTATGACTTGAGCTGGCTGCGGTTTGATAAGGTAGCTCGATGCCCCGAGTTTAAGGGCCTGCATTATTACTTCTTTTTGAACTACGTTTGAATAAATTATGACCGGAAGATTTATGTGCTGTTCAACAAGATAGCGAAGAATGTCAAGGCCTGTTATTTCGGGCATGATCATACCGCAGATGGCAAAATCAAATTTTTCGGTAACAGCCTTTGCCATGAAATCCTTGCCGCTTACAAAGACAAAAACTTCGCCGATAGTTTCCACAACTGACTTTAAATATTTGATTACATTTAAGTCCGTGTCAACAACGGCAATCTTTAACTGCCCCTCTGAAGAAGAATCACCGAAAGAAGAAAGGCCCGCATCTGAATAGTAACGGACGGTTTCTGAATCAGAATCTTCGCCGGACAGGGAAAGAATTTTTTCTGAAATAACGTTTTCGACAGAATCAGAAGAAGTGTCAACAAGGCTGGTAATGACGTCGGAAAGGTTCTGAACGACCTTGATGCCTTCATAAATAGGATGGCCTTCGATAAAGTCAGAAATAAAGCTGTCGAAGGAAAGAATCTTGATGTTACGCCTGAGGATTCTGCGGTCTGCAGTGATGTTGTCAAGCAGAAGCTCAAGATTAAGGCCGTCTACATAACTCAGGCTTAAGTCCGATATCATGAGGATAAGCTTTGGAAGCGGGAGATTGTTGCTCTCGATGATTTCTGCAAGCTTGTACTTTATGAGGGTGATTTTTTCGCGGTTAAGCCCCTTTGCTATTTCGATAAAAATAATGTCCTTGTTAAGGTGCATGTCGAGCACACAGGGTGTTGTGTCAACAGAAAACGATGAATGAAGGACGCGGCCAATTGACTCAAAGAACAAATCGAATTTTATCGGCCGCTTAAAATATTTGATTACACCGTACTGAACCAAATCAGCAACTTCTTCATGCTCAATTTGAGGCCCCGTCATGATGACAGGAATTTTTTTACCGTTTGGGTCAGCCTGTTTTTTATCGAGGAATTCGATTATATCAGAAACAGAATGTTCGACATTGATTATTACAAGATCAGGGAGAACTGAAAGGAACTTTGGAAGCGCATCCCGCTGACCGTCAGCAAGCTCAACATTGACATTTTCGGCAGAGAGTTTTTCTGTCAGAAATTCGCGAAGCATGGGGGTAGCGTCAATAATCAAAACACTCTTCATATTAAAATAATACAATATCGTCAAGGAGATTTCAATTAAAAGTTTGCTAAAAAAACTCCAAAAAAATCAAAATATGTGATACACTATCAAGAAAGAGGTTTATATGGCACAAGTTGCAGTTTTTTTAGCACCAGGTTTTGAAGAAATAGAAGCCTTGACTGTTGTAGATTATCTTCGCAGGGCAAACGTAGACGTAATCACGGTTTCAGTTCCCGCAAAAGATTCTGCAGAAAATCTTGAATCCGTCACGGGAAGCCACAAAATCACCGTGATTGCAGACACAACGCTTAAAGATTTTATCGAAAAAATGAACGGCGAAGAACCGGAAGCAATTTATCTTCCGGGCGGCATGCCGGGAGCAAGCAATCTGGCGGCGAACCAGTATCTTTTTCAGCTTATTACAAAAATGGACAGGGGGGGCAAGCTTGTTGCCGCCATGTGTGCAAGCCCGGCTGTAGTCCTTGCGCGTACAGGAATCTGCTCCAGCCGAAAATGGACCTGCTTTCCAGGCATGAACAATAATCTTGCGGAATATTGCGGAAGCGCAGACTGGGCAAAGGAAGTTACAGAAAATTCCGAGCACATCGAAAACGTGCCTTTCGTATACGACAACAACCTGCTCACAGGAAGGGGCCCCGGAACAGCCGAACAGTTTGCCATGAAGTTTGTGGAGCTTATGGCAGGAGCAGAAGCAGCCGTGCGGATTCACGACGGAAGCTGTCAGAGATAGCAGTTTCACACAAAAAAAACGGCCTCAACACAGGAGACCGTTTTTTTTTAATTACTTTACTTAGCCAGGAAGTCTGTAGACTCAGCCCTGATTTCTGCATCGTTAGAAGAAACCGAAAGTTCTTCAGAAAGCTTCTGGCGGACGATTGCCTTAAGTTCCTTGGCTTCGGTAGAAGTCTCGTCGATGTTCTTGATTGCAGTGTCAAGCTGCTTATCGAACAAGTCTTTTTCCATAGTCCATACGGCATAGTAAGTGTAGTATGGCTCGCCAACCGGGTTCTTTTTTGCGTCGATTTTCTGAGACAAAGTCCAATACTGGGCTGTTTTTTCCAATCCGCTGAAGCGAACGCTTGACAGTGACGTGCGGTACATGTTCAGTGTCTGCTCCATTGACTGTTTTTCTGTAACTTCAGTGCCTTCCTGAGCACCAGAGCCGCTCATTCTTGCCTCTACGGCTTTTGCGGCAACACGTTCCAGAGAACTTGCAACTTCCGTCTCAACCTGAACAAGGTCTGTCCACTGACGGACAAATTCGAGATTGTCGCCGTTTGCGATTGTTACGAAGATTTTTTTGCCCTTGAGGTCAGGCATGGTTTTTGAAAGTGCACTTTCTGAATACTGGCCTGCAGAAAGGTCAACGACCCACTGAGGAACAGGACTGCCGAATTCGGCTCCCTGATAGTCAACAATCTGGCGCTTAAGGGCCTTCATGTCAGGTTCATTTCCCTTATATTTTGATTCTGTTACAGATTTGGTGCTGCCGCAGGAAAGCAAAGACACAGCAAGTGTAACTGCAGAGGCAAAAGCCAAGAATTTTTTCATGTTTATCTCCTGTTAAAATGATTTGTAATCTATATATAAAATCTTTTTAAACTTATGTCAAGAAAACTGAAAGAAACGGCAAGACTCCATAAAAAAAGACAGCCAGAAACTGACTGTCTTTTTGAGCTAACTCATTATTCCAGATTCTACGGACGAACGATTATTGAAGCAAGCTCAGGGTGCTTCTCCAAGTCCTTTTTGAGACCTTCCTCGCGAGCCTTGTTGCGGTAAGCTGGGTCCTGGAAAGAATATGTGAAGTTTGTATGAACGTCGTAAGTGCCGTTCATGATTGCGTAAGCGTCCTCAGTCATTACAAGCTCTTCGTCTGTCGGAATAACGAAAACTTTAACTTTTGAATCGTCTGCTGAGATGCAAGTCTCGGCATTGCCTGTATTTGCAAGAGCGTTCTTTTTTGGGTCGATTTTAACGCCGAGCCATTCGAGGCCTTCGAGAGCCTTTGCGCGGATTGTAGCTGAGTGCTCGCCAACGCCTGCTGTGTAAACGATTGCATCAACCGGGCCGATTGCAGCCATGTATGCGCCGAAGTATTTTTTGAGGCGGTAACATTCCATGTCAACTGCGAGCTGGCAGTCTTTGTCGCCTTTTGCAGCGTTTTCTTCAACGTCGCGGCGGTCTGTGTATTTGCCTGTGATTCCGAGCAAACCTGATTTTTTGTTCATTGCTGTGTCCATTTCGTCTGCTGTCATTCCAGTCTGGCGCATGATGTAGAATGGAAGGGCACAGTCCATGTCGCCTGAGCGGGTTCCCATTACCAGGCCTTCAAGAGGAGTGATACCCATTGATGTGTCGTAGCAGCAGCCGTTCTTTACAGCACACATAGAAGCACCGTTACCAACATGAGCGATGATAACGTTTGTGTCTTTTGGAGCCTTGTGAAGGAGAACAGAGGCACGTTTTGCTGTATAAAGGAAAGAAGTTCCGTGGAAACCGTAGCGGCGTGCAGCGTATTTTTCGTACCATTCTTTTGGAATTGCGTAGCGGAAGCTTGACTCTGGCATTGTCTGGTGCCATGCTGTATCCATAACTGCAACGTGAGGAACGTTTGGAAGAACCTTCTGAGCAGCCTCGATACCCATGATGTTAGCAGGCATGTGCAAAGGTCCGAGACCAATTACTGAACGGAATGTGTCCAAGACCTCTGGAGTAACTTTTACAGACTTAGTGAATTTGTCTCCGCCGTGGAGAACGCGATGACCAACAGCACCGATTACGCTCATGTCAGAGATAACGCCGTGGTCTTTGTCTGTGATTGCGTTCAAAATCAATTCGATTGCTTCTTTGTGAGTCGGGCAAGGGCTTTCGAGAACGAATTTGTCCTTTCCTTTTGGTTTGTGTGTGATTACAGAACCGTCCTGAGTTACGCGCTCAACAACACCAGTTGCCAAAACGTCTTTGTTGTCCCAGTCATAAACCTGATACTTTGCGGAAGAAGAACCGCAGTTCAATGTTAAAATAACCATAAAACTTCCTCTATAATGAATAAAAAAAATTACGATTTATTATAAAATTTTCAGCAAAACTGTGCAATCAGTTCTTCATGCAAAGCATCGCACAAAGCTTCCTTGTACAAACTTTTTCATTTCATTATAGTAGAACAACAGCATCGACTTTCGTTGGAAGCGGTGACTGAAAGCATCCATGTGGCATATCTGCCGCATCCATGTAATTTTTTACCCACATTTTAGACTTGACCAGAAGGCAGGTACTATGACTACTCTCGACTTTCACAAATTCAAAGGCGAAAAACGCAAAATTTCAATGGTGACTTGTTATGATTCCACGTTTGCAAAAATCATCAATGACTCAGACATTGACTGCATCCTAATCGGCGACAGTGCTTCCATGGTGATGCACGGCGAAAAGACCACTGTCCCGGCAAAAATGGAGTGGATGGAAGAACACACCCGCAGCGTCCGTAACGGAACTCCGGACAAATACATTGTGGCTGACATGCCATTTTTAAGCACCCGCAAAGGACTTGAGCACGCAACAGACTGTGCGGGCAGGCTTTTGGTTGCAGGAGCAAATGCCGTAAAGATTGAAGGCATTTTCGGACAGGAAGAAATCATCGCCCATATCGTTCAGAGCGGAATTCCGGTCATGGCTCATCTTGGACTCACTCCCCAGTTTTACAACGCTTTCGGCGGCCACAAAATGCAGGGTAAAACAGAAGAGGCTGCCGAAAAGATAATCGAAGAAGCCAAACTTGCAGAAAAACTGGGATGTTTTGCCATCGTTCTGGAATGTATTCCAGCAGAGCTTGCATCAAAAATCACAAAGGCAGTCTCAGTTCCCACAATCGGAATCGGAGCCGGAGTTGAATGTGACGGACAGGTTCTCGTCCTTCAGGACATGCTGGGCATGACAGGCTTTAAGATGCGCTTCGTCCGCCAGTATATGAATGGTCTTGAGCTTATCAAGGGCGCGCTCAACCAGTACAGTGCAGACGTTCATTCTGGAGCGTTCCCGGCTGGGGATGAAATTAAATAAATTAGACGCAGATGGACGCAGATGAACGCGGATATTTTTTTTATAATCTGTGTTAATCTGTGTCAAAAAAAGGAAAAAATACTATGAAAATTATAAAGACAGTAGAAGACTTTAAAAAGATCCGCTCGGAATTGGGAGAGAAGACACTTGGCTTCGTGCCGACTATGGGTGGTCTTCATAACGGACACCTTTCTTTGATTAAGCGGGCGATTGCCGAAAATGATGTGAGCGTAGTCAGCGTTTACCTGAACCCAACTCAGTTCAACGATAAAAAGGACTTGGAGACTTACCCTGCGAACTTTGATGACGACTGCGCCTTGCTTGAAAAGGCCGGAGTTGACTATCTTTTTGCACCCACTTACCCGGTAATGTACCCCGACGACTACAAGTACATGCTCACCGAAAAAGATTTTTCAAAGGAACTTTGCGGAGCCAAGCGGCCGGGGCATTTTGACGGAGTTCTTACAGTCGTAATGAAACTTTTGAACATCGTAAGCCCAACCCGAGCCTACTTCGGCGAAAAAGACTATCAGCAGTACAGGCTCCTTGACGGCATGGTAAAGGCATTCTTCATGGACGTTACTCTCGTTCCATGCCCAATCGTGCGTGAAGCCAACGGACTTGCAATTTCAAGCCGAAACCGCAAGCTGAGTAAGGAAGGTCTTGAAAAAGCACCGCGCTTCCACGAGATTCTTGCTGGTGGCGGAAGCGAAGCCGAAATCGCAAAAAAGCTGGAAGAAGCCGGATTCAAAGTTGATTACGTCACCAAAAAAGAAAACAGGCTCTACGCCGCAGTCTTCCTCGAAGATGTCCGCTTGATTGACAATATCGAAGCGTGATTTTTAAATTCCTCACAGAGTTGGGGAGCACACAGAGAGTTTTTCCTTGGGGAAGTTGCAGTCCAAAAACAATTTGTTTTATCAGGCTGCTCTCTGTGAACTCTGTGCCCTCTGTGAGAAAATTAAAAACAAGGAGAAGAATTTATGAAAGGAAAGCACATTTTGCTTCATGTTACAGGCTCAATTTCCTGCTACAAGGCCTGTGAGCTTACAAGCCTACTCGTCAAACAGGGGGCAGAAGTTCAGGTCACTCTGAGCGAGGGAGCCTTGAAGTTTTTGCAGCCGGCCGTCTTTGAAGGCCTGAGCCACCGAGAATCCCTCACGCCCGACATGTTCGCGAAAAAGCCGGACTGCATTCCGCACATCACTCTGGCTCAAAAATGGGCAGATTTGATTATCGTTTATCCTGCAAGTGCAAACTGCATCGCCAGACTTGCTTCGGGATTGAGCGATGACCTTTTCGGGGCAACTTTCCTTGCAAACAATTTTGAAAAGCCTGTTCTCCTTGCTCCGGCCATGAACTCAAACATGTTCGCCCACCCGGCTGTTCAGGAAAATTTAAAAAAGCTTGAAAGCTGGGGAACGAAAATCTTGCCGACCGAAGAAGGAAGGCTGGCCTGCGGATCTGTGGGATTGGGAAAACTGATTTCCCCAGAGAGCACGCTGGAGTTTATAAAGGAGAATATTTGACGCAGATGCACACAGATACACGCGGATTAAAAATATCTGTGTTCATCTGCGTTTATCCGCGTCGGAAAATAGTTTATGAAAATTTTAATAACAGGCGGCGGATGCCGTGAATACATTGACAGCGTTCGCGTGGTGACTAATTCTTCGACGGGGCGGACGAGTGCCGTTCTTGCGGACGAATTGGCCCGCAAAGGAAACGAAGTCACCCTGATTACAGCCGAAAACGCCATAAAAGCTCAAGTTTCTTCTATTAAAATGATTTTTTTTCAGACCGGTGAAGAACTTGCAGAAGCCATAAAAACAGAGCTTACTTCTTTCTGCTATGATGCTGTGATTCATGCGGCGGCGGTGAGCGACTTTGTGCCAGACACTATCACAATTGGCGGTCAAACTGTAAAGGCAGGCAAAAACGCCCCCAAGCTCCACTCAGGAAGCGAAATGACTGTGACTTTCAAGGCCAGCCCAAAAATTGCTGACAAGCTGCATGAATGGGCAAAAACCGGCGGCAAGGAAAATGCAAAGATTGTGTGCTTTAAACTTACAAATAATGCGGACGAAGGCGAAAAAACTCGTGCGGTAACAAAACTTTTCGGCCACAGCGGGGCGGATTTTGTAGTCTACAACGATTTGTCCGAAATTACCGAAAAAAGCCACCCCTTCAGGATTTTAAAATCCAGCGGCGAATGCCTAGCGACTGGCAGGACAAATGCCGAGCTTGCAGAAAAACTGGAGCAGGCGTTGCGGGCGGCGTTTGAGCCCGCAGAGGGGGTAGCGCAAAACGCTTAGCGTTTGGAGCGAGGGGGAGACTTCCCCCTTTACAGGAGATTTTATGATTTTAACACTTGACATCGGAAACACGCAGCTTTCGGGCGGAGTCTTTAAGGAAAACAAAATCATTCTCACTTTCCGCTGCGCCACAACCCACGGCACTTCCTCGGACGAACTCGGCATTTTTTTGCGGTCGGTGCTGCGTGAAAACGGAATCGAGTCAAAGCTGATTTCGGACATTGCAATCTGTTCCGTTGTGCCCAGCCTCAACTATGCCATCACAAGCGCCTGCGTCAAATATTTTGGCATCGAGCCGCTTATGATTCGCTCTGGAATCAAAACAGGCCTTAAACTGCGCTACTCAAATCCAAAGGAAATCGGCGCGGACAGAATCGCGGCTGCAATCGGAGCAAGCTCGCTCAGGCTGGAAAATCACATCATCGTGGTTGACATGGGAACAGCTACTACGGTTGACGTAATCACAAGGGAAAACGAATACTTCGGTGGTGCGATTCTGCCTGGAATCAACATGATGATGCACGCCCTTTCTTCGGGAACGGCCCAGCTTCCAAGCGTTGAAATCGTGGAGCCGGAAAAAGCCTGCGGAAACTCAACCGTCACGGCGATTCAGTCGGGTCTTTACTACGGAACTTTGGGTTCAATCCGGGAACTGATCGACCGCTTTACAAAGGAAGTCTTCAAGGACGAAAAACCGCTGATTATAGCGACGGGCGGATTTTCAAATCTCTTCCGGGAATCAGGTCTTTTTGACCGAATCGAAAGTCAGCTGGTTCTGGACGGCCTGAGAATCGCACTTGAACTAAACAAATAAATAAATTCCTCACAGAGCTTAGGAGTTCACAGAGGACTGTAGATTTGGGAAAGTCTCATACCTCAATCAAGCCGCTCAATAGACAGAGGGACTGAGGTTAAGGACTTGAACTAAACAAATAAAAATCGACGCGGATAAACGCAGATTAACGCAGATTTATTTTTTTTATCCGCGTGCATCTGTGTTCATCTGCGTCTAAATAATTTTGGAGAATTACTATGAATATCGAAGTTTTGAAATCTAAACTGCATCGGGCTACTGTTACTCAGACTATTCTGGATTATGAGGGCTCTATTTCGATTGACACGGAACTTGTTAAGGCTGCGGGAATGCATATTTGGGAAAAGGTCGAGATTTTCAACATCAATAACGGTGCCCGCCTTGCAACTTACATAATTCCCGGCAAAAAGGGTGAATTCTGCCTTAACGGAGCTGCTGCCCGGCTTGCCCAGCCCGGGGACAAAATCATCGTTGTGACCTACACTCAGATTGACGAAAAAAACGCCGACAGCTGGAAACCCAAGATTGTCCTTTTGAACGACGACAACTCGGTAAAGGAAATCAAGGGCTAGGCTCAAGTTCATTGTAAGTGCAGACTCGCCTGCTTAATTGTCTAAGCAGGTGATTTTTACTATAATATTGAAAAAATTGAAATTATAAGGAATCTTTATGTCTCGAGACCCTAAAGAACTTTGCCACTGGGCTGACCAGCAGGCTGAACGAATCATCAAACAGAAGGGCGACCTGCCTTCATACACTTGTGCCTCAGGAATCACACCTTCAGGCACAGTTCATATCGGAAACTTCCGCGAGATTATCACGGTAGATCTTGTCGTACGGGCTTTGCGTGACCACGGAAAGAACGTACGTTTCATTTATTCATGGGACGACTACGATGTATTCCGAAAAGTTCCCGGCAACATGCCAAAGCCGGAGATTCTTGAAAAATACCTCCGCTACCCTATCACAATGGTTCCGGATACATTCGGCCGCAACGAAAATTATGCCCGCCACCATGAAGTCGATATTGAGACTCAGCTTCCACGAGTTGGAATCCATCCTGAATTTTTGTATCAGGCAAGCCGCTACCGTGCAAACCGCTATGCTGAAGGCATGAGAATCGCCATGCAGAAACGCGACGTAATCAAAGCCTGCCTCAACGAATACCGCGACGACGAGCACAAAATGAAGGACAGTGACGTTTACTGGCCTGTAGCCGCTTTCTGCTGCAAATGTAACAAAGACGAGACAGAAATCCTCGAATACGACGGCGAATACGGAATCACTTACAAGTGCAAGGCTTGCGGTCATATCGAAAAGGGCGACTTGCGCACTTCAAAAGAATTCAAGCTGGGCTGGCGCGTTGACTGGCCAATGCGCTGGAACGAAGAAAAAGTCTGCTTTGAGCCGGGCGGAAAAGACCACATTTCTCCGGGCGGCTCTTACGACACCGCAAAACTCGTTTCAAAACGCCTTTACAACTGGGATGCACCTGTCACAATGAAATACGACTTCGTTAAGCTCAAGGGCGTTCCCGGCAAAATGTCTTCTTCAAAAGGAAAGGTAATTTCTCTGGTTGATGCTCTCGAAGTTTATCAGCCGGAAGTTTTGCGATACATTTTCGCCTCAAACAAAGTTGACCACGAGTTCTCAATCAGCTTCGACCTGGACGTAATCACAATCTACGAAGCTTACGACCGCACAGAGCGACTGGTCTGGGGCGTTGAAGAGCCAAAAGAAAAGGATCCGGCTAAACGAGAACAGCTCCTTCTCCGCGAAAAACGCCTTTATGAGCTTTCTCAGATTGGCGAGATGCCAAAAGTAATGCCATATCAGGTTCCATTCCGCCTGCTCACAACTCTCTTGCAGACATACTCTGGAGACGTTGATGCCGTAATCAAGTCTTTGGGCGATGTTAAACCAGAACAGGAAGAAACTTTGCGAAAACGATGCGCATGTGCTTGGTACTGGATTAACGAATCTGCCCCGGACTGCGCTCCTGACATGTGCTTCTCTCTCCGTGCAGAAGGAACTCGCGCCCAGCTCGCCGAAGACATGGCAGCTGCTGTCAAAAAAGTTCTTTCTGATGTCGTTCCAAAAATCGACACGTTTACAAGTGACAAAGACTGCCAGCAGGCAATTTACGACGTAGCAACAGCGCTTGGTCTTGACGCAAAACAGCTTTTCCTCGCTCTCTACACAGCCTTGATTGGCAAAGAGCAGGGACCACGACTGGGAAGCTTCATGCGAATCATCGGAAAAGCAAAGCTCGAAAAACTTCTTTCAACAGTTGACGGCGTTTCAGCTGAAAAACTTGCTCAGAAAGCACAGAACAAAAAGCTCACTCCAGCCGAAATCGACCAGCTTCCACTGGCAGAGCGATTCAGCCGCCGTGTAATTCTCAAAGTAAGCAAAATCGAAAAGGTTGAGCAGCATCCGGGCGCAGAATTTCTCTATATTCTCACACTCAACACAGGAGATGCTGAGCCAAGACAGATTGTAAGCTCAATCGTTAAGTTCTACAAACCAGAAGAACTTCTTGGAAAGAACATCGTGCTTGTTTACAACCTTAAGCCGGCAAACTTCCGCGGCGTCCGCTCAAACGGTATGCTCCTTGCAGCAAGCGACCCGAACACAAGCGAAGACACTTGCGAAGTAATTTTTGCTTCTCAGTTCGAACCGGGTACAATCCTTGAGCCGGAAGGCCAGTGCGTGCCGGAAGATGCGGCAGAAATGTGCTTCGTAAAGGCAGACAAATTCGCCGAAATGGAACTCTGCACCAAAGCAGGTTTCGTTGAAGTCGATGGCAAAAAAATCGGCTCAGACGGCAAATTCCTTTCCGTCGAAAAATACAAGGACGGCAAGGTAAAATAAATCTTTTACCTCACATTCCTTGTGCGGTAATTCTTAAAACTAAACAGACCAGGGGACTGAAGTGCGCTTCGGTCCCTTTTTTTGTAAAAAAAACTCCCGACACTTTGATTTTTGTAAACTTCTGCATTAAAATACTGAACAAGGAGTTTACCAGATATGAAAAAGTTACAATTTTTACACAATCTGCTTAGTATATGGGGGGGGTATTTTGCATAGTCCTTCTCTCATGCAATAATTTCCTCGAAGGAAGCGATTTCAAGGAACAGCTTGAAAAGGACATAGCCTACGCAAATGCACCTTTCCATGAAATTCGAGTTGAATGCGATGAAGGCACAGGCTCAATTCTTACCGAAACAATTCTTTCAAAAAAAGTAACTGACAAGTTCAATATAGAATTTAAAATTTCTTCCGGCTATCAATTCGCAGGTTGGAAGGCTTTTTCAAAATCTTCTGACGGCATCCTTACAGAACTTTCTTCCGAAACAATCAATTTTTCACCATATAATATGGAAGCTTCCGACGGACTTTACAAGGTTACGGCCACGTTTGCAGGCGCGGCTTCCGGAATCGTTATCAAACCCTGTTGTCTTCTTCTTCCTAAAATTGCCGAGATTGCTCCGGTTCTCGAATCTTCTGGCTGCGATCAGGACTCCTTAATTTCAATCGCATTCAATAAAGCGGTAGACACGGAATCATTTTTTAATGAAGAAGGCAAAGTTTCGTGTGTTTCAATTTCATCTGACGGCGAGATTCTTGAAGAATATTTTGACACACCATATTTTTCTGACGACAAAAAAACGCTTTATTTTACACCTCTTTGCATAGCTGACTCAAACAAACTTCTTCTCGACATTTATGACAGCCGAAGTTTCCGCGACATCACAGTAAGCCTTGCTTTTAACGGTGAAAAAGACTCAGACGGAATCGCACTGACCGAAAATCGGGAACACAGATACAGAATCAACAAGAATTTCGGAAATCAAAAGAAAGTTGCGCTTAATATCAGCAATGACACAAGCACGGGTTCTTTCCTGGAACAGGGAAAAGTCGAATGTACGGTCGGCTTTTACGTCGAAGTTCAGTACACAGTCAACAAGGAAGATTATCATTTTGCCGGCCTTGAAGCTGTCAGCAGCACGGACGGTTCAAGCAGAGCAGAAGCGGTTTCTTTCACATTAATAAGCGAAAACAAGGACGATGGAATCTACAAATACAGGATTCGTGTTACAGAAGAAGCAAATGACATTCTGATTAGGGCTGTGTGTACCCGTATACCAAAAGTTCTGGATATTTTTCCACCGGACAGTCAGGGCGGCTACAATCAGGATACGGTTATAAAAATTACTTTCAGCAAGGCTGTTGCAAAAGAAACTCTTACGGATTTTTCATTTATCTCCGTATATACGGATGGCGGAGTCTCACTTGAGTCAAAATACGGTGAGCCTTATTTTTCTGACGGAGACACGGTGCTCAATATTCCGCCGGCAAAAAACAACCCTATTTTTGAGGAAGCTTCTTCTGAAACACTTAAAAACGTAACCATTGCCATTGACTTGAGCGCAGTAAACGATACAGATGGACTTTTGTTCCAGCCGTGCGAGCCGTATACATTCCGCCTGAACAAAAACCGCGATGCCATAAAACCGATATTTCTGTCTGCAAGAATGTTTTCCGACAGGGACGAACAGAGCAAATTTTACAAGGAACTTACAGACAAGCCTTTTGACCAGTGGTCTAAGGAAGCCAGGGCAGGTTTTTCAAATGGCGACTACAGCCAGAACCATCTGGCAAACAAAGTCTATATGAGGCTTGAAGGAAGTGATGCCGATTCCGGTCTTGACAAAGTCCGCATACGTGAGACTCATCTTCAGGATACAATCGGAAATATAACAAACGTTGCTCAGAAGCCATGCGACATAACGCTAAATGAACTGTCAGCCGGTCTTTACGATGTTGATTACACTCTTGAATCAAGCGATGGTCTTGTTAAGCTGGAACTTAACCTTGTGGACGGAGCAGGCAACGAAAGTCTGGAAACAAAGACTTTTTATGTAATAAAGGATGTAGCTATTGTTTTTTCTTCCTTAAGTTTTAAGGAGTTTGCCGCAAAGAGTCTTTCTACAGCATACCATATAGATTGTGTACGCGAATATTATTTTAAGACTCCGGGTGCAAACTATGCTACAGGTTACTCAAATGCTACCACCCAACCCTATAAATTTCCCGCCAATCTTGGGCTGTTTGACAGCACCGGCGAAAACAAATTCGTGAGCCCTTGGGAAAACTGCCCTAAAGCCGATGACGGTGATTATCTGTTCACCCTTACGCTTTCGGACGGCTCAAAAGACAATTTCTTCAACGGATGCAGTTCTGATTACAACTGTGAGCTTTATTACGGTTATGCGGAAGATTTTCAGCTTGACGATTCCCACAAAGCTGAAAAAAGCGGAAGCCGGTTTACGCTCAAGATTAATTCTGACCAGATTGTATTTATCAGGATTACAGTCAGCGATGAAGCCGGAAATTCTTCTGTCGTAAAAAGAATAATTCCTCCAAAAACTAATTTTGAAAAATCAGGCAGCTGGTATAAAAGTGACGCAAGTATTAAAACATTTCCTACCTTTAATACTAAGCTTCGCGTGTTCGGAGAAGACGTGCTTTCTTCTTATGGAAACTATATCACAATGTATTATCACGAAAGAACCAACAACCCGGAAGATCATTATTATACTACTAACATGCTGTTCAATACCGCAGGAACATCCGGGATGCTAAAATATTATAAAGTATACCCTGTAAGTGCATTTGTCTACGGTGATTTTGCTGAAAAAGACGTGACGAATATTTATGTTTTACGCGAGCAGGATTTTTCAGGCGAAATATGGCTTTCTCCTCTGAATGAGAAGCTGTATTATACTATTGGTTGTTATTGGGACAGCCAGTATGGCTACCAATATGAGCATAATTCAAAATATGTTGACGAGCGTGGTCTTAAAGAACAAACTTCTGGTCTGGAAGATTTTGTTTCGGAGGATAGTCTGTCGCTTACAGTTGAGCCGATTCATAATTCGGGAGTTTGCAAGGTTACTGCAAGCGGATTTAAAAAAGAGGGCGCTGACACTTCTGCAGTTTACTATCTTAAATTCAAGAATACCGAAACAGGCGTTTGTTCCGTAGCAACAACTGATTTTACCTATTTGGCTTCTCCTGCAAATTACGAACTCTATATAGAAGTTATTACTTCGGATTCAAAGGATTTCTCAAGAACAAATCCGTTTGGATTTTACAGAATCGATTCTGGCGTAAAATCCGACGTAAAGATTACTTCGCTTGAACTCGATCAAGACCTTACGAGTCCTATATTTCCTGATACGAAATACACTTTTCATCAATATGGAAAGTATACGCAAGCTTCGGAACTTGATTTCCTGTTCATAGCAAATCTCCCTAACGGATACAGGCAGCCCCTAAAATATTTTAAACCAGATTCGGGCAGCTTTTACTCTCACTACTTATACAAATATTATTCTGACCGCGATGGCAATAATTCTGGTCTTCCTTATGATGACGAGAATGGGTCCGGCATGTATGAAGCAGCAGCCGGGCTTGGCCAGGTGGACTATTATTTTATCCCTTATGCAAGTGATTCAACAAGGGACTGTATGGACATTTCGCTTGAAAATCTTGAAAAACTCTATTCTAAGTACAAAAAGACAATAGTCTATGATTTGAACGGCTCTGACTATTTTATTCCTTATGACGGTCTGGATGAAGGCCTTTATACAATCTGTCAGGTTGCAAAAGATAAAAACGAAAACTCTGCCGTAAAATGTTCAAGAGCTTTTAACAGAATGCTGGGGAAACCCTTGAAAATAAAACTTGTAGAACAGGCCGGTAAGTACTCAAAGCCTTCTGTTGTTTATGTAGACTTTTATACTGAAGATGAATTTGGCAATGAGTGTAAACTGGATATGAGCGGGATTAATTCCGGTGTATGCTGGTGCTTTAATCAGGAAACAAATACCTGGGAAGTTCCAAAAGAGAAATATGATTCATATGAGGAATTTTTTGTATTCCCCTATACATATACTGATCCTATGGATAATCAGGATTCATACTGGATAGATCATTTTATGTATCGTGGCGAGAAGTACGAAGATTTGTCAAAAGGTGACGGCCGACTTCGAGCTTTTTCCTATCCGTCTGAATCAAAATATACATGGCAGAAAATCTGCATTGTATACGATGACGGTACAAGTGCCAGTTCCGGCTTTTACGATGTGCTTTATACATATATGGAATATTACTACAGGAGTTTTTTAGACAAAAATCCTATAGTCTGCAAATTAAAGAACCTTGTTGCTGGTGTTACTGGAGATGTTATTTATGCAGATGCCCCCTTTATGGCGCACACCCTTTATTGCGGTAAGAAACTCACTCAGGGAACTTCATCAAAAGACGCACAGGTATGGCTGAACAAAGGCTGCGAAACCGGTGTATACATAGAAGACGGCTCAGAAAAAGTTTACTCCTATGATTCGAATTATGCAGACAGCGTTCCTTCCGGTAAGTACTATACGACAATTGTACATTTTGCCGATGGTTCTTTCGTTATGAGTGACATAAGATACAAAAATTAAACCTTTTCACCAGCAATACGCTACATTTAGCGTATTTTTATGCAAAAACAAAAGGAAGGACACCATTCTGTAAGAATCCCTTGTCTAATTCTTTGTTTTTCGATATATTATTTACAGCTAAATAAGACATTGCTTGGAAACTACAAGCCCTTTTAAGTCGATTTTGGTTTCATCTTTCACTTCTCTTCCCTTTTGGAACTTTAGTGTTTCGGTGTCTCCATGCGCTTTTTAGGCTGTATCTTTGCCAAGTAATTCCAAATAAAATTTTAGGAGATTTTTTATGGCAGAACAGGAAGCCTGGAAAGGATTCTACGGAAGACTTTGGAAGGAAGAAGTTAACGTTCGTGACTTCATTCAGGAAAACTACACACCGTATGACGGCGACCAGTCATTCTTGGCAGGTCCAACAGACGCAACAAACAAATTGTTCGACAAGTTGCAGGAACTCCAGAAGGCTGAGCACAACAAAAAATCAGTTGGTCTTGACGGTAAAGAAAGAACAGGTGTTCTTGACATGGATACCGATGTCGTAACAGGCCTTACATCTCACGGAGCCGGCTACATCGACGAGAAATTAAAGGACTTGGAGCAGGTTGTAGGTCTTCAGACTGACAAGCCTCTTAAAAGAGCCTTCATGCCTTACGGTGGAATCCGAATGGCTGAGCAGTCTTGCGAAATGTACGGCTACAAGCCAAATCCTGAGCTTCACAAAATCTTCACTGAATATCACAAGACACACAATCAGGCTGTTTTTGATGTTTACACTCCTGAGATTCATAAAGCCCGTTCAGCCCACATCCTTACAGGTTTGCCTGACACATACGGACGAGGCCGAATCGTAGGTGACTACCGCCGCGTAGCTCTCTACGGAATTGACTTCCTTATCGCCCAGAAAAAGGCTGACTTCGCTAACATTGGCGATGGAACTATGACAGATGATGTTATCCGCCTCCGCGAAGAAGTTGCTGAGCAGATTAAAGCCCTCAACGGCATGAAAGAAATGGCAAAAATCTACGGATTCGACATTTCTAAGCCGGCTACAAACGCAAAAGAGGCCGTTCAGTGGCTCTACTTCGGCTACCTCGCAGCTATCAAAACACAGAACGGTGCAGCTATGTCTATCGGTCGTGTTTCAACATTCCTCGACATCTACATTGAGCGCGATTTGAAGGCAGGTATCATCACTGAGTCACAGGCTCAGGAACTCATTGACCACCTCGTTATGAAGGCCCGCATGGTTCGCTTCGCACGAATCGAATCTTACAATCAGCTCTTCTCTGGAGACCCAATCTGGGCTACTCTCGAAGTTGGTGGTCTTGGTCAGGACGGCCGCTCAATGGTCACAAAGAACGACTTCCGCTTCCTCCACACATTGGAGAACATGGGTCCTTCACCAGAGCCAAACATGACAGTTCTCTACTCAAAGAGATTGCCAGAAGCTTTCCGCAAATACGCTGCAAAAATCTCAATCGATACATCTTCAATCCAGTACGAGAACGACGATGTTATGCGCCCAATCTGGGGTGACGACTACTCAATCTGTTGCTGTGTTTCTGCAACTCAGACTGGTAAAGAAATGCAGTTCTTCGGTGCCCGCGCAAACCTTGCAAAAGCCCTTCTTTATGCTATCAACGGCGGAAAAGACGAGGAAGCAGGTCTCACACCAGGCGTTCAGGTAGGACCGGAGCTTGCTCCAATCACTTCAGAATATCTTGATTATGATGAAGTTATCGCAAAATACGATGCAATGCTTGACTGGCTCGCAGGTCTTTATGTCAATGCACTCAACGCAATCCACTACATGCACGACAAATACTACTACGAAGCAGCTGAGCTGGCTCTCGAAGACACAGATGTCAAACGAACATTCGCTACTGGTATCGCAGGCTTCTCACATGTCGTTGACTCACTTTCTGCAATCAAATATGCAAAAGTCCGAGTTCTCCGCCGTGACTTCGACATCCATGACCGCAAAACAAAGGCTGTCATCGGAACAGCAAAGAACATGGCTTACGACTTTGAGATTGACGGCGACTTCCCACGCTACGGACAGGACGATGACCGCGCAGATGACATCGCAGTATGGCTCTTGAAGACATTCATGACAAAAATCAAGAAGCATCACACATACCGCAATGCAGAGCCGACAACTTCTATCCTTACAATCACATCAAACGTTGTTTACGGAAAAGCAACTGGTGCTCTCCCAGACGGCAGAAAGGCTCACGAGCCATTCTCTCCAGGAGCTAACCCAGCTTACGGCGCAGAGACAAAGGGCCTTATCAAATCCCTCAAATCTGTTGCTAAGCTTCCTTATCATTATGCTCTCGACGGTATCTCAAACACACAGACAATCAACCCGTCTGCTTTGGGACACGATGAGAACGAGCGAATTGACAACCTCGTAAACGTCCTCGACGGATACTTCTCACGCGGCTCACACCACTTGAACGTAAACGTCTTCGGCGTAGAGAAGCTCAAGGACTGCCAGGCTCACCCTGAGAAACCTGAGTACGCAAACTTCACAGTACGCGTTTCTGGTTATGCAGTTCGCTTCATCAACCTTACAAAAGAGCAGCAGGACGACGTTATCGCTCGTACTTGCCACGCTTCGTTGTAATTAGATTTCAATAAAATCCCTCACAGAGTACACAAAGACCACAGAGGGATTTTTGAAAAGTAAAAAGTACACCTCAGTCTTATTCTTATCGCAAGCAATATGGCTGAGGTGTTTTATTTCATATATATGTAATATTCCTCTGTGTACTCTTAAGCTCTGTGAGGAATTTTTTATAGATTTTCTTTCTTTTTTATAGACAGGCGTGATTTTGTTACAACGAATCCTGCTCGGTTTTTATAATTCAGAGGTACTAAATGGCATTACAAGGATATATTCATCAGTTGGAATCTTTTGGTTCGGTTGACGGGCCTGGAGTTCGATTCATCATTTTCTTTTCGGGCTGTCCTTTCCGCTGCCTTTATTGCCACAATCCTGACACCTGGGAAATGACCCGCGGCAAGCTTTACACCGCCGACCAGCTTTTGGATGAAGCCGAAGGCTGCCGGGACTACTGGGGCAAAAAAGGCGGAATCACAGTTTCTGGCGGGGAACCGCTTGCACAGATTGATTTTTTAATTGAACTTTTTACAAAGGCAAAGGAACGCAACATAAACACTTGCATCGACACTGCCGGCGGTCCATTCAAACGCGAAGGTGAATGGTTTGAAAAATTCAAGCGCCTCATGGATGTTACTGATATCCTTCTTGTGGACATAAAGCACATCAATGAGGAAGAGCACAAAAAACTCACCGGCTGCACAGGCAAAAATGTACGCGAAATGTTCGCTTATCTTGACGAAATCAAAAAGCCAATCTGGATTCGTCATGTCCTTGTTCCAGGAATCACCGACAACGACGAATATCTCACACAAACCAGGGATTTTATCCGCACACTTCATAATGTAGAGCGGGTTGAAATCTTGCCCTACCACGGACTTGCAATCACCAAATACAAGGATCTTGGAATTTCCTACCCGCTAGAAAAAACCGAAAGTCCAAGCCTGGAACGCGTAGAAAATGCCAGAAAAATTCTCGAGTGTGACAAATATACAAAATGGCAGAATTAATTAAATAATATGCTTTTATTAGCATCATCTTGAGGGCACCGCCTGATGATGAGCTGTTTACAGGAGGAAACATGAAAACAGCACTTACAATCGCAGGAAGCGATTCCTGTGGAGGCGCCGGTATTCAAGCTGACATCAAAACAATGACCATGAACGGCATTTACGCCATGAGCGCGGTCACTGCTTTGACAGCCCAAAATACAACCGGCGTCACCCAAATCATGGAAGTCACGCCAGACTTCCTTAAAGCCCAGCTTGACGCCGTAATCACGGATATTTATCCAGATGCCGTCAAAACTGGCATGGTGGCTTCTGCATCCTTAATCCACACAATTGCAGAAACCGTAAAATTCTATTCCCTTAAAAATCTTGTGGTTGATCCCGTAATGGTGGCCACAAGCGGGGCAAAGCTTATCTCTGAAGAAGCAATCGAAAGCCTAAAAAAAGAACTTCTTCCTCTTGCCACACTGATTACGCCCAACATTCCAGAAGCTGAATGTCTTCTTGCAGGCACTAAACTTCCGTCATCAGAAGAAGCAAAAGCCGTTAAAATCACCAGCGAATCCCAAATGGAAGAAGCGGCGCGCAAAATCCATGAAAGCCTCGGCTGCTCCGTTCTGGTAAAGGGCGGTCACAAGGTAAACGATGCCAGTGATTATCTTTACGGAAAGGACAAAGACGGCAAAATCATTTCAAAGTGGTTCAGAGGCCGGAGAATAAACAATCCGAACACCCATGGAACAGGCTGTACGCTTTCAAGTGCAATTGCAGCAAATCTTGCAAAAGGTGAAAGCCTCGACTCTGCCGTTGAAAAGGCAAAGGAATACATTTCACAGGCACTGGAAGCCATGCTTGATTTGGGCAAAGGCTCCGGGCCATTAATGCACAATTTCAAAATCGTAAAATAACATCTTCTTCAAAATAATTAAAAAGGAACTCAAAATGGAAAATACAAAGACATCTGTATTCAATAATGCACTTATTTGGTTTGGCGCAGGCGTTTCAATCGCCGAAATCATCACTGGAACTTATTTTGCTCCTCTGGGACTTGCAAAAGGCTCACTGGCAATTCTTCTTGGACACGCAATCGGCTGTGCCCTGCTCTTTTTTGCAGGTTATATCGGCGGAATCGAAAGAAAAAGCGCAATGGAGTCGACAAAATACAGTTTCGGTTCATGGGGAAGCAAATTCTTTGCACTTCTGAATGTACTTCAACTCGTCGGCTGGACAGGAATCATGATTTACGACGGTTCACTTGCCGTAAACGAAATTTTTTCTGTAGGCAAATGGATATGGGCTTTCGTAATCGGTCTTTTGATTGTTCTCTGGATTCTCATTGGCATTACAAATCTTGGAAAAATCAACATAATCACCATGAGCCTTCTTTTCGTACTTACCCTCGTACTCTGCAAGATTATTTTCTTCGGAAAATCAGCCTCTCCCCTGCCACCTCTTGAAGAAGCAATGAGCTTTGGAGCGGCCGTAGAACTCGCCGTTGCAATGCCGCTTTCGTGGCTTCCTTTAATCAGCGACTACACAAAAGAAGCAGAAAAGCCCTTCCGGGCAACCCTTGCAAGCTCAGTGATTTATGGTCTAGTTTCCTGCTGGATGTACATCATCGGCATGGGAGCTGCAATTTTTACAGGTGAAGATGACATTGCCGCAATCGCAGTAAAGGCAGGACTTGGAATCGCAGGCCTTTTAATCATCGTACTTTCTACAGTCACGACAACTTTCCTTGATGCGTTCAGCGCAGGAATCTCCGCAAAAACTGTCTTTGAAAAGCTGGACGGCAAACTCTCGGCAATTGTCGTAGCGGTTTTGGGCACAATCGGCGCAATTTTATTCAACATGGACAACATCACCGACTTTTTGTACTACATCGGCTCGGTTTTCGCCCCCATGATTGCGATTCTTATCGCTGATTTTTTCATAGTCAAAAAAGATTCGTCTGCAAAAAAAATCGACATCGCAAAAATCATAATCTGGATTGCAGGATTTGCCGCTTACAGACTTTTAATGCGTGTCGACTTTATTCTGGGCTGCACGATTCTTGACATGGCGATTACTTTCGCACTCACCGTAATATACGGTAAAATCAAAAAATAATAATCAAAAATAACTAAGCCCCATAGGCGGAAAGGATTTCTGAAAGCATTGGAATCAGCTGTTTTTTGCGGCTGACTACATCTTTCAGGAAATAAACCCTTTCTGCCTGTTTCGGAAGATTAAGGAACTGAACGAATCTTTCTTCACCAGAAACAAGCATGACCGAGCTAAGGGAAGAAATATCTGTCACGAGAAGGCAGGCAAAGAGAGAGCCGTGCTTATGACGTTCCACTTCCAGTTCCTCAAGGAATTCAATTTTTCGGTCAAGAACTTCTTCGGTTCCATCAACTTCAATCTGACTGACCGTAAAAACAAATTTTCCCTCGGTATATTCCTTCATGTCCTGATTAATCACTTCCGAAGGAGAACGGCCTGAAATTCGGCTTCCTGCCGTGATAATTTCTTCACCAAGGGACTTTACATCCAGTCCTGTAATTTCAGAAAGATAATCAGCACATTCCTGATCCACGGGAGTTGTAGTGGCACTCTGCAGAATCAAAGTGTCGCTCAAAATACCGCAAAGAAGGAGTTTTGCCACATCACGGGGAACTGGAATATTTTCCTCGCGGAAAAGGCGCGTAATGATGGTTGAAGTTGAGCCCAACGGGCGGTTTATAAACGATATTGGAATTTTCGTGCTCATTGAACCAAGACGATGATGGTCAATAATGTCTGTGATTCTGTAATTTTCGAATCCGTCCACAATCTGTGACTTTTCGTTGTGATCAACAAGAGCAAGAGCAACTTTTGCTTCATGGTGAACGTCAATTTCGCTGACAACTCCGATAACTTTATTCTGTTCGTCAACAACAGGCAGAATTTGGCTTGCAACTTCCTTTAGCCGTGGCATTATCTGCTGAATTGAATCTTCCGGTTTTACAGGCTTGATTGTCTGGTCACTTAAAACCCGCACCGGAGTTGAATAAAGCACCAGCATTGAGGTTGAAGCCGTGTCAAATTTGCTCACGATAATGCTCGTTCCGCTTTGTTTTGCTTTTTCAACAATCTGGGGGCTTGGAACTCGCCCTGCACTCAAAATGAGAGCTCGAACCCGCCGCTCAAGACAAAGATTCTGTATGTCTTCCCGGTCTCCAGTAACGACGACAATACTTTCCTTTTTACTATGCTCTTCAAGAGTATGTTTAAAAGACTCAAACTGAGATGCCCCGGAAATAATCGTGTAAGTGTGAAGGACGCCTGCTTCATCTCCGTAACACAAGACCTTTCCGCCAACAGTCTCACTCATGAGCGTAACATTTGTAACGACAGAAAGATGATGTTCCGGCCGAAGGATATCAAAAATTTTGTTTGTAAAGGAATTGTAATTGAGTATAGCCTTGTAATGGCCTTCATCATCAACTACAGGAAGAACCTTCCGCCCGTGTTCCCGCATAAAAATCGAAGCTTCCCAGAATGGCGTCATCTGATTGATTACATCAGCCTTGTCATTCATGTAAAAAGCTACCCTGGGATTCATATCCGGGATAAATTCAGGCGGTGTAATTCCAAATTTTTTGTAAATGTATTCTGTCTGAGGATTCAATTTTCCGGCCCTGCAGGCCTTATACTCGCTCTTTCCCAGAGCATTTTTTAAGGCTGCATATGCCGTGGCAGAAACAACTGAATCCGTGTCAGGATTTTTATGGCCAAAAATATAAATTGTATTATTCATAATTCTTCCAGCTGGGATATCGGGAACTTGCCTAACGCTTACTGCTCTTTTTAAGGACAGGTTCCATCGTAACATTTACTCCGAGCTTTTTAAAAATCTTTCTGTCAACTTCTGAAAGCATGACAGTTGTGTGGACTTGGCAGCCTTTTAACTTGGGCAGCTGCTCAAGTGCTTTCTTGCAATTTTCGTTTGAAGGCGAAAGCATGGCAAGGGCAACAAGAACTTCGTCCGTATGCAGGCGGGGATTGTTACCTGCAAGATAGTTGACTTTCATGTTCTGGATTGGCTCGATCATGTCCTTTGGAATAAGCTTGATTTTGTGGTCGATTCCAGCAAGATGTTTTGTTGCATTTAAAATCAAGGCCGCACAAGTACCCAAAAGGCTTGAAGTTTCTGAAGTAATTATTGTGCCGTCATCAAGTTCGATTGCAGCTGCAGGAAGTGCGGATTTGTCACCGCGTTCATTTGCGGGAAGAACAACCTTTCGGTCTTCAACGGTGATTTTAGCCTGCTTCATAAGAAGGGCAATTTTGTTGACTTCGTTTTCGCTGCCTTTATCTTCGACTAAATCGTCAAGGGCATTGTAATAACGGCGGATTATTTCCTGATTTGAAGCTTCCCGGCATGCATCATCGTCAAAAATGCAGTATCCGGCCATGTTTACGCCCATGTCGGTCGGGGATTTGTAAGGATTCTCACCGTAAATTCCTTCAAAAATGGCGTTAAGAACAGGAAAAATCTCGATGTCACGGTTGTAATTTACGGTTGTCTCGCCGTAGGCTTCCAGATGGAAGGGGTCGATCATGTTCACATCGTTTAAGTCAGCAGTTGCAGCTTCATAGGCAAGGTTTACAGGATGCTTGAGCGGCAAATTCCATATTGGGAAAGTTTCAAATTTGGCATAACCGGCCTTGATTCCCCGCTTCTGTTCCTGATAAAGCTGGCTTAAGCAGACAGCCATCTTTCCGCTGCCAGGACCTGGAGCCGTAACAACAACGAGCGGGCGGCTAGTTTCAACATAATCGTTTTTTCCGTAGCCTTCGTCGCTATCAATCAATGCAACATTCTGCGGATAGCCTTCGATCATGTAATGGTAATAGCATTTGATGCCCATTCTCTTAAGTTTGTTCTTAAAAGCCTTTGCGCCTTCCTGACCTTTAAAATGTGTGATTACTACAGAACCAACCATAAGGCCTAGATTTTGGAATTCGTCGCGAAGTCGCAAAACATCTTTGTCGTAGGTAATACCCAAATCTCCGCGTACTTTGTTTTTTTCGATGTCGACAGCACTGATAACAATGACAATCTCTGCCATGTCAGCAAGCTGCATGAGCATTTTGAGTTTGGAATCCGGCTGAAATCCGGGAAGAACGCGGCTTGCGTGATAATCGTCAAATAATTTGCCGCCAAATTCAAGATAAAGTTTATTGCCAAACTTAGCAATCCGTTCCTTAATGTGTTCCGACTGTATCCGCAGATACTTTTCATTATCAAATCCGTTTTTCATAACGGAATTAGATTATAGCAAATATCACAGAAAATTTAAACCACAGATTACACTGATTGCACAGATTTTTTAGGGGAGAAGTCTCTCCCCTACGCCGCACTTTGTTGCGTCGTACCCCACTCTACGGGGCTAATGCCCCGTAACGCCCCAAACTACTCGCTTAAAAGCACATCTTTGAGAATCGCCAGGCCTTCGTCGATTTCTTTGTATGAAATATTGAGCGGCGGAACGATTCGGAGAGTGTTTTTGCCGGCAGTTGATGTGAGAAGCCCTTTTGCAAGAAGCTTTTTCTCAACTTCAACGGCACTAACAGGCTCAATCATGTCAACGCCAATCATAAGGCCTTTACCGCGGATTTCGCCGACACATTTTGCATTAAAACCGGCGATTGCCTTTCGCATGTATTCGCCTTTTTCGACAACGCTTTCAAGGAAGCCGGGTTTTGTAAGTTCTTTTAAAACTACAAGGCCAGCGGCACAAGCCAATGGGTTTCCGCCGAATGTTGACTGGTGATCGCCTGCCTTGAATACATCACTAGCCTTGCCACGAATCAAGATGCCGCCAAATGGAACTCCGCCGGCAACCCCCTTTGCAAAAGAAACGACCTCAGGTTCAAATCCAAGGGCATCGCTTGCAAGCAAAGTACCTGTGCGGCCAAATCCAGTCTGAACTTCGTCGGCCATTACGATTGCACCAGCCTTTCGGGCAGCTTCCGCTGCGGCTTTTGCCCATTCCGGGTCAACGATATTTACTCCGCCCTCGCCCTGAACACACTCAATCATAAGGGCAGCAGTCGTGTCGTCAAAAGCTGTTTTGATTGCTTCCCAGTCGTTTGCCCTGATTGTTTTGAAGCAGTCAACATAGGGAGCAAAGCAAGCCGGGTGGAACTTTTCCTGCCCAGTCGCTGTCAAAGTTGCCAGAGTACGACCATGGAAAGAGCTTTCAAGAGTATAAATTATGCGGCGTTTTTCTCCGCCGTTCAAATATCCGTATTTTCGGGCAAGCTTGATTGCTGCCTCGTTGCCTTCCGCGCCAGAATTTCCAAAATAAACGGCATCAAAGCCAGTCTGTCCAAGCAATTCTGTCGCATACTGAACGCCAATGTCGCTGACAAAATAGTTGCAGACATGAATCTGTTTTTTTGCCTGACTAGCAATTGCCTTTACCAGGGGCTTAAAATTGTGGCCCAGACAGTTGACAGCAATTCCTGCCAAAAAGTCGATGTATTTTTTGCCGTTGGCATCCCAGCAGGTTGAGCCCTTACCTTTGACCATTGTAACGTCAAAAGAACCATAATTATTTACAACAATTTTTGAACCCATAATATTCTCCAGAAAACTAGTAAATCATAGTGCCGATTCCACGGTCACTGAACATCTCGATAAGCAGAGAATGCGGAACACGGCCGTCAATGATGTGAGTGCGTGGAACTCCGCCTTTGCGTGCCATCATGCAGCATTCGATTTTTGGAATCATGCCGCCTGCGATTGTGCCGTCATCAAAATATTTCTGTACGTCTTCAATATGAATGCGCTGAATCAATGATTTCGGATCGTTAACGTCACGAAGGACACCAGGAACATTTGTGAGCTGAACGAATTTTTCAGCATTTAAGGCAATTGCGATTTTTGCAGCCGCAGTGTCCGCATTGATGTTGTAGCGGGCATAATCCCCAGACTCACCCAGAGCCACAGTCGAGACAACAGGAATAAAGCCCTTATCCAGAAGTGACTGTATGATTTCCGGGTGAACTTCGGTTACTTCACCGACAAAGCCCAAATCAGCCCCGTCTTTGTCGATTTTTTTTGCCCGTAAAAGACCTGAATCCACCCCCGAAAGACCGACAGCCTTACCGCCTTCCTGCAGAATGATTCCTACGATGTCTTTGTTGAGTTTACCGGTGAGAACCATCTGAACGATTTCCATAGTTTCACCGTCAGTGTAGCGCAGACCATTGATGAATTTTGATTCTTTTCCAACACGTTCCAGCATGTGGTTGATTTCAGGACCACCGCCATGCACGAGCACAACTTTGATTCCAACCGTATTCAAAAGAACAATGTCCTTCATAACGGCGGCCTTCAATTCTTCGTTGAGCATGGCGTTTCCGCCATATTTTACAACGACTGTCTTTCCAACCCAGTGGCGAAAATAAGGCAAAGCCTGAACCAAAACATCAGACCAATGCTCGTTATCAACACGAGGATCGATTTTCTCTCTAATTTCGTTTTCAGTATTTTCTGACATAATTTTCTCCAGGAATTTTAACCACAGATTACACCGATGTCACAGATTATGTATTATTACCTAATTGAAAATCTTTCATATTAATACGAAAAATTTTCGTAGAACAAAAATATAATCCTTATAATCTGTGTAATCTGTGGTTTATTTTTACGTTCTATAATCTCCGTTGATTTTTACGTAATCGTAAGTGAGGTCACAGCCCCAGGCAGTTCCCTTTGCATTTCCGTCTTCAAGCTCTACGAGAATATCAACGGCTTCCTCGGTCAAAATCTTCTTTGCCAGCTCCTCGTCAAAATTGAGCGGAACACCGTGATCGAACACTTTAATAGAAGATTCCTTGCCGCCGTTCACGTTTCCGTCATCAAAATAACGTTTTGCTCCTTCACGGCTAAGGAATGAAACTGAAGTTTTTTCTGGAGTGAAGAAGAAGCCGGAATAGCCCATGGCATCTAGGATTCGGCCCCAGTTTGCGTCTGCACCAAAGAAAGCCGCCTTTACAAGATTTGAGCAGATTACAGCCTTTGCCAGGCCCCGTGCGTTCTCGACATTGTCTGCGCCAACAACATTGCATGTAACAAGTCGACTTGCACCTTCACCGTCAGCAGCAATTTTTTTGGCCATTTGAGTGTTAAGAGCGTTCAAAGCCTCAACGAAGGCGTCAAAATCAGCACCTTCCGAAGTAATTTCAGCGTTTCCGGCCATGCCGTTTGCAAGAATCAAAAGAGAGTCGTTTGTTGAAGTGTCGCCGTCGATTGAAACGCAGTTGTATGTGCCGGCAGCAGAAATACGCAGGGCCTTTTCGAGCATTGCAGAAGAAATCGCACAGTCAGTTGTGATAAAGCCCAGCATGGTTCCAAGATTGATGTGAATCATACCGCTTCCCTTTGCCATTGTTCCCATGCGGACAGTTTTACCGCCAATCACAGTTTCAAGTGCAACTTCCTTGTAATGAGTGTCGGTTGTCATGATTGCGATTCTGGCTTCCTTGTGGCCTTCCTTTGAAAGACCTTCAGCAAGTTTGTCCAAACCGTTTAAGATTTTATCAACTGGAAGCTGCTGACCGATTACACCAGTTGAAAGTACAAGAACATCGTCCGAATTGATGTTCATTTTTGCAGCCACAGCAACGGCTTCCTTGTTTGCGTTATCATAGCCTTCTTTGCCAGTGCAGGCATTTGCGTTGCCGGAGTTGGCAATTACAGCCTGAGCCTTACCGTTTGCGATGTGGTCTCGGGTCAGTTTAACGCACTCGGCCTTTACGCGGTTCTGGGTGAACACGCCTGCAGCATTGCAGACCTTTTCGCTGAAAATAAGTGCCGTGTCGTTTGTCGTGCGGCTTGATTTGATTTTGTTCAAAACTCCGTTTGCAGTGAATCCCTGGGCGGCAGTTACACCACCATCAATGAATGAAAATTGCATATTCACCCCCAAAATTGTATTTTTATGCAAAAATCTTACATAAATATGCAGTCAGTATACGAAAATACGCATATTTATTCAAGAAGAAAAAAAATTAATGCTTTACAATATAGCGCACATTCTTTCCGCTGCCGACTTTTTTGATTTTACCTTCTTCGAGCATCTTACGCAAAATCAGAACGGCATTTGCCTGAGAAGTGGAAAGAGTGTCTTCCAAATCTTTACGTGAAACAAATTGCTTTCTGGCAAAAAGAGAATCTATTTGCTGCTCACGGGTAAAAGGCTGCCTTACTGCCATTAACCGCTCTTCAAGCTTGATTTTGTAAAGTTCCTGCTGCTTCTCAAAATTGGCATTGGGCAAAGTGACCTTGAAAGCATGACTGGAAACTTCAATTTTGGGCTTTACGCTCTTGTCAGAATAACTTTCGTTGATTTTGAGGATACCGGTACCGTAAGCTTCGATTAAATGCAGACGATAGAAGACATTTGCCAGCTTGGGATTACGCGAAATTGAAATTCCAAGCATTATGTCATCAAAAGAAACCTGTGGCAAAAGCCCGCCGATTGAAACAAACTCAATGCGGTCATCAAAAACACTGATTAGTGCCGGACTAAGAACCGCATAATCCCGATGAACGATAAGATTGAGTAAAGTTTCGCGAATTGAGTCGCCGGGGTAGCTTTTGGAATCTACCCTTTCCAGCCCGTGAATTTCTGAGGCAGTTTGATTGCATAAATCCAGGAAAGAAAAAGCGTCGTCAAGCTGCTTTAAAAGAGAGCCGTTGAATTCCCTGCGGTTCTGAAATACAGATTTGGAGCTGCCCTTAAAGACTGCAACTTTGATGATGTGAGGACACTGATCTGAAAGCAAAAGTCCGAGATTGGTATACATGCCGTCTGAAGCGATTAAGCCAAGCGACTTTTTTTGCCCTTCTCCGAATTCAATGGAACGGGAAGAAAATTGCAGCTCAGCCTGTGAAAAAGTGAGTTCCTGATTAAGGGAACGTTCTTCCTCGTAGATAAAATTACTGGACTCATGAATCATTTGAAGGATTGCAGCCTCGGAAGCAGGAACTGAAGAAGCCCCCTGACGCACAAAAACTCCTTCGGGGCGAATCCCCTTGCCGGAAATATAATATGGACGTGAAGTGCCTCGTAAAACAATAAGGCGAACTACATCTTTGCCTTCAACAATGATGTTTTCACATTTGGTAAAAAGAGTTATGTCAGGCCGGATTGAATCACGAACGGCATTGGTAACTTTTAGCATGGTTTCGTCCACATTGGAAAGGCCGCAGACACTGCCGTCGTCGTTCATTCCGAATAAAATCTGGCCGCCTTCTCCGTTTGCAAAAGCAATCACCGAGTATTTGAAATTGTCAACATATTCGCGCTTATATTCGATTTGTATACCTTCGTGTTTCATACCTGCTCCTCCTAATAATATGCTGATATTCTAACTACTTTCTAATACCTTTCTAATAATTATTATAAGCATTTATTAGAATATTACAAGAGCATTTTACAAATTAATCGAATTTTACGGCATTTCCACAAAAATATCTTCGTCCGTCACTCTCTTCCAGTCAAAAACCGTGACAGCTTCCTCAATTGAAATCATTTCTTCCTTTTCAATACAGCCGCTGAAAAAAAGAATCTTTCCGATTAATTCTTCCCTTGAAAAATTTTCCCTCAAAAATCCCATGTCAATGTCCCGGTTGCGTTTTGAAAGCCTGTGTCCGTCTTCTCCAACAAGCAGGGGCAAATGGTAAAATTCCGGCGGGGTAAATCCAAGTTTCTCATAGATGAAAATCTGGCATGGAGTTGAAGTCAATAAATCCCTTCCCCGAACAACCTGAGTCACGTTCATCAAGGCATCATCCACAACAACCGCCAGCTGATAAGCAAAATTTCCGTCACCCCGGCGAACAATAAAATCTCCGAAGTCCTTCTCAATGTTACAGGAATAAAATCCAAAATGTCCGTCGATAAAAGAAACTTTCCTGTCTTCAAGCCGAAGTCTTTTTGCCGGCGCACGATTTTCAGAGGCTAATTTTTTTTCAAGAAGAATTTTTTCACTTTCAGAAAGATTGCGGCACTTTCCAGAATAGACAAAATGTCCGTCAGTTGGATGCGGAGCGGAAGAAGCAAGCAAATCCGCCCGATTACAAAAACAGTCGTAAAGCAGCCCCTGAGCGCAAAGAGAATCAAAAGCATTTATATAGAAGAAATCGCGATTAGACTGATAAAATTCCGGGGCAAGTCCGCCAGACGAAGCAGAAAAATTGTCCCACCTTAAGCCCAGCCAGAGCAAATCATCAAGCAGCTGAGCCGAATACTCTTTTTTGCACCTCTGGCGGTCAAGATCTTCAATTCGTAAAATCCACTCGCCGCCAGAATTTTTGGCCGAAAGATAGGAAAGCAAGGCAGAATAAATGTTTCCCAGATGCATGCGGCCACTGGGAGAAGGTGCAAATCTTCCCCGCATTATTTTGAGCCGTTTCCGTGAACTTTCTCAACCTCGTCAAAAAACTTGGAGCCGCCCTTTCCACGTCCACGGTGGGGACCAAGAACCTTTGACTGAACTTCGCCGGTCTTTTTCATTGAAGTTGCAACGCCCTTGCCCGGTGTCGAAAGCCGGTTGTAGTTAATCTCGTAGGTTACAGGATTTGTCTCGCTGAAATGAAAAATTTTACTTGAAAGTCCAAGAAATGTAAAAACAGCCGCAATCACAAGCAGAATCGCAATGTTTTTAACGGTCTGAACGATTTTTGTGTCATCGATAATGATTGTCATAATTTCCCCCTTGCGAATCAACGCAAAATAAAAAAAAACACCCGACATTATTTTCGGAATATTTTTCCATCTTCTTTATTTTTTGGACGAAATTTATCTGCTACAGGCTGCTTTGGGTTCGCTAACGCTCATTGCTTCGCAACTGAAGCCCGCCGCATCCTGCGTAGGCCTTTGTCTGATATTTTACGGCATCCATTGCTTAAAAAACAAGTTTCGTTCACAATATCAGCTATGTTTCCGCCACTTCCCCAGGAAAAAGCCGCAGAGATTCTCGAAAAACTTATTTTTTCCCTCCAAAAAGGTGAAATTCAGCTTCAGCAAGTTGCCCGGCCAAGCGAAGAACGCAAAAATCATGGCGTAATGCTTGGTTCCCTTGTCTGCAAAGACAAAAACGGCAAGGAAATTGCCCTGGTGACGAACTCTGGAAACGCGAAAAAGCTGGTGGCAAAGCCACAGACTTTCCCAGATTCTCAGGGACTTATATTTGTGAAGCCGATTGTTTCTGCAGAGGAAATTGAAAACGCTCTCGCCGAAAATGACAAAGAAATCCATGAATTAACTGAAAAAATTACAAATGAAAAATCAGAAATCAGCAATGAACAATTGAACGAATTGCATAAAAGACGGGAACATTTGTGCAAAGAGTCTCTGTCAAAAGTTCATGCTCTTTATAAATTTCATTGCATCGACGGAAAGTTCCGCACGCTCAAAGAAATTTGTGCGATTTACAATGGCGGAAAATTACCGCCTACAGGAACAGGCGACTGCTGCGCACCGAAATTACTAAACTACGCCTTCAGCCACGAACTTTTTCCCATTTCACTGGCGGAAACGGCTTACAATGAAAAACGCGGTAACGATTGTAGCACCGCCGGAGGCGTACCGCTTGCGGTATGGAGCGGCAGCGGAAGTGCGGAAAGCGTGACGGCGAAGCCGGACCGCCCTGAAAAAATAGAGTTGATTCCCCCTTGTGACGAGCGCTGCGGAATTCTGCTTCCTGCCATGCTGGGCTTAAGGATTTTATACCTGGACGATTCAATCTGCGTGGTCAACAAACAGTCTGGGCTTTTGAGCGTGCCGGGCCGGGGCGAAGACAAGCAGGACTGTGTTGAAAGCCGATTTAAAGCCCTTTTTGGCGACAAAGTTGAAGTCAAACAGCCGGCCGTGCACAGGCTGGACATGGAAACTTCGGGAATCATGATTCTGTCCTTTACAAAAGAAGCCCACAGGGAACTTAACCGCCAGTTTGAAGCAAAGGAAGTACAGAAAGAATACGTCGCGCTGCTCGACGGAGTTTTGCCTAAAATGGGAATCGCGCCGCACGGAACGATGGAGCTTTTTTTCCGTCTGGATATTGAAAACCGCCCCCACCAGATTTGGGATGCGGAAAACGGAAAGCTTGCGGTAACAGAATGGCAGATTCTGGGAGTTGAGCGGTACCATGCGCCGGGTGGCACGACTCGGAATGTCACACGAGTGCTTTTTATGCCCCATACAGGCCGAACCCACCAGCTCAGGCTTGCCAGCAGCGACAGGCACGGATTTGGCTGCCCAATTATCGGCGACACGCTTTACGGGCATTGCGACAAAGGCGAGCGACTCATGCTCCACGCAAAAAAAATCTCATTCACCCACCCTGCTACAGGCGAGCAAATGAGATTTGAATGTGAGGCGGAATTTTAATGGAAAATCCTAGAGATTCTCTGGGATTGTAATTCCGATTGCTGCTGCCGTGTCTTTGTTATATGTGAAATCAAATTTATCGAGATATTCAATTGGCATGTCACTAGGATTTGCACCTTCCTTAAGAATCTTAACGGCCTGTTTTGCAGTGAGTTTTCCAAGCTCATAGTAGTTGATTCCGTAAGTTGCAAGAGCACCGGAATTTACCATGCCCTCTTCGCCAACGATTACAGGAAGTTTTGCATTGTTTGCAACCATTGCAACGTTTGCGATTCCGGCTGCGAGCATGTTGTCTGTCGGAACATAGAATGCGTCAACTTTGCCAACAAGGCTCTGAGTTACCTGCTGGATTTCGTTTGAGTTTGAAACCGAACCTTCGATGAATTCAAGGCCGTTTGCTGCACAAGCTTCTTTTGCGATATTAATCTGGAAGATTGAGTTTGCTTCACTTGAGCAGTAAAGAAGACCAACTTTTTTTGCCTCTGGAACAATTTTTTTGAGAAGGGCAACCTGAGCGGCAACAGGTGTAAGATCAGATGTACCAGAAACGTTTGTCTCCGGCTTTTTGTTTGATTTTACAAGTTTTGCTGTCTCCGGGTCGGTTACGGCAGTTACGAGGATTGGGATTTTTTTTGTAAGGTTTGCAACAGCCTGAGCTGCTGGAGTTGCGATTGCGAAAATCAAATTGTCTTTGTCATTTACGAATTTGTTTGCGATTGTGACACAGTTTGCCTGCTCGCCCTGAGCGTTCTGATAGTCGATTGAAATGTTCTCGCCGTTTACATAGCCAGCTTCTGCCAGGCCGTCAACAAAACCCTGATAGCTTTTGTCGAGAGCAGGATGTTCAACAAGCTGGATTACACCGATTTTAATTTTGCTGTCTTTTTCTTTACAGCCAGTCAAAATGCAGGCAGCAGCAAGAAGAGCCGCAGCAACAGAAAGAAGTTTTTTCATCATAGTCTCCTTATTTTTAATGAATGATTAAGTTTATAACTTTACTCTTTTTCTATCAATAGAATCAAAAAGAATTGCCAAATAAAACAGTCTACTTCCAGGGGAATATAAAAGTCTTCCAGTTTCGCGGGCCAAGACTTTCTTTGTCTTCGGCAATCAGTTCATCCCACGGAACTTCATTGCGGCGGTCACGGTCTTTTTCAAAATCAGGCTCCTTTTCGACCATCTTTTCAATCCAGTCATATTTGTAAAGACGAAGACGAAGAGCATTTGTCGAAGAAAGAAGAATTCCGCACAATCCCGGCATGAGCATAAAGAACAAACATGAAAAGCCGAAAAGCACGATATTATAGATGAAAACTTCGACCGAAAAAGCAACATTATCATAGAAGATTATGAAGGATTTTTTGAGGCATTTTTTGAATCCGTTGTTGCCCTGCAAAAAATAGAGCGGAATGAACCACTGAAGGGCAATAATCGAAATCAGCACGAACCAGCCCAAAAGAGCCGTAAGCACAAGGCCGACGTAACTTCCGCTGGAAAGATAGAGCTGTATATAGTAGGAAATTGCGTAGCGTGCGATCAAAAGCGAAGCCGAAACCGTCACACCAAAGGCAAAGCCGATTTTCCAGACTGATTTTACAGCCGAAAAGAAAAGCCCGAATGAGCCTGAAGAAAAATCAGCCAGTTTCGCGGCATTTGCACCCCAGGCAAAAAGAGCGGTCATTAAAATTCCAGAGAAAAGGATAATCGTAAAATTCGGGAGATATGGATTTATCTCTGCTGAATATCGGATTCCAAGAAAAGAAGCAACCAGCAAAGCAATCATGATGATATTTGAGACGATAAGGAAGAAAAAATTATCCCAGCCGTCACATAAATTTTTTTTCAAAAAGAATTTGAACATAGATACCTCACTCAAATTCCTCACAGAAGGCACAGAGTTCACAGAGAGTTTTCTATTTCTTACTAAAGGATTCTCTCTGTGCTCTCCTTATCTCTGTGAGGAACAATTAGAACAAACCGCTGATGTTGCCGTCGTCGTCAATGTCGATGTTGAGGGCAGCAGGCAGCTTTGGAAGGCCCGGCATGGTCATGATTTCACCTGCAAGAGCAACTACAAAGCCTGCTCCAGAGTAAAGCTGAACGTCGCGAACCGGGAAAATGTAATCGTGCGGTGCGCCCATGAGCTTTGGATCGTGGCTGATTGAGTTCTGGGTCTTTGCTACGCAGACTGGCAAATCTTTGTAGCCCTGCTCCTCAAAGTCACGGAGTTTTTTAAGGGCTGCTGGTGCGATGTCAACGTCTTTTGCCCGGTAAATCTCTTTTGCAAGGATTTTGATTTTGTCAACGAATGAAAGATTTGCAGGATAAAGATAATTGAATTTTGCTTTTCCTGAGTCAGCGACTTCGGCAACGACTTTTGCAAGCTCTGTGGCACCTTCGCCGCCTTTTCCCCAGCCTTCGCAGAGAACAGCCTTTGCACCTTTGGCCTCACAAAGTTTTTCGAGAAGTGCAATTTCTTCGTCTGTATCTGTAATGAATTTGTTTACAGCGACAACGGCAGGAACACCGAATTTTGCAATGTTTTCGATATGAACTGCAAGGTTTTCAAAACCAGCCTGCAATGCGCCAACGCTCGGAGTTGAAAGATCAGCCTTTGCCATGCCGCCATGCATTTTGAGAGCGCGGACTGTGGCAACGATTACGACTACATCCGGGGAAATGCCTGCAGCCCGGCACTTGATGTCCATGAATTTTTCGGCTCCAAGGTCAGCAGCGAAGCCGGCCTCAGTTACGACATAATCACCAGTCGCGAGCGCACAAATTGTAGCGTTGACAGAGTTTGTTCCCTGCGCGATGTTTGCGAACGGGCCGCCATGAACGAAAACAGGATTTTTTTCGAGAGTCTGAACGAGGTTCGGCTTGATTGCGTCCTTCAAAAGAACTGCGATTGAGCCTGTGCATTTAAGCTCGCCGAATTTTACAGGCCGCTTGTCAAAAGTCTTTGCGACCGTGATATTGTCGATTCTGTTTTTGAGGTCTGAGATAGAAGTTGAAAGGCAGATGATTGCCATGAGCTCGCTTGCAACAGTGATGCAGAAATGGTCTTCGCGAGGCATTCCGTCTGCGATTCCGCCCATGCCAACAACGATGTTACGAAGCTCGCGGTCGTTCAAGTCAACGCAGCGCTTCCATGAGATTGTGCGCGGGTCGATTCCAAGCTGATTGCCCTGCTTGATATGATTGTCGATAAGAGCCGCAATCAGGTTGTTTGCGATTGAAATTGCATGAATGTCGCCGGTGAAGTGAAGGTTGATGTCTTCCATGGGGACAATCTGTGCATATCCGCCGCCACAGGCACCGCCCTTTACGCCAAAGCAAGGACCAAGAGAAGGCTCGCGGAGAGCGATAACAGCTTTTTTACCGATTTTGTTGAGACCGTCACCAAGGGCGATAGAGACAGTAGACTTGCCCTCGCCGGCAGGAGTTGGTGTGAGCGCGGTAGTCAAAATCAATTTGCCGCGATTTTTGGGCTCGGCAGCCTTTTTCTGCAAAGCACGAAGCTCTTCCATAGTGAGCTTAGCCTTGTATTTTCCGTAAAGCTCAAGATTGTCTTCGGTGATTCCGATTTTACCAGCTACTTCCGTGATTGGAATCATTTTGTTCTTCTGTGCAATTTCGATGTCTGTCATTTTTACACCTCTTCCTTGTAATTTGCTCCGATTGATTTCATTACGTCATAAAAATGCGGGAAGCTCACCGAGCAACATTCCGCGTCATTTATAATAAGATTTTCTGTCTCCGACAAGCCCAGTCCAAGACAGGCAAGTGACATTGCCATGCGGTGATCGTCATAGCTTTGGCAGATTCCGCCGTGCATTTTGAAGGCAGGATTTGGAGAGCCGTCCTTTAAGACTGGCGAGTGACCGTGAATAATCAAAGAATCTTCTCGCTCTTCAATCTCCGCACCCAGTTTTGAAAGCTCAACATTGAGAACTTTGAGGCGGTCGGTTTCCTTCCTTCGGCAAACTGCAGCATCTTCGATGACAACAGTTCCTTCTGTAAAGCAGGCGATTGCAGAAATAGCACAAACCGCATCCGGGAAGCCTGAAATGTTGACACGAAGCTCGCCGTTCGGCAAATTTTCTGTAGAAAGGCGGCCGATTCCGTCTTTGGAACACTTTCCGCCTGCAACAGTGAGAGTTTCTTCATCTTTCTTCCATATAATATCAGCTCCGATTGACTGCAAAATCTCGACAATTGCGTCATCGCCCTGAGTTCCGCTGGAATCCACGTTTTCAATGGTGATTTTGCTATCGGTCATAAGGGCTGCAATCAAGGGGAATGCAACGCCCTCCCAGTCGCTTGGGATCGTAACGTCAAAGCCCTTGAAAGACTTGCACGGAGTGACTTCGATGTGCCTGAAATCCCCGGAAATCTGACATTTTACGCCTACTTTTTCGAGCCACTTTTGGGTCATTGTTAGGTAAGGAGTTTCCTTCGGATTTGAAAGTTCCAGCTTAATAGGATTGTCCGTTAGAATTCCGGCAAACATGAGACCTGAAATATACTGACTTGAAATTTCGCCTGGAGTGCGGACTGTGCCGCCATTTTTGATTGAGCCCGTGATTACAAGAGGGCAGCCGTTTGAGCCGGGCCGGGTGACAAAAGATTTTGCTCCAAGCTGATTGAGTGCGTCCACAACATGAAGGACAGGACGTTTTCGAATGCTCGCGTCTCCGGTAAAGACCGAAGTGCCTTCAAAGCAGGCCGCAATCGGAGTCAAAAAGTACAGAAGGGAACCGGAATCGCCCACGTTCACCACATCATCAGGCAGATGAAGATTTTTGCCGGCTCCTTCAACAATCCATTCAGTACCAGGCTCGCCTTCGGTAGAAAGATTGAGGTTTATTTCCGAGCCAATCAAAGGAACGGCCGCCGCCGTCGAAAGACAGTCTGCGCTGGGCAGGGGATTTTTGATATGAGAAGTGCCTTCTGCAATTGTGGCCAGCAAAAGCGCACGGATAGTATGAGATTTTGAACCAGGAACAGTGATTGCTCCCGACAACCTGCTTTTTGAAACAATGATGTTCATGTAAGGGATTGTAGCATATTTCAAAAGTAAAAAAAAGGCTGTCAGAGCGACAGCCTTAAAAATCAATTAGAAATCAACCTCTGTGTCGTAGTAACAGCACTTGAGAAGTTTTTCCATTTCTTCCTGCGTTGGCTGGCGTGGGTTTGAACCAGTACAAGCGTCGGCAATTGCGTTCTTTGCGATTTCTGGCAGGCGTTTGAGGAAGATGTCCTCCGGGACGAAGCCTTTTTCGCAAGGATAGCTGTCTGCGCCGTAAGTTCCGATTGAGTGAGGAATCTTAAGGTCGTCGTTCATGCCGCGAAGATACTTGATGAGGTTAGCGATTTTTTCTTTCTCGGAAGAGCCGCCCAAGCCCATGAAGTCAGCGATAACGGCATAGCGTTTTGCAGCTGTTGGGTCTTTGGCGTTGAAAGCGATGACTTTTGGCAAGTACATTGCGTTTGCAGCACCGTGAATGATGTGAGCGTGCAATCCGCCAACGTCCTCAAATGCGGCACCAGTTTTGTGAGCCATTGAGTGAACGATACCGAGCAAAGCGTTTGAGAAAGCCATACCAGCCAGACACTGAGCGTCGTGCATTCGGTCGCGGGCAGCCATGTCGCCGTTGTATGATTTTACCAGATCAGCCTGAATCATTTTGATTGAGTGCAAAGCGAGAGGATCTGTGTAGTTGCAGTTTGCAGTTGAAACATAAGCCTCGATTGCGTGAGTGATTGCGTCCATACCAGTGTGGGCAACGAGCTTCTGAGGCATTGTCTCTGCAAGCTCCGGGTCAACGATTGCTACATCTGGAGTGATTTCGAAATCTGCGATTGGATATTTGATACCTTTGTCGTAGTCAGTGATGATTGAGAATGCTGTAACTTCTGTAGCAGTACCAGAAGTTGAAGAAACAGCACAGAAATGAGCCTTTTTGCGAAGCTCTGGAATACCGAATACCTTGCACATATCCTCGAAAGTGCTGTCCGGGTACTCGTATTTAATCCACATAGCCTTTGCAGCATCGATTGGAGAACCGCCGCCGATAGCAACAATCCAGTCAGGCTGGAATTCGAGCATCTTTTTTGCACCGTTCATAACGGTTGTTACAGATGGATCTGGCTCGATTCCGTCGATGAGCATAACTTCCATTCCGGCTTCTTTAAGATACTTTTCGGCACGGTCAAGGAACCCGAATTTTTTCATAGAACCGCCACCAACACAGATGACAGCCTTCTTACCTTTGAGTGATTTGAGTGCCTCAAGCGCTCCCTTTCCGTGATACAAGTCACGAGGCAAAGTAAATCTTTGCACGATGTACCTCCTTTTGTAATGTAGACTTATTTTTTAACTATTAAGTCATTAATTAGTATAATTCAGCAATCGGTTGCCGTCAAATTTTATTTTGCGCCACTTTGTCTGCTGCCGCCCTTTCGCCCTTTGCTAACGCTCATTGCCTTACGGCAACTTCGGGGCTACACGGCGGGGCGGGCATTTATCTTTTCATTTCGAATCATTTCCGGAGTCTTTCCAAAAGTCTTTTTGAATTCCCGTATGAAAGCCTTATAGTTAGTGATTCCACATTCTTCTAAAATCACTGAAATTTTCTGATTCGTGTTCTGCAGGCTCTGATAAAAGGCCGAAATTCTCAATGACATGACATATTCGTTGAAGGTCATGTCCGTGTATTTTTTGAAAAGGCGACACATGTGCTCCGGGGTTACGTTCAGAATTTCTGCCACTTTCTTCAGCGTGATTTTGTTGCGGAATTCTTTTTCGACGTAGGCCATCACTGGCGAAATCCGGCTGATTCCGTAATAAGAAGCGGCTCCCGTCATTTTCTGCCCGACTTTATATTCTGCCAGCAGAAGATAGAAAAAATCATACAAAAGGGAAACGAACTTGATTTTATTTTCCTGCCTCTTGTCGTCAACGGATTTGAGCATCTGTGAAAGATAGGAGTAAAGTTTTTCCGCTTCATCCGGCTCAGGCTTTTCCTTAAAGATTGTATTTTCAATTTCATCATAAAGACCGTCAAAGGCACTCAGTGGAACCTGCAGCAAAATGTACCTTGCATGACCGCAGAGTTTTGAAGAATGAATGAGTTCCGAATTGATGATTACCATGTCGCCTTCCGTCAAAAGATACTTTCTCTGCTCCACCTTAAAATCAATCTTCCCTTCCAGCATGTAAAGCACCTCGATGTGGTTGTGCCAGTGAAAAGGCGAGTAGAAATTCACGTCGTCTACGACCTCAAAGCGGATTGAAAACTGAAGGTCAAAATGCCTCTTGTGGAGGATATTTTCATGCTTAAATTCATTCATATCAATATTCTAGGGTAAAACTTGTAAAATCACAATTATTTTTGACCAGAATATCAAATTTGACATAAAAAATATCATATTCGCCACTTGCGGCATTTTCTTTTGGTGCTAAATTCAAAGCATAAAGATTAAATTTTTTACAGGAGAAAAACAATGAAAATCACTACAAACGTTAAAATCATGCTTCTGGCTGTGACTCTTGCAGTTCCACTTATTTCATGCGGCAAAAAAGAAGCCAAAATCACCCTGGAAAACGGAACTTCCCTTTCCTATGTTTCCGTTCCAGACGCTGACTTCTGCATTGCAAAAACCGAAGTGACTCAGGCTTTCTATCAGGCCGTCACTGGGGAAAATCCATCCCAGACAAAAGGCGAGAATTTTCCGGTTGAATCTGTAAGCTGGTACGATGCCCTTGTTTTCTGCAACAAGCTAAGCTCACTTCTGGGAAAAAGCCCCTGCTACAAGGTAAACGGCAGCACAAATCCTGATGACTGGGGCTACACTCCACACAAGGGCGGAATAATCGAAAGCGAAATAGAATTCAACAAGGAAGCCGACGGATTCAGGCTCCCAACCATGGAAGAATGGGACAATGCAATCAAGGGCGGCGAGAATTTTACCTACTCAGGAAGCGAAGACCTGGATTCAGTGGCATGGACAGACTGCAACAGCGGCGGAAAACTGCATGAAGTTGCCCAGTTAAAACCCAACGGCTACGGAATTTACGACATGTCGGGCAATGTCTTTGAATGGGTCTGGAGCGTCCGCAAAGATTCAAGCCGATACCTGCGGGGCGGAAGTTACTTTGACGCAGCCCGTGCCGGAAAATGCAGCAACAAGGAACTGAACTACGCTTCAAGACAGTTCAAAACAGCCGGATTCAGAATCACATGGAATAAACCGGCGGAAAGTTAAGCAGCAGAATTCTCTTACGGCAAAGGCATTACAAAAAAAACAAATATAATGCCTTTGCCTGCGATTCTTTTCATTTTCCCTACACAAACACTAGGATTTCTGCTATTCTATTTCTGAGGGGAAAATATGGGATTCGACATCACAAAAAATAATACTGAGACCGACCCAAAACTTCTTTTGGGGGAATTTTTCAAAACTTTCGACACTTTTTCAGACGAAGAAAAGTCCCGCTTTACGCTTGCATGGGATTTTCTCTGCGAAAAAACTTCTGGCCTCACCCGCTCCTGCGGACTCCCCTATCACCTCCATCCCATGCGGGTCGCCGCAATCCTGGCCCAAGGACAGCTGGACATAGATTCGGTAATTTCAGGCCTGCTTCACTCTATTTTTGAAATCGAAGGAATCAGCCACGAGGAAGTGAAATCCAAATTCGGCGAAACAGTCTACAAAATCGTCAAGGATACTTCCAAAATCACCGGCATGAAAATCAACGCAACCACAATTCAGCAGGCTGACTCCATCCGAAAAATGCTCTTCGCCATGATTGACGACGTGCGGGTTATCCTAGTAAAACTTGCCGACCGCCTTGACCGAATGCGTAATCTCAAATCAATCGAAGAAAAAAAACAGCGTCTCGTTTCTGCCGAAGTAATCGATATCTGGGCACCGCTTGCGGACAGGCTTGGTATGCAAAGCGTCAAAAATGAACTCGAAGATTTGAGCCTCAAATACTCAAATCCCAATGTTTTCCAGCAGATAAAGGCCATTGTCGCCAGCAAAAAAGACGAGCGGGCTAGCTACCTTGAAAAGGCAGTGAACTCAATCTACAAGTCTGCCGAAAAGCTTGGAATCAAGGTGAGCATTTCCAGCCGCGCCAAGCATTTTTATTCTATATATAAGAAGATGCAGAAGCGAAACGTTCCGGCTTCAAGCCTCTACGATTTGCTTGCTCTGCGCGTAATCTGCGAGACAAATGCCGAATGTTACACGCTGATTGGAATCGTGCACGGCCTGTGGAAGCCCATGGACGGCCGTTTTAAGGATTACATCGCCATGCCAAAATCCAACGGCTATCAGTCGCTGCACACCACTGTTGTGTGCGAAGGGAAGCCCCTTGAAATACAAATCCGCACCAGTGAAATGCACAACATGGCTGAGCACGGCGTTGCTTCCCACTGGCTTTACAAAAAGGGCATGAACCACGACAAGGTTGACGTGAATTCCCTTGGCATTTTCAACCAGCTTCAGAACCTCAAAAAAGAAAACTTGAGCGATGAAAATTTCTTTGCCGAGCTAAAAGGCGAGATTTTGGGCGATGAAATTTACGTCTTCACACCAAAAGGCGATGTAGTCCACCTGCCCCAGGGAAGCTGCGCCATCGACTTTGCTTATTACGTTCATTCAGGCGTAGGCGAAAAAATCGTAGGTGCAAAGGCAGACGGCAAAATCATTCCGATTACCCAGGCTCTGCAGAACACTCAGATTATCGAAATCATCACGAATCCTCAGGCTCACCCAACCGAAAACCAACTCAAAGTAGTCAAAACCAGCAAGGCACGCCAGCGAATCCACTCATGGCTGCTTGCAAACGACCCCACTTTTGAAGACAAAGCGGCGGCGGAACAGAGGGCCCGGGATTTGGACGCTCAGAATGAGCGGAGCCGGGCAATTCAGGAAGAAAAGCGAAAGCACCGCTCTGTAAAGGGTGAAAACCCAGAGATTGCCGAGCGAAACCGCTACACAGGCAAAATCATTGTAGAAGGCACAAAAAACGTAACTTATAATCTGGCAGGCTGCTGCAATCCGCAGCCTGGTGACCCGATTGTTGGCTATACAAATAAAAAGGGCTTAAGAATTCACAAAGCCACCTGCCTCACCTTCCAGCGGATTCAAAACATTGAAAACCGCATGGTAGAAGTGGAGTGGGAAAGGAAATCGTAGCAATTATTTTTTTGCAAGGGCTGTATTGCCAGAGCCTGTAGAATAGAATGCAAGAACTTCTGTAGAAAACTTGCTTTCAAGATGAACTCTGTAATTTGAAATTTTTGCAACGTAGTTGAGCGTATGCTGCGGTGTTTTGTTCTGTTTTACACGTGACATTCCGGCATTGTACATGGCAAGAGCCGTAATGTCGTTTCCGGCAATGTCCATGCAGTATCGCAAATGGCTCATGCCGTATTTTGCACTAACTTTTGGATCAAAAAATTCTGCTTCCGTAAGTTTAGGGAAAGAAGCACTGTTAAGTTGAAAAAGACCGCGGTCAATAGTACGGTTAGTGTTTGAATTTACGGCAGTGGGCTTAAAACGACTCTCGACAAAAGCCAGTGAAAAAGCCAGTGAAAGCGGAATATCGTTTTTGTCAGCGTTTTCAAGGATTGCAAGGGCTACTTCGCGACTGCTTGTTACATGAGTGTAGAACCACTCAACTGCAGGCCGTGACTGTGGCTGGCGGTAAAGAGCCAACCCCTCATCGTCTTCTGGTGAATAGTCGTCTGCATATTCAGTTTTAAAGCCGGCTTCTGCAAAATATTCCTCTGTAAAGTCAATGCTGTTAAGCATGTTAAAATCTGGAATTTCTTTCTCCGGCTGTTGTTTTTCGGCAGAAGATGGAATCAGCATAAAAACAAGAAGGCATAACGCCAATAAAAGAGAACTTAATGCCAATGTTCCACCGAAAATTTTGGTGTTAAAGGAATTCATGTGGACAATGATTACAAAAAAACTCTTTTCAGTCAATGGATTATTTAGAGATTTTTAAGTTTTTTGATATTTTTTTTCGCATTTATTGCGTTTTTTCGCAAAAAGCCCTCTCTTTTGAACCGATTTCGCGGTTAATACAAAACTATATCTGTTCCCACGCTTTCTTTGCAAAAGAAGCAGTATTGCTGATGTTTGGCAGAAAGCTCCTCGATATAGTACGATTTATTTTCAAGAATCTGAGCCGGAATTGAAAATCCGATTACAGAGACACAATCCTTGATTCGGCGGGCACAATGCTTCATTGCAGCCGTAAACTGTTCAAATCCAGCCTGCTTGTCAAACACAGCTTCGATAAAAACAAAGTGATTTTTTTCTTCCAAAGCCTTTAAATCGTCACGGAGTTTTGCCAGAAAATCTTCGTTGTACTCGCCTTCGCCAGCTTCAACGTCGCTCCATTTTACAGGGAAAGCCTTTCCTTCAAGGGAAACTTCTTCCCCGCCCACGGTATACAATTTACTTTCTTTAACTTCAAATAGTCGTTCGAGTTTCATAGTCTAATTCTATCAGTTTTTTAAAACAAAAAAAATCCCCACAAAACGGGGGATTTTCAAAACAAGGAGATGATTCTATTCTGTAAGAATCTTAATAACCTCAGCTTTGTCCTGTGTATTCAAAATCTGAGCCCGTTTTTCTGCGCTCTTGAAGAGCAGGCTGACTTCAGCAAGGAACTGAAGGTGCGGACCGGTTTTGTTGATTGGCGAAAGTGTCATAATGAAAATGCGGCATGGTTCCTGATCCAAAGAATCAAAATCAACAGGATTATCAGAAATACCAATACATGTAACCAAATCAGCGACTGTGTCAGTTTTGCCGTGAGGAATAGCAATCCCATGCTTCATGCCGGTAGACATTTTGCGTTCGCGGTCAAGCACACATTCGCGAGCCGTAGCCTTATCTGCTACTTTCCCAGCCTTGATAAGAATGTCAAGCATCTCATCGATAATTTCTTCTTTTGTTTTACCTTTGAGGTGCAATTCTACTGTGTCAGGTGTTAATACTGTTTTTAAGTCCATAAATCTATCATAGATTTCATTAGTCCAAAAGTCAAGTAAAAAAAGGAAAAAAATAGAGGGGGAAGACTCTCCCTGCGTGCCCACTCCGTTAACCGCTACCCGCAACGTCCGCTGAATTCCACTTCCGACTGACACAAGAACGATTTTTTTATATAATTCTTTCCATGACAACAATTGATAAATTCCTTACGGATATTCAGAAAACAATCAAATATGACCGTGCAAATAACGGTGGCCACTATGATGCCAAAAGAGCATGCAGTCAAATCGCAAGACTTTTCGTAACAAACAACCGCAATATTGAGTCACTGGCCGTATCCATCAGCGATTACTGGCTCAACACATACGTTTTAGGCTCTCAGGATCTGGCAAACGAACCCAGCGAAGACAACATTCAGCGAATCAAAGCTTTTCAAAGCTTCATTGATAACGAAGAATCCGAAGATTTTGACATTCTCACGGCCGATGACTGGGAAACGCTACGGGATTTTATTGACGATGAGGCTGAAACTTTGGATCTTAATGTCCTTCAGAACATGATGGGCATGATTCTTTCAAAAGGTGCCATCTAATGTCTTCAATATATAAGAACTGCCGTCTTTGCCCGCGCAACTGCGGAATTGACCGCACCAGGCAAAAAGGCTTTTGTAAGGAACCTGAGCAAATCAGAATTGCCGTTGCCTGCCTTCATTTTGGTGAAGAGCCTCTGATTACAGTCCACGGCGGCAGCGGCACTATATTTCTTACCGGCTGCAATTTGCGCTGTGCTTTCTGCCAGAACTACCAGATAAGCCAGCAGGGTATGGGAGCTGCTGTCTCAAAGGAAGAATTCGCTGAAATCTGCCTGCGACTTCAGGAAGCCGGGGCGGAAAACATCAATCTTGTTACAGGAAGCCATCATGCTCCTGCGATTGCAGAAGGCCTTTACGAGGCAAAAAAGCGAGGTCTTACCCTTCCAGTCTGCTGGAATTCCAGCGGATATGATTCCGTAGAGTCACTAAAAATGCTTGAAGGGCTTGTGACAATATGGCTTCCCGATCTAAAAACCCTCAGTTCAGAGCTGGCAAAATCCCTTTGCGCCGCCGCTGATTATCCCGAAAAGGCAAAGGAAGCCCTTTTATGGATGATAAAGCACAATCCCCTCAAACTCACAGGCGTCAAAAAAGAAGTTGACGGCCAGATTATAGAAAAAGATAAAATTCTGCAGGGAGTAATAATACGTCACCTTTTTTTGCCTGGTAAATTTTTTGAGACTGCAGACGTACTGGACTGGCTCAAGCACAATGCGGACGGCAAGGCCATTATTTCCCTTATGAGCCAGTATACGCCGGTTCCATTCAAAGATTCCGAAGAAGAACTCGTCCGAAGAAAAGCATCACTTTCTTCAATAGAAAACCGTCTGGTAAGCGAAAGTGAAGACAGAGACTTAAGGGATTTAATCGAAGCCTACGATTTCGACTATCTTTTCTATCAGGATTTATGCAGCGACACAGAATGGCTTCCGGATTTTGAAAAAAAGCAGCCTTTCAGCTACAAGCTTGCCCGTCCAATCTGGCATTACAAATACGGATTCATAAAATAATTGGCTTTTTTTTCAATCCTGAATTATACTTGAGCAATGATTGAAAACAAAACAGGCTTTGCAGTTCCATTGTCGGCTCTGCGTACAGAATCTTCTCCCGTCATCGGAGAATTCAGTTCCCTTAAAAAAATTGCAGATTTCGCTTCCAAGGCAGGACTTTCTGTAATACAGTTGCTTCCTGTTTTGGACACAGGAACTCAAAGTTCGCCCTACAGTTCACTTTCAGCCTTTGCCCTTCACCCCATGTACATCAGCATTGAAGAACTTGACGAATTTCACGTCTGTTACGAAAAAGACCCTCGGTTCAAAAAAAAATACGACGCCTACATGCAGCACAAAAAAGACGAGCGTTTTGACTATGATTTTGTGGTAAACTCAAAGGATTTTTTCCTGCGCAAAATGTTCTCGCTCCTCCTTAACTCGGCAGGCAAAAAGCAAGTTCCCCGTATGAAGGGAACCCTGGAAAGATTTATCGACGAAAATAACGAATGGCTTCCATATTATTGTGTTTACAAATATCTTAAATACAAATTCATGCAGGCAAGCTGGAAGGAATGGGACAAATCTTACCAGTTTCTCTCAAAAAAACAAATTCTTGAAATCTGGAACGACATAACTTTACGAACCGAGCTTTACTTCTACGCATGGGAGCAGCTTACCGCCTTCAGACAGTTCAAAATAGCCGCAGATTACGTGCGCAGTCTGGGAATTACGCTCAAAGGTGACCTGCCGATTCTGCTCAACGAAGATTCCTGCGACGTATGGGCCTGTCCGGAAGTTTTCAACCAGAAATGCAAGGCCGGTTCCCCACCAGACGGCGACAATCCATGCGGCCAAAACTGGGGCTTTCCCTGCTACGATTTTGTCAGTCAGGAAAAAACAAATTTCGCGTGGTGGCGCCTCAGGGTAAGGCTCGCCTCGATTTTCTTTGACGCTTACCGCCTCGACCACATTCCTGGCTTTTTCAGGCTCTGGACAATTCCAGAAGGAAACTTTACAGCCGAACTGGGGCATACAGAGCCATACTCACCAATCACAGAGTCTCAGCTCACAAAAGCCGGTTTTTCAAAAGAAAGAATCCGCTGGCTCAGCCAGCCCCATGTTCCCACAGAAGATTTTATCCGCCTGATTGGCAACCCGGAAACCACAAAAGAAATTTTGAGTCTGCTATGCGAAAGAATCGGCTGGGAAGAACTTTGGCTTTTTAAACCGTCCATCAAGTCCGAGGCAGATATCCGGCAAATCAAACTTGACAAATACGGCATTGACAAATCTATACAAGTCGAAATATACAATCGTCTCTGTTCATGGTGGAAAAACCGCACGCTTATCGAAGTGAGCAAGAACAAATTTGTTCCGCTCTGGAAGTACGGTGAAACAAGGGCCTGGGCTTCCCTTTCCCAGGAAGAAAAATCGCTCCTTGGAGGGCTTATTGATGCCAGCGAAAAAAAACAGGAAGGACTCTGGCAAAAACAGGCAGAAAAAATATTCACGGCACTCACTTCAGAATCAAAAATAATTCCCTGCGGTGAAGATCTGGGCGTTTTTATTCCCTGCATGGAAAAGGTTCTGGACAAATGCGGCATTTTTGGCCTTAAAGTAATCCGCTGGTGTCGAAAATGGAACGAAATAAACCAGCCTTTTGAAGACTTAAAAAGTTACCGAAAGTTGAGCATTGTCACCACAAGCGTACATGATTCGTCAACACTGCGGGAATGGTACGACACTGAAATAAAAAACGTAGGTATAGATGCCAAAAAACTTAGCCCCGAGCATTTCTTTGGGAAATATAATACCGATGATTTCGACTCACATGCTAAGGACATGATTTTTACCAGCGTCCTTGATCCAAAAACTACGCAGCTGCTTCTTGAAACATATGCAAAAACAAGCGGAGCATGGTTCATAAATCCTTTGCAGGACTGGCTTTACCTTGACTCAAAATACTATGCGGCTGACGCAAAATCAGAGCGTATAAATATTCCCGGCACGGTTTCTAGTTTTAACTGGACATGGAGGATGCCTGTATCAGTTGAAAAGCTGGAATCCAACAAAAAACTTATCGAAAAAATCAGCAGGATTGCTTCGATTCATGCAGAACAGAAGTAAATAGCTGATGTGCTCATATTTTTACGTGCAAAATCAAAAATACATGGTATAATAAATTCGCTTATTTTAAAAAAATCGGGGGCATATCTTGACCTACTCATACAACGAATTCCATATTTCAAAAACTGTCCGTGACGCATGTAATTTTTCACAGGGATTGTTCGCCTCAACAGGAAATGTAATTCTTGCAAACATCAAGGCCGTACGTGATTTTCAGACTCGCTTCAACGAATATCTTATAAAAAACAACAAAACTCAGATTTCTGCCGGCATGCTCAACGCAATGGGCCTGCTCGATGAAATTTTTCATCTTGCCTGCTACACTTACCGAAGGCAAAAATATCCGGAGGCTTTCAAAGAACTTCTTTCAGATTTGGAATCTTCTTTCGGAAGCGAAACCGTAAATCAGATTATCCTCGATTTTTGCGCCGAGTTTCCGCCAACTGAAGTCTACAGGGGAAAGGTTTCAATTCAGGACTATCTGAATACTGAGCTTACGGAGCGTAAGACCGGCCGGGTTCGCACCAACCGGGAGCAGGTTCTTGAGGAGCTGATTATGCTCCACTTGGATAACGAAAACCCGGCATTCAAGCCTTTCATCGACCTTTTTGATGATTCAAAACTTGCGGCCAATCCAAAATGGAGCGAAGTCTGGACTCAGATTCAGGCATATTTCAAAAAATTGCCTTACTGGGGTACTTTCGGCCACGATTTAATCACTTTTTTACGCGAGCCTGTAAACTTTGCCCCCGACAATCTGCAGGAACAACTCAACTATGTGCGGGTCCACTGGGCGGATCTGCTCGTTCCCGGCGAGGGCGAAGGCGAAGATTACTGGCTGCGCCGTCTTTTGAGCGGAAGCGACTTACTTTCAGAAGAATGGAAGGCTGCATGGCACCCCACAAACGGCGGGGACGCTGATATGTCGCCTCCAAACTACGACTACCTCATGCGGGAATACGAGCGTTTTTCCGCTGACAAGGAATGGATGCCCCGTGTAGTCCTTATGGCAAAAACGGTTTTGGTCTGGCTCTACCAGCTTTCAAAAAAATACGGCCGCGAAATCAACCGCCTTGACCAGATTCCAGACGAGGAGCTTGACCTACTCCGCGACGAAGGCTTTACGGGTCTGTGGCTGATTGGCCTTTGGGAGCGAAGCCAGGCAAGTCGCACAATCAAGCAGATTTGCGGAAACCCGGAAGCTGCGGCTTCGGCTTATTCTTTGGATGACTACGAAATCGCATGGAATTTGGGCGGCTGGGAAGCCCTTTCAAACCTGCGCACAAGACTCTGGCAGCGTGGAATCCGCCTTGCAAGCGATATGGTTCCAAATCATACCGGCATGGACGCAAAATGGGTCGTTGAAAAGCCTGACTTATTCGTTCAAAGGCGGGACAATCCTTTCCCCCAGTACACTTACAACGGCGTAAACTTAAGCCACGACAGCCGGGTTGCAATCTATCTTGAAGACCACTATTACTCAAAAAATGACTGCGCGGTCTGCTTTAAGCGCGTAGACACTCAGACAGGCGACACCCGCTACATCTATCACGGAAACGACGGAACGGGCATGCCCTGGAACGACACGGCCCAGATTGATTTTTTAAATCCTGTGGCTCGCGAAGAAGTCATGCAGAAAATTCTTCATGTGGCTCGAAACTTCCCCATTATCCGCTTTGATGCGGCCATGGTCCTGGCCAAAAAGCACATCAAGCGCCTCTGGTACCCGGAGCCGGGAAAGGGCGGCGATATCGCAACCCGAAGTGAATTCGCTCTGAGCGCCCAGCAGTTTGAGGAACGTATTCCAAACGAATTCTGGCGTGAGGTTGTTGACCGGGTAGCAAAGGAAGTGCCTGACACACTTTTGCTTGCCGAGGCTTTCTGGATGATGGAAGGCTACTTTACCCGAACTCTTGGAATGCACCGTGTCTACAACTCGGCCTTCATGAACATGCTCAAAAAGGAAGAGAACTACAAGTACCGCCAGACAGTCAAAAACACAATCAACTTTGACCCGCAGATTTTAAAGCGATACGTAAACTTCATGAACAACCCTGACGAAGAGACGGCCGTGGCTCAGTTCGGAAAGGGCGACAAATATTTCGGTGTCTGTACTTTAATGGCCACAATGCCTGGCCTTCCAATGTTCGGTCACGGGCAAATCGAAGGCTTTGAAGAAAAATACGGCATGGAATACACCCGTGCCTATCGTGACGAAGTGCCTGACCAGTATCTTGTTGACCGCCACAAGCGCGAGATTTTCCCACTTCTTAAAAAACGCTATCTTTTTGCCGGAGTTGAAGATTTTCTTTTCTTCGATGTCTGGAACAACGGCAGCGTAAACGAAAATGTCTTTGCCTATTCAAACCGCTGTGGCTCAGAATATTCAGTTGTCTTCTACAACAACAAGTACGAGCGAGCTTCGGGCTGGATCAAGCAGTCCTGTGAATATGCGGTCAAAACAGGCAGTGGCGAAAACGACAAAAAACTGGTCACACGCTCAATATCAGAAGGCTTAGGTCTTTTGGGTGAAGAAGACTACTACATGATTTTCCGGGAAGACAGAAGTAATCTCTGGTACATCCGAAAATCACGCGACATATGCGAACATGGAATCTTCATTTCGCTCAACGGCTTTGAGACTCAGATTTTTCTGGACATAAGGCAGGAAAAGGATGTGGACGGCTCATTAAAGGAACTCTGTGACTTCCTGAACGGCCGGGGAACTCAGGATCTGCACGCCGCCTGGCAGGATCTGCACTACAAGAATCTCTATCAGGCTTTCCAGAATGTAATCGGCAACGAACTTTGCTTGTCTCTCGGAAGCCTTAAAATGAATGCAAAGGAACTGAAGGAAGCAGGCCTAAAAAAAGCCACAGCCTCAAGCGTCAAAAAGCTTATTGCTTCACCTCTCGAATACTTCTACAAGACGGCAAACGAATTCGCCGAAAAGGAATACATCGCCGAGCAGAATGAGCTTTTGGCCAAAGAAAAAGCAGAAATCTTGCGGCAGATTGAAGAAGAAAAGTCAAAAGCAAAGGAAACAAAGGCCAAATCTGGCTCAAAAAGCCCTGCAAAAAACAAAAAATCTTCTTCTCCTCTTCTCAAAGAACTGGAGAAAAAACTGGCTGAGCTTGAAAAGAAAGTCATTAAGTTCACGCCTTTTGCCATTCCAAAATCATTTGCATTCCCGGCTGGCCGCAAAATCACAAATGAAGAGATTTATCTCTATATTTTCAGCGCGCTTGCTCCGATTGCAGAAAGCGGTTTTGCCCGAAAGTGGAGCCTTGAGCGTAAGATTGCGGAATTCACCGGCAACACGGCAATCGGTGACATGCTTTCATTCGACTTTTTCAGGCGCTCATTCATGCTTTCAGAAGCAAAATTGCCAAAACTCACGGCTTCCGCTTCAAAGGAAGACCTGCACCTTCTGGCCTCAAACCTTGCTGGTTCAGAAAATTCATGGGTACTGCTTGGAGCAAACGAATTCAACGGCATAAAATGGTTCAACAAAGAAAAGATGGAATCAAGCCTTGATTTGTACAAAAAAATTCTCCTTCTCAAGGCCAGCGCGGCAAAAAAAACAGCGGTTGAGGCTATGTTCAAAAAGCTCAACGCCGCCCAAAAGAAAGCTGAATACAAGTGCGAAAACTTCGTAATGGCTTTTGAAAGCAAAAAGAAATAGGGGGCATTACAGGGGAAGGCTATGCCTGAACCTCGTTTCGGAAGACTCGCTAGGAGAGGCTTCTCCCCTGCCCCTTATAATTCGTCAGCAATAATAAGCATGGCCTGCTCAACTGAACTTACGCAGGGATGCTTTAATTTTGTCTGACTTAGGGAACCCGGGTTGCTGTTTGGAAGCTCGGGAGCCTTTCCCAATGTATGTCTGATAAACTCGCTGTCAAAAGCAGGATGATCACGCATTACAAGTACAACGGCAGCCTCGTCTTCTTCAGTAACGTCTTTTCGCTTTAAGGCAGCAGCATAAGCGCGACATGTGGATTTGTTGGCATAAATGCCGTATTCCATAAAAAGCTTGCGGCAAGCTTCTTCGGTTTCTTCCTTTGAGACTTCCGCCGGATAAACAAAATGCTTCATCATGAGCGAATCCGTGCTGAAAATTTCTTCGAGACGCTCAATATTTGACGGACTTGCAGGATCTGCATTACCGCGCTTCTGCAAGTCAACTATGCTGTCCATGATTTCACAATTGCCTTCAAGGTCCAGCTTAATTTCTTCGCTTGTGGGGCAGATAAATCCGCTTACAGGCAAGGAAAGCCGCCAGCTGTAAAGTCCGGCCACAAGGTTGGAATAATTTCCGCAGGGCATGGCATAAAAAATATCACCGTTTACCTGATTTTTTAGCTGACTGAAAGCATAAGGATAGAAAAAAGTCTGTGGCATGAGCCGCCCGATATTTGCCGTGTTGGCTACGGTAAGACTGTATTTTTCGACAAGACTGCGGTTGGCAAAAATTTCACGGACAATTTCATGACAGCGTTTTTCGTCCCCGTCAACTTCAATAGGAAGCACGTTTCCGCCATTCCAGACAAAATCTTCTTGTGAGAGCCCTCTTACAAATCCCCTTGGAAAAAGAAGAACGGCCTTAAGATTCTTTTTACCGCGAAGTGCCCTGGCAAGGCTTGAAGCAAGTTCGCCGGCAGTTGCATCCAGAAAAGTTGCGTTTCCGCCTTTCATGGTAAGAATTGCTTCAAGACAGTTTACCAGATAGGAGATTCCAAATTCTTTGTGGCTGCCGGATGGAGTGTGAAAAAGTTCCAGTGAAAAAAGGTTGTCGTCAATATGCTGAATTTTTGGCGAAAAGGGAAATGCCTTTGTTGCAATCGCCTCACAGATGATTGGAGAAAATTCTGTGTTTATGCAGGCGGAAGTCAAAGTTCCCGCGATATTTGAAAAGGAAGTCGATTCATTGGTGTACAAAATCCATTTTCGCAGGTCAGCAAATTCCTGAGGAATGTACAAGCCCCCATCCTGCGGCATACAATCAAGAACAGCCTTTTCGAAATTAACCGATTCAGAATGATTTCTTGTAGAAGTGAATTTCATTTGTCCTTTTCCCCCATTAAAAATTTACTTCAGCTGAAGTTTTGCATACACGCTTCCTGAATTCAAGAACTGAAAAAGGTCAGGAACTTTTTTGTAGAAGGCACGCTTTACATAAAAATCGTCGCCCACACCGATTCTTACGACCCTGGAAACAGGAATCTCAAAATCAGCCTTTAAGTCGCCGATCCATTCCCAGCCTGAGCTTGGACAGGTTGAATCTTTTTGAAGTTGTTGCCCGAAATCAAACATGACATAGCCGCGGAATCCAAGATTCAAGGTTTTGCCCTTTTCACTTACATAGCGGAGCTTTAAGACCGTCATGCCTCCACAAGTCATATTGTAATTTCGTACGACACTTGCAGTCTGCTCAACCAAAGGCCGGTGATAATAGAAATAATCTGTAGTTCCCAAAATATTCCATGCGCCATGAAGCTGCCATTCCAGCCTGGAATTTTCAAGATTTACGCGCTGCTTGATTGCAAGGCCTGGACCAAGGGCAGAAAGTTCATAGAACTGATGCCAGTCAAACTGATATTCCATAACCAGCCCCACAGTCGTGTCAGTATTCTGAGAAAGTTGCGGTGCACGGGCAAAAAGCATGCCGTCGCTTATAATACGGATATCATACATGATTTTTTTGTCTAAATCTTTGTATGCACAGTCAGCTCCCTTTCCAGAACCCTTTCCAACAGCCGCACTTATCTCAAGTTCAAACTGAGAATAAGGATCGTTTGAATCATGACCATAAGGATCGTTGTAAGCCAGAGAGATGGAAGGATTAAAATAGAAGGGGTAAATTTCATGCTGGTCATAAAGAGAAGAATCGTAATCATTGATTTTTGTATAGGCTCTGGAAGTTCCCACGTTGAATTTGAGGCTGAGCTCATGAATATTGCGGGTAGTACCCAAAGGTTTTTGACGAAGCCAGGCCTGAGACCAAAGTCGCATAGGATTTATTGCATACCCCAGAAGACTTGAAATTTCGTCGGCATTTAATGAAAGACGGTAAAGCATTTCACCCATTGCAAACGAGCCGACTGTTGTATAAATCATGTCGTTGGTTGAAGGAGCATTCGTCTCGCACAAATATTCCCAGAAAGCAGAGCCAACAAGAGTAACTCCAAAAGACTCAAGCTGATTGAGATTGGAATTTCGAGAAACCTGATAGTAAATTCCGCCCTGATAAGGATGAAGGACAAAATTCGTCCAGTACCAGTCGCGATCGTACTCAAGCTTGCGCTCCCAAAAGTGATCCCAAACGTCAGGACCAACCTGAGCCCAGCCGGAACCAAGAATAAAGCGGTTGTAAGAAGCCAGCCCAACATTAAAAAAGAGCATGCCGCCAATTGCCGTAAACCAGTGTTTTTTGCCGTCATTGGCATGAAGCCAGCCGGAAGGTTCTGAATCAGCTACGTTAAAAGTCAGGTCAGAGGAAGAGCCTGAAGAAGTTTCGCTCTGAGCGGACAAAGCCGAGTTAAAGAGAAGTGTTGCAAGGAGTATAGAAGTTAAAAATTTCTTCATTTTAAGATTTTCCGTTTTTAGTCTTCGATTTTTTTGATGATGATGCAGCCGTTGTGACCGCCAAAGCCCAAAGAAGCGCTGGCGGCAACCTTTACATCACAGGAAATTCCCTTATTTGGAGTGTAGTCCAAATCGCAGCCGCCTTCAACGTCCTGATTTTCGATATTGATTGTAGGCGGAATAAAGCCTTCGTTGATTGCCTTGACGCAGAAAAGTGCTTCGATTGAACCTGCCGCTCCAACCAGGTGGCCAGTCATGCTTTTTGTGGAAGAAATGTGAATCTTGCGGGCATTTTCTTCACCCAAGGCAAGCTTGAGCATGGCGGTTTCACCAGAATCATTGGCATGAGTTGAAGTGCCGTGAGCGTTGTAGTACTGGATTTCGTTTGCAGCGATTCCTGCGTCTTCGAGGGCAAGCTTGACGGCCTTAGCAGCTCCGCTTCCATCTGGCAATGGAGCCGTAATGTGATAGCCGTCACAGCTGGATCCAAAGCCAGCCACCTCGGCGTAGATTTTTGCACCGCGCTTTTTTGCATGCTCGTATTCTTCGAGAATGAACATGGCCGAACCTTCTGCCATTACAAAGCCGTCACGGTCACGGTCAAAAGGACGGCTGGCCTTCTGAGGACAGTCGTTGTATTTTGAGGCAAGAGCCTGCAATTTTACGAAAGTTGCAATTGAAAACTCGGTGATGGCGGCTTCAGTTCCGCCGGCAAGCATGACGTCGGCACGGCCAGAGCGAATCAAATCTGTGGCCAGTCCCAGGGAATCAGTGCCGGAAGCACAGGCCGTATTGATTGTCCATGAAAGCCCCTGAAATCCGTAGTAAATGTTTACGTTTGCAGCAGCCTCGTTTGAAATCATAAGAGGCGTTGTGAGTGGCGGAAGACGATCCGGCCCAGCTGAAGGATCGCAGAACTTGTTGAAGCCTGCTTCAGTTGCTTCGATTCCGCCAAGGCAGTTGCCAACCATTACACCCATTTTTTCTGCTTTTAAAGAATCTGCAGTGTAACCAGAATCAGAAATTGCCTGGGCAGAAGCCGCAAGACAGAATTTTGAAAAGCGGGCCATTTTTCGAGTGGCCTTTGAGTCAATTCCGTATTTTGTAATGTCAAAATCCTTTACTTCTGCGGCAACCTTTACAGGAAGACGGCCGGCATCAAAAAGAGTGATGTTTGAAACTCCACATTTGCCGTTTTTTACGCTGTTCCATGCTTCTTCTACAGTGTTTCCCACCGGTGAAACAACTCCCATTCCTGTGATTACAACTCTTCGTCGTGACATAAAAACCCCTGATAAAAAAAATCTGCACTAGGCTGAACTAATGCAGACATTATACAGGAATATGCTTTTTATGTCATTTATTTATTTTTTTTACAACTTTATTGTCATCAACAAGAAGCGCATTTTCTTCAGCGTAAAGAATACACCTGCGCTCCCAGTCAGCACCGCCATGCTTGTCAAATTCTTTAAGCCAAGCTTCCCAGGTTCCCAAGTCTCGACGGCCGGTAGCAAAATCCTTTACACAGTCCTCGTAAAAAGCCCTGAGTTCATTTGAAATTGGAGGAAGGTCGCCAATTGTAATTGTCCACGGCTTTTTCTGCATGTCACGGAGCAGTTTCAAAGGATCCATTTCCTTTCCATTGATTGAATGCCATACCGGATAGCGGGCTTCAAGTTCATCATCACCATTGTAGAAAACCAGATTTCGAAGCTGAATGGCAGGTGCAGCGGCTTTTTGAGTGTAAGCATATTTTGGATCAGGAAGACCTTCTGTAGTAACCTTGCCTTCAGAGTCAAGCATGAAGTTTACGGCTTCTTCACCATAGGCAACAGTGGTATAACCGTCGGTAGACATCCATTCAAGGAGACGGGCAATAACAGGAAGTTTTCCAAGTTCCTGAGCACGGCGGGAAACCGCATAGATTCTATAGCCCGAAGCATAAGCTCCCACAGAAGATTTTCCTTCCGGTCCTACAGGAGGGTCAATAAGAATCCATTCTGCTTCCGGAAAATGCTCGTCAAATTTCTTATAATTTGCTTCACTGGCAAAAGCCGAATTCTGCTCGCGAATCATTCCGATATTGCCAGATTTCCATGCATCTCGGAAGGAATTTTTTGAATGAACGGCCCAGCGCGGATCGATAAGGCGCTCAGATGTCAGACGATGGATATATTCAAGGGCTTTTTTGTATTCAGGCTTGTAGATGTTCAGGCCTGCGTTTGCTTTTGTTGAATTGAATGTGCCTTCAACACCAAAAGCCCCGAAAAATGGCGCGAAACGGCAGCCAAGTCCGTCTTCTACGATACGAATATCAATGAAAGCGCCGTAACCGTAAGTATTGTTGAGGCCGTCACCGTCAGGGTCTTCGTTGGTAAAAGCCTTCATGACATTGTAATAATCTTCAAGAGTGACAGGAATCTGGAGCCCAAGTTTATCAAGCCAGTCTTTGCGGATTAAAATGCCTTCGTTTCGGTCGATTGAACCAGACTGGGCAAGACCATAGCAGATGCCGTCAAAGGATGCAGCCTTTTTTGCGACGTCGTCATACATTTTTAATGTTCGCTCAGGCATTAATGGGAACAAAGAATCTACGCGGGTAACATAATTCCCACGGACAAGTTCCGTAAGGACATCGCGGTTAACCATGAAAATATCAGGAAGAGAATTTGTTTTGGCAGCATTTAAAAGAAGTTCAGTCTGTTCGTCCTTGCTGGAAGGAAGAGGAACAGCTTTAAGGGAAATTCCCAGGTCTTTTTCAACGAAATCGACAAGAACGCTGTCTTCAGGCAGAGGAGCCGCATCACTTGTATAAGGGCCATACCATATCTCAATCTTATTAAGCTCGCCAATGCCTTCCAGGTCAATTCTGTCACAGGAAACAAAAAGCGAGCCAGCCGCTAAAAATGCTGAAATGATTTTTATGATTTTTTTCATGGTTAAAACCTTCTGTCCTTTTCAAAAATTCTTCTATATATTATCGGCAAAAATTCGGATAAAAGCAAATTTATATTGCGCCAAATTTATTTGCTTTTGCCCCTTTCGCACTTCGGTCACCCTCATTGCTCCGTTCGCTCGTTTTGCAAAGCAAAACGGCTCACTACGCAACTAAAGGTGCTACAGGGGCGGGCGGCCATTACCGGCTAGATTGCAGCAAGAGCCTGCTTTAAATCGGCAATGATATCCTCGGTTGCCTCAATTCCGCAGGAGAAGCGAACCATATCAGGGCCTACTCCGCAGGCAACAAGTTCTTCGTCTGTAAGCTGGCGGTGAGTTGCGCTGGCCGGGTGAAGGACACAAGTGCGTGCGTCTGCAACATGAGTCGCAATCATGGCAAGCTTGAGGTTCTTCATGAACTTCTCGGCAGCCTTTCGACCACCTTTAACGCCAAAACTTACGACTCCGCAGGTTCCGTTCGGCATGTATTTCTGAGCAAGCTCGTAATATTTGTTTCCTTTGAGGCCAGGATAATTAACCCATGCGACATTCTCGTTCTGAGACAAGAATTCTGCAACGGCCTGACCGTTTGCGCAGTGCTGCTTCATTCGGACAGGAAGGGATTCGAGGCCGAGGTTGAGCATGTAAGCGTTCATCGGAGACTGAATTGAGCCAAAGTCACGCATGAGCTGGGCAGTGCATTTTGTGATGAAAGCGCCCTCTTTGCCGAATTTGGTGGCGTAAGTGATTCCGTGATAGCTTTCGTCCGGCGTACAAAGGCCAGGGAATTTCTCGGCGTGAGCCATCCAGTCGAATTTTCCAGAGTCAACGATACAGCCGCCGACTGTCGCATCATGGCCGTCCATGTATTTTGTGGTTGAGTGAGTTACGATGTCTGCTCCCCATTCAAAAGGACGGCAGTTGATTGGAGTTGCGAAAGTGTTGTCAACGATAAGAGGAACGCCGTTTTTATGAGCGATTTTTGCCCAGCGTTCGATGTCAAAGATTGTAAGTGCCGGGTTTGCGATTGTCTCGCCAAAAACAGCTTTTGTGTTCGGCTTGAATGCGGCCTGAATTTCTTCGTCGCTTGCGTCCGGGGAGATGAAAGTGAAGTCAACGCCCATTTTTCGCATGGTGACGTTGAAAAGATTGAAGGTTCCGCCGTAAATTGAGCTTGAAGCTACAATGTGGTCGCCGTTCTGAGCGATGTTGAAAGTTGCAAAGAAGTTCGCAGCCTGACCGCTGGAAGTGAGCATGGCAGCGCTTCCGCCTTCAAGGGCGCAGATTTTGCCCGCAACCATGTCGTTTGTAGGGTTCTGCAATCGTGTATAGAAATATCCAGAGGCCTCAAGGTCAAAGAGCTTTCCCATGTCCTCTGAAGTGTCGTATTTGAATGTTGTAGACTGAATGATTGGAATCATTCGAGACTCACCGTTTTTTGGCTGATAGCCGGCATGAATACATTTTGTTGCGTTTTCCATTTTTTTCCTCAATAGCTTATTTTATGATAAAACGAGAATTTAATAAACCACAGATTTACACAGACTGTCTTTTCTGCTCAGCCATTGTGTTTCGTTCCCAAAAAACTCCGTCACGATAGCCCTGGATTTCTTTGTTTTCTTCGGCTTGTCTCAGGCGTTTTTGTGCAAAAAGGCAGTATTCTTCGGAAAGCTCCACGCCCACAAAATGGCGGCCGAGTTTTTTGGCAACGACACTGGCAGTTCCGCTCCCCAGGAAGGGGTCAAACACGATGTCGCCCGGCTTTGAACTTGCGAGAACAAGCTTTGCATAAAGTTTTTCTGGCTTTTGGGTGGGATGGTCTGTGTTTTCTGGCATTGACCAGAAAGGAACAGAAATGTCATCCCAGAAATTGCTTGGATGTGTGAGGCGGAAGTTTCCTTCGCTGCCTTCCTCCCAGTCTTTGGGCTTGCCGTTTTCTTTGTAGGGTGCGATTACCTTACGCTTCATTTTGACAGCTTCGACATCAAAGTAGTAATCATTTGGATTTTTGACTGCAAACCAGATGTCTTCCATTGAATTTTTCCAGTTTGAGGCCGCTCCCCTGCCCTTCTCGCGCTGCCAGGTGATTCGGTTGAGAACTGCAAGTTCTTTTTCGACAGCCCGCTGGAGAGAGGAAGTGCATTTCCAGTCCCCGCAAATGTAAAGTGAGCCGTTCGGCTTTAATTTTTTGCAAACAAGCGGGAACCATGTGGCAAGATATTCGTCGTATGCTTTTTGAGAACGCTCATTGAAAACCTTGCCCGCAAAGTTTTTGGTCAGGTTGTAAGGCGGATCGATGATTATCAAATCCGCAAAAGCGTCTGGCAAAAGAGGAAGAGCCTTCAGAATGTCGGCATTTATCGTTTTGTCCAGAATTTTTTCGATGGAGCAGGAAGAACCGACATCAGAAAAAGAACGTAAATCTTCTATATTAAGAAGTTCTTTTTTGAGAAGCGGAATTTCGTCATCAGAGAGAACAATGGTTCTGTTTCTTGGTGCTTTAGTTTTTTCTTTATCCATTTTAATCCTAAAAAAAAGCGGGCGTTGCGGGTAGGGAGCGACCCTTCAGGGGCAAAACCTGCGAGGCAGGTTTTGAGCGAGTCTCGGTGAAGGCTGCGCCTGAACCGTACCCGCAGAAGGGGTAGCGAAAAGCGCCGAAGGTGATTGGAGCGAGGGGAAGGCTTTTCCCCTTAATCTCTTCTTCGACCCCGGTTTGCTATCAAGAGAATCCGAATAAACGAACCGATTGCACTGAGCGCGCTTGCAACATAAGTCATGGCAGCAGCCCAGAGAACGCTGCGGGCACCGGCAAGTTCCTTTTTGTCAACAAAAACACCGGCACCTTTGAGGATTTTTAAAGCCCGCCAAGAAGCATTGAATTCGACAGGAAGAGTGACGAGGTAAAAAAGCGTAGCCCCGGCAAACAAAAGAAGTCCGATATCAGTGATAAGCTGCATCATGGGAAGATAGTTCCGGGCCTGAGCCGAATATCCGAAACCGATTCCAGCCAGAACCAGAAGAGGGCCGAGACGGGATCCAAGATTTGCCACAGGAACAAGGGCACGCCGGAAAGCAAGCGGGAAATAGCCCACGTTATGCTGAATTGCGTGCCCGGTCTCATGAGCCGCAACGCCAACAGCCGCAATCGATGTGCTTGAATAAGTGGCATCGCTAAGGCTCAGAACCTTTGTCGAAGGATTGTAATTATCAGTGAGATGTCCGCCAATCCGGGCAATTTTTACGTCGGTGATGCCGTTCGCACGGAGCAAGATTGCAGCCGCCTGCGCGCCGGTAACGCCTTTTTTGGTTGGAACGCGGTCATATTTTGCAAAGCGAGACTTAACCGCCGCGCTAGCCCAAAGACTGAGCAAAAGAGCGGGAATAACGAAAATCATGTAAGTGTAATCAATTCCGTAATACATAGGGGAATTATAAATCAGGGATGAGAAATGAGCAATCAGGAAAAGCTATTTGCTATCAATGAATCCGTGAATGTCATCAAGAGTGTATTCAAGACCTGTTGTATGGAGAGCCTCAAAGTTATTCAAAATGTATAAATCAGCACCAGTTTCAGAAAAAAGCTTTTGGACTTCTGCACCAGAAAGAGAATATTTATTTTTATACATCTCAATGCAATAAACTAAAAAATCAACCTGGCTTTTCGAAAATTTTTGGGAATCACTCATGCAGCTTCCTCTGGGAAAGCAATTTTTCCAGTTTCAATCTCTGACTTGAACATCTCATAAATTGTGAGCGGGCTGTAATGCCACATTTTTGTATTTTCATCTTCAAGAAGCGCGTAAACTTCGGAATTATAAAAGTTTTTAAGGAGAGACAAAGTATCCTCGCCAGTTTTTTCCAAAAGAGTCTGAATAACCATAGGCATAAGAGCACAGCCCAAAAAAGCGGTATATTGTTCTTTATTCATGGCGTACCTCATAGGACGAATTGAAAGTCAAAAAAGACAAAGCCTTTTCTGAAGTAAACACAATCTGATTATATAATTTTCGCACTTTTAAGGCATCCAAAGTTGCAGAACGTGAAATTACACCAGTCAAATAAAGTGTTATGCTTCGATAAACATCATCATTTGCAACAGGACCTTTCACAATGTCATACGTTTTACCCTTATAAGAACCATTTCTATTTTCAGTCACAAAATCAAGCCATTGTCCATTCGGTGATTTGAATTCAAGCAACGAACACTCAGAAAAAGCATTCTCATCAAGATTGTAAATATTCACAAAAGGAACTCCAGACTTTCTTCGGACAGTCACTTTTTCAGCAAAACTCTGTGCCTGAACTTCATTCAAAGTAGTATAAAATCCATATCCGAAATCAAGTGTGTGATTCTGTGCGATTAGAGCAGGCTTTTCGACTATCTGATTACTTCCATGATAAACTTGAAGAATTCCCATAAAGAAATTATAGCACAGATTTGAGGGAAAATGCAGAGGATTTCTGTTTCAGTGAATAGTTTTATCTTACTCAGAAAATTCCAGTTCACCATGAAGATTTTTATCAACAACAATCTGTGCATGGCGGATTTCGGCAGTTTCTCCGCCTTCCCAGGGACGGCGATAGGTAAAAGTCAAAGCCGAAATACCGCTCTGCTTACAGGCAAAAACAAAAGTCTGGACACCGCCCACTCCGACCATTCCTTCTGGAGCCGGACTCTGCTTGTATGAATCAGAAATTATCTCAACGACGGCGGAATTTTCTATTTCACAAGACCAGGAAAATCCTGTTGTGGGGTTTGAAGAAAACTCCACGCAAATCGGTGAAGGTGCAGTCAAATTTGCAGAACGAGTTGTTCCGCAAGAAGAAAATGCAATAATAAACAAAGCAAATGCCAAAAGAGAAAGTAATTTTTTCATAGCCACCATGATAGACGAGAATCGGAGAATTTGCAAAGGAAGTTTACGATAATAAACCTGATTACCATGTCTAAATCGCTGGACTTTTATTCTTTTCCAACAAAAGTATAACAATCAACATCTTGATAATTTCGTTGATATTGGGCCTTTCCTGCACATAAGAGCTTCAAATCATACCGATTTGTTACATACCGTTCATAGGTTGTAAATTCCGTTCGTTCATCTAAATTTAAAGGATTTTTTGTAGTTACATAAAAACAGTGCCTGAATCCACCGCCATAAGCACCATAACTTCTAGCCCAATCATAAGAATTTTCTGCAGCACTTGAGACAATAGTTACTAAATATGTATATCCATTCGCTTCGACAACTCTATCAACAACCTTCAAGAAATTTGCAGATATAGTAAAACTATCGCCGATTTCCAAAGGAATTCCCTTTTCATATAGAACCTGGCTATAGAAATTATCAAAAGTTTGCCGTTTTATTGTTTGTTCTTTTTTTCTTTCAATTTCTGCAAGTCGGTCTTTTTCCGCATAATAGGCTTCCAGAGATTTATAACCTTTTTCTTTTGCAATTTTTTCATCGAAAAGTTTTTCCTCAAGTCGTTTTACGTCATAAGTATTATTTGCATTCTCATAATCTTTTATAGCCAAATCATATTTTTTTTCAAACTTTTCATAGAAATATCCCCTCCAATAATACATTTTTTTTAATACATAATCTGGAGCATTGTTAGATAGTGACAGATTTATCCCTGTATTTAAAAAATCAAGGAATTTCTTTTTATCTTGTGAATTAAAATTTTCTGTATTTACAAACTTTGTAGGATAAATCTTATTTATACAACAAAAATATGATTGCCAATTCGGATATTTTTCTATTGATTTTAAGAAGAATCCCTCAGCCTTTTGATGATTACCACAAGCAGAAATGCTATAGGGCAGACCTCCAGAAGAATTAAAAGTTAATGGGATAAAAAAGAGATGTATCATCCCCATACCAAAATAAGATTTCCATGAAGGAAGTATTTCTAAAGCTTTTGAAAAATGATCAAACGCCTTTTCATAAGTAATATACGATTTATTTTTCTTACCACCATTAAGAGTTTTTGTTTTTAATGCATATTCACCAGCCTTCCTATTGTTATAAAAAATTTGAGGAGAAGACCATTCACGAAAATAATCATCAAGTCTTCTATAGTTATTTTGAATATTAGTAAAAAAAGAATCCCCCTCTGCATGTTCATACCCCGAGAAAAAATATGCCAACCCACACCTAAAATGATAATCCGCATTTTTCAAGTGCATATCATTTAAATTTTTCGAAAGTTGTGTCTCATAAAAATTTATTGCAGAATTCCAATCTTTTTTGTCTCGATAATATCTCCATTGATTTTCATAGCACTCGCTTAATTTATCAAATATAAGTTTTTCACTTTCTGGAGAAAGAGAAAGGAAATTATCATAATAAGAAATGGCTTTTTCCCAATCATTATTTCCATAATACTTTTCTGCCATTTTATTGTAATAATCAATAAATTTTTTCAACACATCCTTTTCTAAGCTCGGATTCAAAATCAAAGCTTTATTATATGTCTTCCTAGCTTCTTTTTCTCGATTTTGGGCAAGATAAGTATCACCTTTCAAAACAAGTTTTTCATATTTTGTCAATTTTCCAGTTTCACTATTTCTTGTTGAGCCACAAGAAATTAGAGAGAAACACGAAATAATCAAAACCAAGGCTATTAATTTTTTCATACGCTATTCTTCCAAAGCATTTTTAAGCCATACAAGTTGTGATAATCGTCCTAATCCTTTCAAAGGTGTTTCAAAATTTTGAATCTTATTTTTATCTCGCTGCAAATTGTCTTTTTGTACCAATCCATCCCAATATTTCCGATATGCCAAAAACAAAAAATAATCATTTTGTAAATCTAAGTGTTCTTTATCCTTTAATTGTTTCAAAACTTTATTACTCCAATCCTGCCATTCATCTTTTGACATTTCCTCAGGATCTTTATTAACCCGTTTTTTCGTTTCAGTCGGTTCAATCACATGATATTCCGTTGATAAAAATAAAATTTTGTCAGGATGTAATTTTTTTGCATATCGATATGCCAATTTAAAAAATGTTCCAATATATAGTTCTTCCGCAATTGCACTTTCACACTCTTTGGATTTACAACATGAAATCAAAATGATTTTTTTCATCTACAACCTTCTCCCATTCTAAAAATAAGAATCCACGCATATTAAGAGAAATTCTTACTTTCCGTTAATAAGATTATATTCCAAAAAGAATAATTTTCAATAATTTTTAATATTTTTATTTTTAGGTGATAATTTTTACAAGTAAATACATTCAAAATATCTGCATGGGAATTCGCGAGACTTTCACAATGAATTTAAAATATTACAGAAAACAGGCTGGTATTACGCAAGAGAAATTAGCAGAAACCGTTGGAATGAACACTTCTTATATCGGTGCACTGGAAGCCTGTGGTCGCTTTCCTTCCCCGGAAACCATCGACAAAATCGCATCTGCCCTCGGAATCCGCCCGGCTGTGCTTTTTGACGAAACCGCAAGCCCGGAGGCCATAAAATCTTCTTTCAAAAAAGAATACGCAACTTCTCTCAAAGAAGAACTTTCCCGCCGCGTGCTTGGCGTGATTGATGAAGTATGCGAGAAGATTTGAGCCTTGTATCTTAAACAATACGATGTTCCTGTTTCGCAAAAATGAAGATTTATTGATTTTGAGTAATAGATTTCAGTTTCGTTTCGCAAAATTAAAAAATTATTGATTTTGCGAAATAGGCGGTATATACTTTTCCTATGAAATTAATTGAACGGGAATTTTATTTAGAAAAGCTCAAAAGTGTAACTGGAACACCGGATATAAAAGTAATAACTGGTGTACGACGTTCCGGAAAGTCTAAATTAATGGATGCATTTATTGACTGGATAAACGAAACAGACAAGAATGCAAATATCATTCATATCAATTACAATCTTTTTGAGTTCGATTCAATTAAAACCGCTCCTGCATTGAATTCTTATGTTGAAGAACATTATCAAAACTATAAAAACAATTTTCTCTTGATAGATGAAGTTCAGCTTTGTTCTGATTTTGAAAAAGTAATCAATTCTTTTCATGCAAGCGAAAAATATGACATTTATATAACCGGTTCAAATGCCTTTTTACTTTCAAGCGATTTAGCGACACTTTTTACAGGCCGTGTTTTTCAAATTCAAGTTTTCCCGTTTTCTTTTTCTGAATATCAGAAATATTTTGCAATCAGCAACATCGAGGATGCTTTTGATTCATTTGTAAAAGAAGGTGGAATGGCAGGTTCATTTGTTTATAAATCACCTGAAGAAAAATATGCTTATATAAAAGATGTTTTTAATACTTTGATTACCCGGGATATTGTTCAGAAATATAAAATAAAAAATGAATTTTTGCTGAATAAACTAAATGATTTTATGCTGGACAATATTTCTTCAGAAGTTTCAGTTCGAAAGGTTGCTGATACTCTTACAAGTAATCAGGAAAAAACTAATGATAAAACCATAGGCTCATATTTAAATTATCTATGTAACGCATTTACATTTTATAAAATCCGCCGCTATGACATCCGTGGAAAAAAGTATCTCGCAAGCCAGGATAAATATTATCTTGCCGATCATTCTTTCCGCTACGCTATCCTCGGTACAAAAAATATGGACTATGGCAGAGTCTATGAAAATATGGTTTGTATTGAATTGTTGCGCAGGGGCTACGAAGTTTACACTGGAGTTCTCTACAAAAAGGAAATAGATTTTGTTGCAATAAAACGAAACGAAAAAATCTATATTCAGGTTAGCGATGATATTTCATCTCCAGAAACCTTTGAACGAGAAGTATCTCCGCTGTTGAGCATAAAAGATGCTTACCCTAAAGTTTTAATTGCAAGAACAAGACACGAGAAATACTTGTATGAAGGAATTAGCATAATAAATATCGCAGATTTTCTTTTGGAAAATGCATGGTGAAAAATTGCACCTTAATGCACAAGTTTTCTCTTTGTGCTAGAATCCTGTCATGCGTAAATTTTTAACCTGGCTCAAAAATCTTTTCAAAAAGGAAGTCATGCTTTCGGTTTCGCTTTTGGTGGCTTTGGCTTCGCTTTTTATCACGCCGCCTTCGACCGAGCTTCTTCACGACATCAACTGGCGCACTCTTGCCACTCTTTTCATGCTTCTTTCGGTTCTGGAAGGTTTCAAGAGCGAGAATATTTTTGCGCCGCTCATCAAAAGGACTAAAAATCTTTCAACGATGAAGAATCTTACGATTTTTTTCGTCTTCTGCGTGTTTTTTTCGTCGATGTTCGTCACGAACGACGTTTCGCTGATTATTTTCGTTCCGCTCACGATTATTTTGTTCCGTGCCGGTGGCAAGGAAAAATACATTCTGCCGGTTCTTACTTTTGAGAACATAGCCGCAATCCGTGGCTCGCTTTTGATGCCCTTCGGAAGCCCGCAGAATCTTTTCTTGTACGCAAAAAGTGGCATCTCAACGCCTGATTTTATCAAAATGATGCTTCCTCTGTGGATTTTCAGCGCATTCCTGCTTCTGATTTTCATTTCTCTTCTATATAAGAAGGACTCAAAAGAAAAAATTGAGATTAAGGAAGTACCGCAGAACGATATTGACCGCTCCCTAAACCACAAACGCCGCCTCATGTATCAGATTCTGTTTGTGATTGTTGTCGCTTCGATTGTCACTCGAACAAAATATTATCCGCTTGTGCTTGTTTTGGTTTTTGTTACGCTTTTGATTGGCGACCGGAAGATTCTTATAAAGACAGATTATGTTCTTCTTCTCACGTTCCTTTGTTTCTTCACCTTCTCGTCTTCGATTTGCCGTCATCCGGCGATTTCACAGTTTTTGAAGGAATCTGTGGCCGGACATGAATATATCTGGAGCATTTTGTTGAGCCAGGTGATTTCAAATGTTCCTGCAAGCATCGTGCTTTATCCTTTCTCAACAGATTTGCGAGCACTTCTTTATGGTTTGGACAGTGCGGGATTGTGCTCGCTGATCGGAAGCCTTGCAAGCGTTATAAACTTGCGGCTTTATTCGCGCGAGTATCCGGGAAAGTCTCTTGCGTTTATCAAGACTTTCACCTGGATTAGTCTCGCGTTCTTCGCGGTTGTCGTGCTGCCACAGTTGTGGCTGATAAAAATCACCGGCTAGGCTGTGGCAGATAAAAATTTATTTATTCTTGAGTAAATCCCGAATTTCTTCCAGAAGGACTGCTTCATCTGACTTGACGACTGGAGCAGGCTCTTCTGCTTTTGGCTCTTCCTTTTTTTTGAATTTTTCGAAAAGTTCAATCACGAGGAAAATACAGAGGGCAACGACGAGGAAATCAACTACGGTCTGAATGAATGACCCGTATTTAATTTCTGAGTCGCCGATTTTTACGCTCAAAGTGGCAAAGTCGAGTTTTCCCAAAATCAGACCAATGAGGGGCATGACAATATCATTTACAAGGCTGGTGACGATTTTACCAAAGGCCCCACCGATGATAACGCCGACAGCCATGTCAACAACGTTGCCCCTTGAAATGAATTTTTTGAAAGAACCAAGTTCTTTTGTAGCGGCATTAAGTCCGCCTTTTATGTTTGCAATTTTTGCCATTTTCAAACTTCCTTTTTAAAATAAAAAAAATCCGCTTCGCCTGGAAACGGATTTACTTGATTCAAAATTATTTTTTTGATTTAGAATCAGTTGCAGCCAATGCTGCGAGAAGAGCGTAGTTAGCAGCGAGGCGTTTTGCCTGTTTCTTGCTGTTAGCACGTGTTGTTTTGTTGCTGACCAATGGTCGGAAGCGACGAGCGAGTCTCATACAAATTCTCCTTGAAAAAGTGTAAAAAGATTATAACAGAAAAGAGAGAGCTGTTTCAAGTAAGCCGAGTCTCTTTTCTGCCTTAATACAGGTCTTTTTATTTGAGGTTAACCATTGACTTATCGTAATCTGTTGGTGGCACAAATCCCATCAAAGTCATCAAAGTTGCTGGCCAAGAAGAGATTCCAAGTCCGCTGTTGAGCTCGAGCTCATATTCACCCTTGTATTCCGGGTCGTAGATGATACCAGGAACAGGGTTCAAGCTGTGAGATGTCTTTGGCTTTGGTTCGCCATCAGCGCCCATAGCAACTGAGCCGTCCTTCTTGTGCTCGTACATATCGTCTGAGTTTCCGTGGTCAGCTGTGAGACAGAGAATACCGCCTGCCTTTTCAATAGCTGCCTTAAGGCGGCCAAGCTGAAGGTCCATACCTTCCATAGAACATACAACAGCGTTGAATACACCAGTGTGTCCAACCATATCGCCGTTAGGGTAGTTAAGGCGGATGTGGTCATATTTTCCGCTTTCGATAGCTTCGATTACTTTGTCAGTAATTTCTGCACACTTCATCCAAGGGCGCTGCTCGAAAGGAACAACATCAGATGGAACTTCAATGTATGTTTCAAGATTCTTGTCGAACTCGCCAGGGCGGTTACCGTTGAAGAAGTAAGTAACGTGACCATATTTCTGAGTCTCAGAAATTGCCATAAGATGAACGCCGGTCTTTGTAAGATATTCACCCATTGTGCGGTCAATGCTAGGTGGGTTTACAAGGTACTGAGCAGGCTTGTGGTTGTCACCATCGTATTCCATCATACCTGCATATTCAACAGCAGGGCGGCGTACGCGGTCAAAGTGAGTAAAGTTGTCTTCTTCGAATGCTGCAGTAATTTCAAGAGAGCGGTCACCGCGGAAGTTGAAGAAGATTACAGAGTCACCGTCAACGATTGGTCCAACAGGCTTTCCATCTTTTGCAATTACGAACTCGTGCATATCCTGGTCCAGAAGGCCATCGTTTTCCTTGCGGTATGTATTGATAGCTTCTGTTGCAGATGCGAACTGACGACCGTCAGCAAGAACATGAGCGTGCCATCCGCGCTCTACCATGCTCCAGTCTGCACCATAGCGGTCCATAGTGATGTACATACGTCCACCACCAGAAGCAATCTGATAGTCAACATCGCTGAACTCAGCAAGGAACTTTTCAAGAGGTTCAAAATATTCAAGAGCAGATGTAGGTGGAACGTCGCGTCCGTCAAGAAGAGCGTGAACGCGGAGAGTCTTAATTCCTTCCTTGTGAGCCTGAGTAATCATAGCCTTAAGGTGATCAATGTGAGAGTGAACGTTACCGTCAGAAACAAGACCAATAAGATGGAATGTAGAGTTCTTGTCCTGAACATTCTTTACAAGCTTTTTCCATGTTGCACCCTGGAACATGCTGCCTGAAGAAATAGATTCACCAACAAGCTTAGCACCCTGAGCAAAAACACGACCACAACCCATTGCGTTGTGACCAACCTCAGAGTTACCCATATCATCATCAGTAGGAAGACCAACAGCGGTTCCGTGAGCCTTGAGCTTTGTGTGAGGGCAGTTTTTTGTAAACCAGTCCAGATACTTCATTTTAGAAGCCTTAACTGCATCTCCCTCTTCATACTTACCATATCCAACGCCGTCCATAATTACCAGGACAACAGGACCACGACGACCCTTCCATTTAGGGTTCTTTTCCAATGCATGCATTGTGTCTGCCATATTCAATGTACCCCTTAGAGAAATTTTTATCTCGTCTCTAAATATACCGAATATGACAGATTTTTACAATTACACCAGCAGTTTTGCCTTATTTTGCCTTGCCCTGATTTGCGACGGCATTCATTTTAGCAGCAATTGCTTCCTGATCGCCAAGATAATAATGCCTTGCTACATTGAAGTGATCGTCAAACTCATAGACAAGCGGAGTTCCAGTCGGAATGTTGACTTCAAGAATCTCTTCAGGAGTCAAATTATCAAGATATTTTACCAGAGCGCGAAGACTGTTTCCGTGAGCGGCAATAATAACACGCTTTCCGGTCTTCATCTGAGGCTTGATTTCTTCGAGAAAGTAAGGAACAACACGCTCAATAGTTGTCTCAAGACTTTCGTTCTGAGGAAGAAAACTCTGGTCCACATCGCGGTACATAGCCTGTTTTTTTGCCGAGCGTTCATCATCATCCGAAAGAACCGGAGGCTTTACATCAAAGGAGCGTCGCCAGATTTTTACCTGTTCATCTCCAAATTTTGCCGCAGCCTCAGCCTTGTTTTTTCCCTGAAGATCTCCGTAATGACGCTCGTTCAGCTTCCAGGTCTTAATAACAGGAAGCCAGGCCCTGTCCATCTCATCAAGAATCCCGTTTAAAGTATGAATCGCTCTTTTTAAATAGGAAGTATAGCAGATGTCAAAATCGTAGCCTTCTTGTTTAAGAAGAAGACCTGCACTTTTTGCCTCTTCACGCCCTTTTTCGCTTAATTCAACATCTGTCCAGCCTGTAAAAAGATTAAGCTTATTCCACTCACTTTCCCCGTGCCTAACCAAAACTAATTTTGTCATATTAACCTCGTGACTCTTACAATATTGTTAGCAATAACTAACGTATAGAGAGTATCACGATTTGTTTTTGTTAGCAATAGCTAATCATTATTCAAAATAAAGCCAGCACACGAGATAAATGCACTAAGGATGGGAGCCCCTTTAGTTGCCAGCCTGCTGGCAATGAGCGTGAGCGAAGGGCGGACAGCCTGACGGCGAAGCCGGAGTGCCCTGCTTTGTAAAAAAGAAAAGCTATCTTCCCGGTCCGCCTTTCATTTCGACTTTGGCTTTGTACATTTCTTCGTCAGCACGCTCAAAAACACTCTGGAAATTTTCGTCTTTTGCGGGGTCGTAAACGGAAAGGCCTGCTGCAAGTGAGACTGCATACACAAAGCCTTCCTTTTTGGCAGAATCGGCGTTCATTTCGGCATACAGATTTTTGATGAGCTCCTCACGGTTTTTGTAATCTTTGTCGGTAAGGACTGAAACGAATTCGTCACCGCCAATTCTGAAAACAGAACTGTAAACAAAATTTTTCATAATCAGGTTGCAGGCGCTTTTTATCAGCGTGTCTCCGGCTTTGTGACCAAAATTGTCATTGATGTATTTAAGGTTGTTTACGTCAAAGACTACAAGAGCAAATTCAAATTTTTCGTTCTGTCGTCTGGAAAGGGCAATTTTTTTATCGATTTCGTCCCGGGCATCAATAAAAGCCCTTTTGTTTTTTACTCCGGTCATGGCATCAAGATAGGCAAGCCCGTTGATATAGTCAAACTGACGCTTTAAGGAAGTCGCCATAAATGAAAAAATTCCCATTAGGTCACCGATTTCATCGTCAGGGATGCGGCTGAATTTTAACTCGTAATTTCCGGCGATAATGTTCCGGGCTGAGCCGGCGAGTTCCTTTAACGGCTTTGAAATCCGGCTGGACATAAAAATGCTCCAGACAGAAACCAGAAGTGAAATTGCAAGGGCTGAAAGAATAAGGGTTAAAATCAGCCGGTTCCTATCGCGGTCAATTTCATGGGCAGGAACGCTGACTACAAGTTTCATGCCGGTCGTGAGGTTTTTATAGGCCATGCGGAAGTGTTCTTTGCCGCGTGAATCCGGCCCGACCAGTTTTGTATATTTGTAGATTTCAATGTCACTGCCCCGGACGTTAATTTTTTTGAATTCAGTTACATTATCAAGAAGCTTTGTGCCAGAAGGAATTTTTCTGTGGTAAAGGATTTTAAAATCTTTGTCTGTGAGGAAGGCATAGCCTGAATTATAGACAGAAATTGAATTTACTATTGCGGCGATATCGTCAAAATCAACGTCCATTCCGATTACAGCGATGATTTTTTGCTTGTTATAGACAGGAAGACCGTAAGTTACGACATATTCGTTTATGTCTTCGTTGTAATAAGGCTGAGTCCAGATTCCGGAGCCGTACTTCATTGCCATGGAATACCAGTTTCCTGAAAAATTTGAATCGTTCTGTGAACTTTCAGAAGGCACGCCGGGAATAAAGAAAGACTTTTTTTTGGTCCAGTAAAAATCAGAAAGTTCCTGGGAAAGTTCCGGAGAAAATTTTATGTATACGGAAATTATATGGTTGGTGCAGTTTGCAATATACCAGGCCGTATTTTTGAGGCTTGAAATATACTGGGAAGAATCGGAAATTCTTTTATGGTATTTGAAATTTGTAAAACTTTCCTTAAAGTAATAGGCAAGAACAGAAGAAGACTGCTCAATATCAGCGAACATTGAATTTAAGCCCTGAGCCTGCACCTGTGTCATTAAATCAAGTATTTCGCTCGAATCTTTTTTTACGGCATTATTCGACCATAGGACGCTGAAACCGCCTGCAATAATGGAAACCGCGATAATACCGGATAAAACTATGACTAAGATTTTGGTCTTTATTGACTTCATACCAGTTCGCCCGACTCAAACATTTTAATGAGTTTTCGCCTGCAAGAAAAGTATGCTGGAACAAGGAATGCGTCGGCAAGAAGCCAGGCCAATGGGCTTGCAAGACAAGCTCCCTGAAAGCCAAAAATCGGAACGAAAAGCAGACCAATCACGCCGCGGCCGATAAGCTCGAAAACTCCTGCAAAAATCGCAAGCCGTGAAAATCCCATTCCCTGAATCATGAAGCGAACCACGTTGACCAGAGTGAGAAGCCAGTAAGTGCATCCGTTGGCCATGAGGAAGTAAAAAACGTGTTTGATGACAAAGGCCGTAGTTTCCGGGGTCTCAGTCTTGCTGATAAAAAGAATTGCGAGATTGTCTGTAAAGAAGAAAAGAATCGCAAGTGCAATGAAAGACCATGCGAAGCCGATTGCGTTTCCCCAGAAAAGTCCGGGATTGAGCCGCTCGATTTTTTGTGCACCCACGTTCTGACCACCGTAAGTCGCCATTGTTGTGCCAAGAGCGTCAAAAGGAACTGAAAAGAAAATGCTGATTTTTTGAGCCGTAGCCATTGAAGCGACATAAACTGAACCGAGAACATTGACCGAACTTTGAAGAATTACGGAACCGATTGCCGTGATTGAATACTGAAGACCCATGGGAACGCCGATTCCGAGCAGAGCAAGGCATTTTTTGAGTGAAGGAGTTTTGTCTTCTTTTTTGAGCCGAAGAACTTCAAATTTTGCCTTCATGTAGAAGAAGCACAAGATGCCCGAAAAAGCCGTTGAAATTACGGTTGCATAGGCAGCACCTGGAATTCCCATTTTGAAAACAGCGATAAAAAGCAGGTCGAGTACGATATTGAGGCAGGCAGAAATCATAAGGAAGTAAAGAGGAGTCTTTGAGTCGCCCACCGAGCGGATAATTCCTGAAAGTATATTATAGAAGAAAGCGACTGGAATTCCTGCAAGAATAATCACAAAATATGAATAAGACATGTCGAGGATGTTCTCTGGCGTTTTGAGGAAGACAAGCATTTCGCGGCAGAAAATCACGGAAAGGCTCGTAATAACGACAGAGAAAATAAGAATCAAAATCCAGGAATTGAAAATGAACTGACGCATCGAAGTGTAGTCGCCGGCTCCGAACCTCTGGGCAACAGGAATCGCAAAACCGGAGCAGATGCCCATGCAGAAGCCGATGATGAAAAAGTTGAGGCTGCCTGTGGAACCGACGGCGGCAAGAGCGTCAACGCCCAAAAACTGACCGACGATGATTGTGTCAACGAGATTATAAAACTGCTGGAAGAGATACCCGAAAAATACAGGAACCGCGAAATTAAAGATGATTTTTAACGGGTGTCCGACTGTCAAATCTTTTGTCATGAATAAAACTCCGCCTTTACAAGCTCGAAGATTTCTTTTTCGTGAGGATCTGAAAATTGAAAGCTCTCGGCCCGCTCAAAGCATAACACATTATGGCTTTCAATTTCCTTAAAAAATGGAAAAAATTCCTGACAATTCTGCTCAAAATAAAGCCAGCAAAGAAGATAGATGAATTGCCCGCCCTGAATGTAGCTGGCCTTGTCCGAAAGAGGAGAATGAATTTCCACGTTCTGAATGTAGGTGGCGCCGATTTCGTCCTGATTTTCCTTGTCGATGTCCATGCAGGATTTGAACAGATTGTAGGCTTTGAGAAGATTCTGTTCGTCCCTGTCGATTGAGGCTGCACGGTCAGAATTTTCGCCCAGAGTCTCGAAAGGCGCACGGAAAACTTTGTAAGTGGAAGCCACGGAAGAGCGCAATTTTTCGCCACGTTCACGAAGTTTTTCTTCGATATAGCTATTTTTGAGCTTTTCTGGAGACGGAGTGCGCACGGCATCCGGGGATTTGTTGAACCGGGCCAGCTTTTGAGAAAAATTACTGAAAACTTCCGCGATATTCTGTGCCATGACAATCTCCTTTGTTTACACTAAAATATAACATATTACAGAGGAAAATTAAATGAAAAAAACGAATGCTATGAGAATCCTTGACGGACTTAAAATCAAATATGAGACTCTTTCTTATGATGATGACGGCGAGCATGAATTGAGCCGTGGAGCGGCTAGCCAGGCTGCGGCAAAACTGGGAATCAATCCTGTGGCTTGTTTTAAGACAATCGTAATGCGAAGCGAATCCAAGCAGGTCTTTGTGTTCTGCCAGAGCGCGCTTCATGAAATCAACCTCAAAAAAGCACGGAACGCTTGCGGCGCAAAGGAAATAAATCCTGTGAAGCCGGAAGAATTGCTTGCCCTCACAGGTTATATCCGTGGCGGCTGCTCACCTCTTGGAATGAAAAAAAAGTTCCCCACCTTCATCGATGAATCAGCCCTGCAGCACGAAAAGATTTATGTGAGCGCGGGTATGCGCGGCGAGCAGATTGCACTTGCACCGGCCGATTTAATAAAAGCGTGTGATGCAGAGGCAGTTGATTTGATTCTGGAACAATAAATGATTAAATTGAATTCTTTCATATTTTCTGATATTCTCTTAAATTATGAAAGAACTCGAACTTAAGTACGGATGCAATCCAAATCAAAAGCCTGCAAAGGTTTACGTAGACGAAGGCGATCTTCCAATCACTGTTTTGAACGGAAGACCGGGTTATATCAATCTGCTTGACGCACTCAACGGCTGGCAGCTTGTAAAGGAGCTTAAAGAAGCCACAGGCCTGCCTGCTGCGACAAGTTTTAAGCACGTAAGCCCTGCCGGAGCCGCTGTTGGAAAGCCTTTGAGCGACACTTTGAAGGCAATTTACTTCACAGACGGTGTTGAACTTACACCGCTCGCTTGTGCTTATGCCCGCGCCCGTGGAGCAGACCGAATGAGCTCTTTCGGCGATTTCATTTCTTTGAGCGATGAATGTGACGAGGCCACAGCACTTTTGATTAAAAAAGAAGTTTCTGACGGTATCGTAGCCCCGGGATATTCCGCAAAAGCACTTGAAATCCTCAAGGCAAAAAAAGGCGGAAATTACTGCGTCATTCAGATTGACCCGAACTACGTTCCTCCTGCAACAGAAGTAAAGCAGGTTTTCGGAGTTAAGTTCGAGCAGGGCCACAATTTCCTTAAAATTGACGAGTCTTGTCTTTCAAACATCGTTACAAAAAACAAAAATCTCAGCGAAGACGACAGGCACAACCTTATCATCGCGCTGATTACCCTCAAATACACACAGTCAAACTCAGTCTGCTACGTAAAAGACGGTCAGGCAATCGGTATTGGAGCAGGCCAGCAGAGCCGTGTTCACTGTACACGCCTTGCTGGTCAGAAGGCCGACAACTGGTGGCTGCGCCAGAGCCCAAAAGTTTTGGGCTTGCAGTTCGTTGACGGAATCAAACGCGCAGACCGCGACAATGCAATTGACGTTTACATCGGTGAAGAATACGAAGACGTTCTTGCTGAAGGCAAATGGCAGAACATTTTCAAAGTTAAGCCTGAAGTTTTCACACGCGAAGAAAAGCGCGCATGGCTCGACAAGAACACAAACGTTGCCGTTGGCAGTGACGCATTCTTCCCGTTCGGAGACAATATCGAGCGTGCAAGAAAGAGCGGCGTTACAGTTGTAGCTCAGCCAGGCGGTTCTGTCCGCGACGATCAGGTTATCGAGACAGCCGACAAGTACAACATGGTAATGTGCTTTAATGGAATCCGCCTCTTCCATCACTAAGGGTATTAGAAAAACAACTTATTGAAACCACAGATTACACCGATTACACAGATTATATATGTTTTTATTAAACGCTTTCGTATTAACACGAACGACTTTCTTAGTTCAAAACTTTAATCTGTGTTCATCTGTGACATCTGTGGTTATTTTTTTAGACTTATGAAACAACTTTCTTCGTATACACATCTTTTTTTTGACCTTGACGGAACCCTTACTGAATCTGCTCCGGGAATTATTAATTCGGCCCGTTACGCTTTGGCACAATACGGAATCACTGACATTCCTGATTCAAGCCTACGAAAATTCATCGGACCGCCTCTCATGGATTCATTTCAGGAATTTTTCGGCTTTTCTCCGGAAAAGGCACGGGAAGCCATGAAAAAGTACCGGGAATATTTTGCCGAAAAAGGTCTTTTTGAAAATTCTGTCTATCCGGGGATCCGAGAAAGCCTGACCGCACTCAAATCCCAGGGCAGGAAGCTTTTTGTCGCCACAAGCAAACCTGAAATCTACACGAACCGCATCCTTGAAAAATTTGAACTAACTCACTTCTTTGAATTCGTGGGCGGGGCTGACATTGAAGAAACCAGAAGCGAAAAGGCAAAAATCATTGAGCACGTCATAAAAAGTGCAGGCCTTGAAAGCCAGGTGCAGGCCGGTCAAATCCTTATGATTGGTGACCGCAAGCATGACATTATCGGCGCACACAAAAACAAGATTCCATGCTGTGCCGTCCTCTGGGGCTACGGAAATCTGGAAGAATTCAAGGAAAATGCCGCTGATTTTGTGATTGAAAAACCAGCGGAGCTGATTTAAAAGACTAATCTTTTCTCCAAAAAAAATGCCACACAGCAAGAAAAGGAAGGCCGTGCAGCGATTAGAGGGTTTTAGGGGCGAAGCCCCTAGGAGAATGGGGGGTGACGCAACAAAGTGCGGCACGGGGGAAAGGCTTTTCCCCTCCCCTCTTCAATTTATGCAAAGATTGGGCGAACCTTGATTACGCCGTCAATTGCGTCCAGGCTAGAAAGAGTTTCATCTGTGACTTTTCCGTCAACGTCGATGATGGCATAGGCCAGGTCGTTTTTGTTCTGGTCAACCATGCCAGCGATGTTGAGTTTTGCGTTGCCCAAAGTTGTCGTGAACTGAGCGATCATGTTCGGAACATTTTTGTGGGCGATGCAGAGTCGTGTTCCGTTTGCAGGAATCGGCTCGTTGCGGAATGTTTTCGGATAGTTTACAGAGTTGCGGATTTCACCGAGTTCGAGGAAGTCACGGAGCTCTTTTACAGCCATTACAGCACAGTTGTCCTCTGCCTCTGGAGTTGAAGCACCCAGGTGTGGCAAACAGATTACTTTGTCGCATTTGAGCAGTTCTTCGTCTGCGAAGTCTGTGATGAGGGCTGCGACTTTTCCTGATTCCAGGGCTGCCAGAACGTCAGCGTTGTTTACAAGACCACCGCGGGCAAAGTTTACGATGCGGACGCCGTCTTTCATTGTTTTGATTGAAGAAGCGTTAATCATGCCCTTTGTGTCATTTGTCTGTGGAACATGAACTGTGATGTAGTCAGATTTTGTGTAAACGCCTTCGAGAGTGTCAGAAATCTTTACGTTGCGGTCGAGGGCGAGAGCTGCTTTTACAGAAAGGAAAGGATCGTAGCCGATTACGTTCATTCCCAAAGCGATTGCTGTGTTTGCAACCATTGCACCGATTGCGCCCAAGCCGATAACGCCCAAAGTTTTTCCTTTAAGCTCTGGTCCTACGAACTGGCTCTTGCCTTTTTCTGCGAGGGCAGGAATCTCATCACCTTTTCCAGCAAGACCAGCGACCCATTTGTTTGCGGCAACTGCCGGGCGGCTAGAAAGCAAAAGACCGAGGATAACAAGCTCTTTTACGGCGTTTGCGTTTGCGCCCGGTGTATTGAATACCACGACGCCTTTTGCAGCAAGCTCTTCGCAAGGAATATTGTTTACGCCGGCACCTGCGCGACCGATTGCCTTTACAGAATCACTGAGCTCCATTCCGTGCATGTCAGCCGAGCGAACAAGGATTGCGTCAGGGTTGTTGATGTCAGTAGCGATTTCATAGTCATCGCGAGGAAAATTCTCCAAACCGATGGCACTGATTTTATTTAAAGTCTGAATCTTGTACATAATTTTCTCCATAATTTAAATTCCTCACAGAGCTTTAGAGAGCACAGAGAGTTTTTCGTAACACAAAGTTTTATACCTCAAACACGCGTTTTTTAAAACAGTTTGATTGAGATATAAAACGCGGTATATCAAAAATCTCTCTGTGGACTCTGTGTCCTCTGTGAGGGACTTTTTTTCACAGATGTCACAAATAAACAAAAATCTGCGTCTATCTGCGTCCATCCGCGTCTAATTTTCTATTTATTAGCCTCTGCGAATTTCTTCATGAATTCAACCAATGCTTTAACTCCGTCGAGAGTCATTGCGTTGTAGATTGATGCTCGCATACCACCGACGAGGCGGTGTCCTTTGAGGTTTACGAGGCCGGCTGCGGCTGCTTCCTTAACGAACTTGTCGTTGATTTCCTTTTCTTTTGCGACAGAAGCTTCGTCTGTTGCGCCAGTTGAGTATTTTGTAAGGAATGGAACGTTCATCAAAGAGCGGCTTCCTTTCTCTGTTGTGGCATGGTAGAAGTTGCCCTCGTTGTTGTCGAGGTAGTTGTAAAGGTAATCTGCCTTTTCCTGGTTGCGTTTGAGCATTCCTTCTGCACCGCCGTTCTTTTCAATCCAGTGAAGAACCTTGTCCAAAACGTAGATTGTATAGCATGGCGGTGTATTGTACATTGAACCGTTGTCAGCGTGTGTTTTGTAAGCGAGCATTGTCGGTGTTCCAGGCAGGCAAGCCTCAGGCTCCGGGATCAAGTCTTCGCGAACGATTACCAGAGTAACGCCAGCTGGAGCAAGGTTTTTCTGAGCACCTGCGAAAAGAAGGCCGAATTTTGAAACATCAAGAGGCTCACTCAAAACGCATGAAGAAATATCAGCAACCAAAGGAATGTCGCCTGTGTCAGGAATGTACTCGTAGTGAGTTCCCATGATTGTGTTGTTGAAGCAGATGTAAACGTAGTCGTAGTCGCCAGTTACTTTCTCAACTTTTGGAATATAAGAATAGTTCTTGTCTTTTGAAGAAGCGATTACGTCAACTGCGATTCCAAGTTTTTTAGCCTCAGCGGCTGCTTTTTTTGCCCAAACACCAGTCTCGATGTAAGCGGCCTTTTTGTTTTTGATGCCAAGGTTCTGAGCAACCATTGCAAACTGTGTTGAACCGCCACCCTGAACAAAAAGAACCTTGTAGTTCTCAGGAACGTTCATCAATTTGCGGACCATTTTCTCTGCATCTTCGATGATTGGCTCATAAGCCTTTGAGCGGTGGCTCATTTCCATTACGGACTGACCTGTTCCGTTATAATCAAGCATTTCTGCTGCACATTCTTTCAAAACTTCTTCCGGCAGGCAGCTTGGACCTGCACTAAAATTGAACACTCTAGCCATTTTTTACTCCATAGCGTGAAAATATTCACAGAATTTATGACAAGAGTTTAATCGTTTGCAAAAATAAGGTCAATGAAAATGGGGATTTTTACTGATTTTACCGTGAAATATTTCACAGTAAAATCAGCGGACTGAAAACCCGTATTCCTTGCAGTCCACGTCAATGGCTTTTTTTTCAATCCGTTCGATTCCGATGAAAATCCTTTCCTCAATGGTTTTGACGACTCTTGAAATCTGGGCCATGTTGCCCTGAATCTGCATGAGAACGCTTCCGTCCCATTCGTTGTGTACCCAGCCAGTAGCCCCTGCACTTGTGGCGGCATGATAGGCCGTATAGCGAAAGCCAACACCCTGCACCCGCCCGAAAAAACGCATTTCATAGCGATAAAGCCTTAATGATTCATCCATAAATTTTAGTCCTGTTTTGCAAGCATTTCCGTAAGCACAGTCACGGTATTTACATTCTGTATTTTTATCTCTTTTGGAAGGGCAAGGACTACATTCGTGTAATTTACGATTCCCCTGATTCCCGAGGCCGTCAGTCTGTCCGCCATAAACTGTGCCTTTTCGTCTGGAACTGCAAGAACGGCGTATTCAATGCCCAGCGAACGGATTTTCTTTTCAAGGTCCAGAGTGGGAAAAAGCGGAATCGTAGATTTCATGATTTCTATTTTATTCATGTTTGTGTCAAAGCCCGCCGCAAGTTCAAAGGAACTTCCATTAAATACGGAAGACTCCAGAAGAGCCTCGCCCAGTTTTCCCAAACCTACAATGCAGCATTTTTTCCTTTCATTCTGTGAAGATTCAATCTGAAAGGCCAAGCAAATCGAATCATGCAGAATTTTGACGCCGTAGCCATTGCTCACTCCGTTGTGAAGCTCAAGAAGCGAAATGTCCCGCCTTATCGTAGCTTCGCCCCAGCCTGTCAGCTCTGAAAGCTCCACCGAAGTGATTTTTTCTTTTTGAAGCTGGGACAAAAGACGGGCAAGTGTAAGAAGTCTTTTTTTTGACGGCTCAGGAATTTTCTTCATAATTCAAAAACAATTATATACTTTTTTAAAAATCATGCTATAATTTAAGAAGCATTTTTTGGAGACCCATATGATTAATTGTATAAAGTGTTCCACTGAGCTGCCCGATCAGGCAAATTTCTGCAGCAACTGCGGTTTTCCTGTCGGCTCCCTTCGAATTTGTCGCTCGTGTCCGGAATGCGGTGCAAGTTTAAGTGCTATCGACAAATTTTGCTCCCAGTGTGGCAAGCCGGTTCGTGTAGTAAAATCAGCAGACGAAAATCCATTTGTCGGCAAAGACTCAAGATCATCAAACAATGCAATTCCAAAAATGCTTTCCATTGAAGGCGGCCAGTTTCTTATGGGTGGAGCGGCAGCAAATTATCCTGTCACACTGCTTTCCTTCAAAATGGCCGAAACACCTGTAACGCAAAAACAATACTCCTACGTCACCGGACAAAATCCTTCCAAGCTTCAGGGAGACGACAAACCTGTTGAAATGGTCAACTGGTGCGAGGCAATCATCTACTGCAATATTTTGAGCACAATGCAGAACCTCACTCCATGCTACAGCATCGGCTCGGTTACAGATTTACGCACTTTTGATGCAAACAGTCCTGTCTGGAAGCGAATCTCATGCAACTTTCTTGCAAACGGCTACCGTCTTCCCACCGAAGCCGAATGGGAATACGCAGCCCGGGGCGGTAAAAAATGCGATCCTTACCAATTTGCCGGCAGTTCGGACATAAACAAAGTCGCCTGGTACGGCGAAAACAGCGACATAACAAGCCATATTGTCGGTACAAAAGAGCCTAATTCTCTTGGTCTTTTTGACATGTGCGGCAACGTCATGGAATGGTGCTGGGACTATTTTGCTCAGGATTATCCCGGCACGCCGCAGACAAACCCGCACGGCCCCCAAATCGGAAACATGCACATAAAACGCGGCGGTAGCTGGCTGGACGACCATCAGCAATGTACGGTTTTCTTCAGAAGTGCAAGCGCTCCAGCCGGTAAAAGCAGCAGCTTAGGCTTTCGTGTCTGTCAGTCAGAACTGGGAGCACAAATTTAAAAACAAAAAGGATTTAATTATGGATATCAAAACAAACAAAGTCGCAGACGGAATCGAAATGATTGTAAGCGGAAGGCTCGACACAAATACAGCTCCTGAACTTGAAATGGCACTCAAGGCTCTTGAACCTGCCAAGCAGATTCTCCACCTTGACCTGAGCGGAATCGAATATGTTTCAAGCGCAGGCCTTCGCGTAATTCTTCTGGCCCACAAAATCATGCTTCCCACAGGCGGCAAAATGGTTCTTCGCAATCCTTCTGAATTCTGCCGTCAGGTTCTTGAAGCCACCGGCATGGACGGAATCCTTACAATAGAATAAAAAAGCCGTTACACGATATTTTTTCTGATTGTCAGAATATTCTGTCCGTCTTTATATTCATAGTTCACGCTGTCCATAAATTTTTTGGTCAAAAAAATTCCTAAACCTCCGATTTCGCGGTCTTCGGCACTCAGCGTTATGTCCGGGTCCTCTTTTGCAATCGGATTGAACGGCTTTCCCTTATCCTTAAAAATCACGGTCAGAATGTTGTCCGTAAAGCTTGCTGAAATACAGGTTTCCCCTACTTCAGGATTGTAGGCATAGTGGGCAATATTCACGAAAATTTCTTCCACGGCCAGGTCAATTTTATTCATCATATCGGGCGTACAGTCTGAAGGAAGACATGAATGCACAAAATCATTCACCCGCTCCATATTTTTGTCTTCAGCAGTGATTTTAAGTTCCTTTTTATTTTTCTGCTCAGTTTTTGACTTAAAAACCATTCCAAGCATAGTGATGTCATCAAACTGGGCGGCTCCATCAACAAATTTCTCGACATCAGCGTTGACAAAGTTCAGAAGTTCCCGGGGATTAAGGGCTTTTACCTCGTCTTTTTTAAGAGCCTCGAGGAGCCTTTCCTCGCCATAAAGCTCATTTTTGCTGTTGGCAGCTTCTGTAACGCCGTCAGTGTACAGAAAAAGCTTGTCACCGGAATTGATTGTAACCTGATGATTTTTATAGGGGATTCCTTCCAGAGCCGCAAGCATGAGGTTCGGCTTTACCTGAAGGAAGGAAACTTCGCCATTCCGGCAAATCACCGGGGAAGCATGCCCGGCATTGGCAAATGTCAGCTTTCCAGTGCTGATTTCAAGGATTCCGAGCCAGCAGGTAACAAATAGACCGGATTCATTTCCTTCACAAAGGGTACTGTTCACATGGTCAAAGATTTCTGCAGGACTTTTAAAACGAAAGGCTGCATCTTTCAGCAGAGTTTTTGCAATAACCATAAAAAGAGCCGCAGGAACTCCCTTTCCGGAAACGTCAGCAACTGCAAGGCCAAAATGATCGTCATCAATCATGAAAAAATCATAGAAATCACCGCCGACAGCCTTTGCCGGTGACATTGAGGCAAAAAGTTCAATTTCAGGATGATTTTTATAGGGAGGAAAAACTCTCGGAAGCATTTCAGCCTGAATTTTGGTGGCAACATTCAGTTCCGCTCCAAGACGTTCCTTTTCGGCCGTAGCGTGGGTAAGGTCAGCGATGTAGCGGTTCATGTCAACGCTCATTTTTTCAACAGATTTTGCCAAAAGTCCAAGTTCATCCCTGTTTTTGATTTTTTTGAGCAGGCCTGAAAGTTCACCATGCTGCTCTGCAAAGTGAGAAGTTTCCTCAATAATGAGCATTAGCGGATTTACAACTCCAACAATCAGCGACAGGGCGTACAAAAGAATGAATGTAAAGGTAAATAAAAGGGCAGCGACAAGAATCGACCTGAGGTAATTTTCCTTGTAGGTTTTGATTTCATTCATGGGCTTGACAACGCTCATAACAGCCACGGTCGCACCCGTAAAATCGTGAACCGGAATCATGGTAGTAACGTGACCGCCACTTTCTTTATATGAAAAATAGCTTTTTGTTTCATTTCGCTCAATTATGTCGCGCAAACTTTCAATATAGTCCGGAGTTTTGCGTTCCAGGGATTCCACATAGCCCAGCTCATAGGGTTCATTCAAAAGGTTACTGCTTACAGTGTCAAAAACATAGGTACGGGATTTGTAGTCAGGAGAAAGAACTGTCAGGTAAATATAGGCAAGTTCGGCCGTTTCGGTAAGTTCGTTCAGCCGCTGATTTGAAGAATCCCAAAAACCATCATTGCCGTCGGTAAGCCAGTAAAAAATCCGTTCCACATCAACATAGGAAACTGCGGTCTGGGCAAACTGTCTGGTAATATCGCCGTAAAGGCTTTCAACCTGCTGCTTAAACTGCTTGTAGCTCATAAAACTGTTGATGGCAAACATAAGGACGCCAAACAAAACTGCAGAGGCCAAAAGTTTTATTGAAAGAATTGAAACGTGTATTTTTTTCTTCATAGGGAATTCCTGCCTATAATTATAAATCTAAAATCAAGATTTTTTAAAGAATTTTACTTTTTTTTCAATTTTTTTTACTTTACGTTGCCGAAAAGCGAAAAATTTTTCAAATATATAGGCATGAACAAAATCAAGATTAATAAGACGCTTTTATGCCTTGCCGGTCTGGGAATCATTTTATCAGTTTCTTTCAGTTTTCTCTCCTGCGAAAGTAATTTTCAAGGCGGCGAAGAAAATTCAGTTCAGCTTAAAGTCATGAACTGGAACCTGCAGACTTTCTTCGACTCCACTTTTGACGGAAACGAATACAGTGAGTACAAGAACTCAAAAAGCGGCTGGTCCCGGGAAAAATATGAAATTCGGCTTGAAAGGCTGGCTTCGGTCATAAAAAAACTGGATGCTGATTTAATCGTACTGGAAGAAATTGAAAAGGAATCCCAGCTTCAGGACATTGCAAACAGGCTTTCAGGGAGCTTCGATTTCTCAAGGCTCTATTCCCACGCTATTTTTTCAGGCAGCGAACAGAGTTCAATCGGCTGTGCGGTACTGTCACGCTATCCACTGGAACAAATTTCAGTTCACACTATGGACATGAGGCTTGCAGAAAAACAGCCTTCCATGCGGCCTATTCTGCAGCTCACGGTCTGTGCAAAGGAAAGGAATCTGCTCCTTTTTGTAAATCACTGGAAAAGCAAGAGCAGCGGTGCGGAAAAATCTGAATTTTGGCGAAAAAGGCAGGAAAGGCTTCTGGCAGATTTGATAATAAAGGCAAAAAAACAAAATCAGGCAGTACTGGCCTGCGGCGATTTCAACAAAGATATTTCTGAATTCGACTGTCAAATCTTATCAGACGAAAGAACTGGCATAATTTTGCATGGCTCCGAAGAAACGAAGGTTTATTCTCCATGGATTCTGGAAAACGGCACCTATAAAGAACCGGGAAGCTACTGGTATAAAAATCAATGGGAAAGAATTGACCACTTTTTCTGCGCAGGGCAGATCAAAATCAAGGATTTTTGTGCAGAAAATGAAGGAGAATGGGCGGACAGCGAAGGGCACCCCCTGCGTTACCAAATTTGGAACGGCAAGGGCTTCTCAGATCATCTGCCCATTACATGCACTGTAGAATTCTGACTTAGCGGCAGCCGATTTCTTCTTCATCGCCTGCATCCCAGGCGTCAAAAAGATTGTCTGGCGTAGTTTCGTCTTCATCCTCTTCGTCGCCTTCTGCTTCTGGCTCAGATTTTTGCCCGCTTTCGGCTGCGCTTTCACTTTCGTATTCAGAAGCAGGGGTGGCAATTTCTGCCTGCTCGTAATCCCCACGGGTTCCGTCATCTTCGTTTTCATCAAATTCAGGAATAACACCAGCCCCGCCGATTTCGCTGCGCATTTGCTCGACAAGAGTTTCGTTTGCGGCAACCCGGGCGGCAATTTCCGGGGAAACAGGTAAATTCTGAGCTTCATCTTCAGGAACTTTACTTTCAGCAAATTCAGTTTCTGAATTAAGTAAGCGCGAATCAATTTTATCAGGCGAAGGCTTATTTTCTTCCGGTATCACAACCTCAAAAGGAAAGCCTTTTCGTAAAACAGCCTGATTTAAAAAAACTTTTATTGCTGTATCAACATCCGTGCCAAGACGGCCAAAAATATCCTCTGCAGAATCAACAAGCGAATCATCTAAATCAATTTCGTAAGTTTTAATCATGTTTTAATTATCGGTTATTAATTTCTAAATTGTAAAGATAAAAAAGAAACCACAGATGTCACAGATTACACGGATTAAAAAAAACATCTGTGCAATCTGCGTAATCTGTGGTTTTAAATTAATCGGTTAAGTCTAACCTATTTGCTCAAGCGAGCTTATTTTGAAAGACGTGCTTCGAGATCATCCAAACAAGCTGTGAGCTCTTTTGGCAAGTGTTTGCCGAATTTTGGATAGTGGTTCTCACGGATGTCTTTAACTTCCTTGAGCCAGCCCTCTTTGTCCACGTTGAGAATCTGTGGGAGAGTCTTTTTGTAGTAGTCAGGCAATCCGTCTGTGTTGATAGCACCCTCTTTTGGCATGAAGCCGATTGGTGTGTCAACATAGTTGTCTTTTCCGTCGCAGCGGTCGAAAATCCATGCGAGAACGCGTGAGTTGTCGCCGTAGCCTGGCCACATGAATCCGCCTGGAAGATCTTTGTTGTTCTCGTCCTTGCGGAACCAGTTAACGTAGAAGATCTTTGGCAATTTGTCCTGGTCAGCTTTTGCACCAACGTCAACCCAGTGCTGGAAGTAGTCGCCCATGTTGTATCCACAGAATGGGAGAATTGCGAATGGGTCACGGCGGATTTTACCAACCTGTGAAGCATCGATTGTAGATGCAGCTGTGATTTCTGAACCAACGATAGAACCAAGGAATACACCGTGGTTCCAGTTGCGGCTCTGGTGTACGAGAGGTACAGTTGATGGGCGGCGACCACCGAAGAGGATAGCAGAGATTGGAACACCCTCTGGGTTTTCCCACTCTGGAGCGATACATGGACACTGTTTTGCAGGTGCTGTAAAGCGTGCGTTTGGATGAGCGAATTCCTCGCCTTTTGGTGATTTGTCTTTTGGAAGAGCGTCGCGTGTCTGGCCTTTCCAGTCAACGAGCTTGCCTTTTGCAGGATAGCCAATTCCTTCCCACCAAACGTCTCCGTCCTCAGTAAGAGCACAGTTTGTGAAGATTGTGTTCTTTGAAGCAGAGATAAGAGCGTTTTTGTTAGACTCAGCAGATGTTCCTGGAGCAACGCCGAAGAAACCTGCCTCTGGGTTGATAGCATACAAGCGGCCGTCTTTGCCGAATTTCATCCAAGCGATGTCGTCACCGATTGTCTCAACTTTCCAGCCTGGGATTGTTGGGATAAGCATAGCCAGGTTTGTTTTACCACAAGCTGATGGGAATGCGCCAGTAACGTATTTAACTTTGCCCTCTGGGTTTGTGAGCTTGAGGATGAGCATGTGCTCAGCGAGCCAGCCCTCTTCACGAGCCAATACAGTAGCGATTCGGAGAGCGAAACATTTTTTGCCGAGCAAAGCGTTTCCGCCGTATCCTGAACCGTAAGACCAAATGAGGTGCTCTTCTGGGAACTGAGAAATATATTTGTGCTCAACGTCTGCACAAGGCCAGATGCCGTTGTCTTTTTCGCCGTTGTTGAGTGGTTTACCAACTGAGTGCAAACAAGGAACGAATTCACCGTCTGTACCGATGATGTCGAGAACTTTTTTGCCTGCGCGAGTCATGATGTCCATGTTGAGAACAACGTACTCTGAGTCAGTAAGCTCGATACCGTTCTTTGAGATTGGTGAGCCGAGAGGACCCATGCAGAATGGGATTACGTACATTGTGCGGCCGTGCATACAACCTTTGTACAAGCCCTTCATTGTTGCTTTGAGCTCAACCGGATCAATCCAGTTGTTTGTTGGACCTGCATCTTCCTGTTTAACAGAAGAAATGAATGTTCGGCCCTCAACGCGTGCAACGTCGCTAGGGAGTGAGCGGAACAAGAAGCTGTTCGGCTTTTTAGCAAGTGGAGTTGCGAGACCAGCATCGACGCATTTTTTCATCAATCGGTCATACTCTTCAGTTGAACCGTCACAAACGTAAACGCTGTCTGGTTCACACATCTTAACACATTCTTCAACCCATGCTTTGATTTTAGGGTTTTTGATTTCATCAAGTGTCATTATATCGCTCCTTAAAAGTTCGATTTGATGAAGATTATAATATTTTTTTTTATTTTATTAAAGAGCAGAATAAAGGCATTATAATTGTTTTTACATTTAAAATGGCGCAAATCTACTTGCTAAGGGCTATCCGCAGTTCCGTTTTCACTCCATTCTACGACACGGATGTCGCAGAACGCTTCGCGCTGCTACTATCCCGCGCGGAACTTTTCTGTTAAAATCAGCACATGCGTCGTTTTCTTTCTATATTATTATTTTGTTTTGCTTTTATTTCTTCTTTATTTTCTCAGGATTTTTCTGATTTTCTTGAACCTCAGGCAAATCAGTGCGTCGCCTATGCCGGCAGCTACGACTGGGGAGCCTGCGTGGACAAAATCGTAATCAATTCCGGCTCCCTTGTTTCACCGCAAAGCGTACGTGCAAAAGACTTTAAAGTCAGCCAGCTTCTTTATCCAAAAAATTCCAGCATTGGAATCGAAAAGGGCCTTCTTTCAGTTACCGACGCCTTCACTTCAGATTCAGCCGGCAACAGGATTGCTTCTCCATCTCAATTCATCACCCTTCTTACAGACGTACACCCCCTGACTGACAATTTAAATCCTTTCGTTTCCATTTCATTCAGTTCCAGATTCAAAAATTATTACGGCTACAAAATCACAAACAGAGAACTGGACATAAAAATCCAGCAGTTCAAAGGCTTCGTCAACAAATCAGCAGCAAAATTCAACACGTCAACTTTTAACTATTTTTTTCCGGATGCAATAGAAAAAGTCAGCATGAACTACGCGAGCTACATTCCCCCTGCAGAAAAATCAAAGAAACTTCCCCTTATACTCTGGTTTCACGGAATGGGCGAAAGCGGCACAAACATCTGGCAGGTTCTTCTGGGCACAAAAACAGTCGCCCTTGCAGAAGAAAAAATCCAGTCACACTTTGAAAATGGAGTCGCAGTTCTTGCCCCCCAATGTCCCACAGGATGGCTTGAAACCACTGAAAAAGGTCCGGGAAACGCAAGGGTCTGGGCACCGGTAGACAAAAACGCACCTGCAAACACAATCAAAAAACCGATAAAAAAACTTTTAAAAAAGTTTTCCCTGGACAACGACAAGCCCAAAGAAGACAAAATCCCCTTTGCAGCAGTCTCATATTATACTGAGCCTGTAAAAAAACTACTTCTCTCCTTCCTTGAGGAGCATCCTGAAATCGACCGCAATCGGATTTATGTCGGCGGCTGTTCTGCTGGCGGCTACATGACCATGAACATGCTGATTGAAGCCCCGGAACTATTTGCGGCGGCATTTCCAGTCTGCGAGTTTTACCTTGACTCAAAAATAACGTCAGCCCAGATAAAAAGTCTGGCAAAAAAACCGATTTGGTTTACATATGCGCTGAATGACGATTCCGTAGACCCGGAAAAAAATTCAATTCCGACAATAATCCGCCTGAATCAGGCTGATGCAAAAAACCTGCATTATTCGGAATTCCGCAATGTCGTGGATCTGAGCGGAAAATATCTTTTGAAGCCGGACGCAAAAAAAGAAGACGAAGATTTTGGACTTCCCTACGAATATGAAGGTCACTGGAGCTGGATTTACGTCCTTAATGATGACTGCACTGACGGAAATCTGGGGCTGTTTGAATGGCTTTCAATGCAAACATTAAAATAAACAAAAAAAATTGCTGACAAAAAGATTTAAAATTTAAAAATACTATGATAAAATGGAGATATGCGAGTTTTTAAAACCGCTGCAAGAGTTATTTCCACAATTTTTCTCATAGCGGGAACCGTTTTTTTCTGTTCATGCAACCAAAGAAACGCTCCCAAAATTTCTATTGGAGACAGCTTTTACTATTGGGAAGCCAGCGCAGATTCAAAACTTGGCGACGCCCTAAAAAATGCAGACGAATTCAAAAAACTCGAGGACAAGAGCGTCCACAATCTGTGGCATGTTCTGGGTAAAGACCGTCATTACGTCTGGGTCCGCGCAGAATTTGAAATTCCGCCCCAGTTCCGCAATCAGCCGCTGGGGCTTGTGATTCCCCACCTTCGATTTGCCGAACAGGTTTACTGCAACGGAGTCTTTATTTCGCAGTACGGTGCCTTTCCGCCAAATGAGCAGTCCACTTTGTTTAAGGCACACTTTTTCAGTTTTCCGCTGAACATTCTTCATCAGGAAGGCAAAAATACAATTCTAATAAAAATCTATGCTCAGGGAAGGAGCGGTATTTCATCATATTCATACATTCAGCCGACAAGATACGCCTACCCTAACTTTGAGACAACTAACTTCATTCATACCCGAATTTACATGTTTCTCGTGGGAATTCTGCTGCTGACTTTCGTCCTTTACCTGAGTTTTTACGTCAACCTCAACAGTTTCCGCTCTTTTAAGGATTTTGCCTTTCTTAACCTGGCCACCGCCATTTTTCTTATTCCTTTTTTTGCGACGGAACTTCCGGTTTATACCAACGGCGGAATTCCCTACGTACTTTTCATAAAGCTGACCCTCTGCATTCCGCCATATTTCATGGTCTTTTTTGGTACATCCTTTGCAATTAATTTCTTGAACTTAAATCCACCCCGATACATTAACGTCAGCCGGTATTCAATTCTAATCGTTCAGGCCGTCACAACCCTGTTTGCTCCAAGCTACGAATTTCTCATAAGAATTTCCCCTTTTATGATGATTCTTCTTGCAGTTCAGGGACTCATCGGAGCCACAGCCGTAGTAAGGCAGATACTCAATAAAGAAAAACGAGGTCTTGCCATTTCATTTGCAAGCGGCTTTATTCCCCTTTCTGTCACGGCCATAATCGACATTATTCTAAGAATTTCTGACAATACCCGGACCTACACATATTTTTCGATTTTCGGCTGGCAGTTTTCAATTGTGATTTTTATCGTCATGCTCTCGGTCATATTCTCCAAGATTTACAAAAAGAACGAGAGGCTTTCCAATCACCTGATCGAAGAAGTTGCCGCCCGCACAATGGACTTGCAGGACGCAAACTACGAGCTTTCTGTCCTTAACGAACGCCTTGAAAAAGACAAGCACCGCTCTGACATGGATCTGGAAATGGCTTCCATCGTACAGCGAAAATTTCTTCCCAAGCCAAACAAGCACTTCATCGGCTGGGAAGTTGCGGTCTGCTATGCTCCACAGGCAAAAGTTTCGGGTGACTTTTACGACTACTACTGCTATAACGACATTCTGAATGGAATAACCCTTTTTGACGTTTCAGGACACGGTCTTTCAGCCAGTCTTGTAACCATGCTTTCAAAAAACATCATCGCCAGAGTTTTTCAGACCGGATTCCGTCGCAAAGAAAGTGTGGACAAGATTCTTGGCAAAATCAACAACCTGATTCTTGCCGAAAAAGGCGACATCGAAAACTACATGACAGGCATTTTGTGCCGCTTTGATGACAGTGAGAATCCTGGAAAATGCAAGGTGGAACTGGGAAACGCAGGTCATCCCTATCCGCTTAAATACAGCCTTTTGGACAATCAGGTTTTTGAGCTCAAGGGCAACGACGGAAAGCAGCATTACGGCGCCATAGGCATGAAGGGAATCAACGTTTCCTTTGCACGCTCAAATTTTACCATGACAACAGGCGACATTCTGGTCATGTACACGGACGGACTTACTGAAGCCGCAAATTCAAGGCAGGAGCAGTTCGGACTTTCATCCATTAAAGAAATCATCAAGACGAATCACGCAAAAACCGCCAGTGAAATTCTGGGGCTTATCGTAGAAAAGCTTGATGAATTCACTGAATACAGGGGATTTGAAGATGACCTTACAATCATAATCGCCAAGCGCAAAAATGTAGGCGAATATGTCGCCGATGAGGAACATGATGAAGGTCTTGACGAAGAAATCGAAGAACTCGAAGCCACCGAAGAAGTTGAAATATTGGGAAGTGATGATTAATTCTCTATTGAATTAATCAGTGTTTCCATAGCAATTTTCTGATTTTAGTGATATAATTTTTCTATTATGAACATCTTAAGTATTTTTGGTGCCGCACAGGGAGCTGTGGCACAAGGCTTGCTCTGGGGCATCATGACTCTGGGCGTTTATCTTACCTTTCGAATCCTTAACATTGCCGACATGACTTGCGACGGTTCTTTTGCCCTGGGCGGTTCAACCTGTGCAATTCTGGTAACAAAGGGAGTTAATCCCCTTCTTGCAGTTTTCATTTCTTTTTTAACAGGATTGGTTGCAGGACTTGCCACAGGCCTCATGCATACAAAGCTCAAGATTCATGAAATCCTTGCAGGAATTCTTTCAATGATTGCCCTTTATTCTATTAATATACGCATTATGGGCCGTTCAAACACACCGCTTTTGGGAGTTGACACCGTAATGTCAAAAATGCAGGATCAGTTCGGCATCACACCAAACATAGCTTCTTTCATTGTGGGCATGATTTTTGGAATCGCCCTGATTGTATTCCTTTATTGGTTCATGGGTACGGAGTTGGGTTCCTGTCTGCGTGCCACCGGCAACAACGAAAAAATGGTTAGGGCAATGGGCGTTGACACAGACAAAATGAAGCTCATGGGTCTCATGCTTTCAAACGGCCTCATTGCCATTTCAGGAGCGCTTGTTGCCCAACAGCAGGGCTACGGGGACGTTGGCATGGGAACAGGCGCAATCGTAATCGGTCTTGCATCAATCATTCTTGGTGAAAGCATTTTTGCATGGTTCAATAAACGTTTTGCCTTCTATGTTACGCTTCTTTCAATTTTGCTTGGCTCTGTAGTTTACCGCCTGATTATCGCCGTCGTTCTTCAGCTTGGCCTCAAATCTTCTGATCTCAAACTGCTCACGGCGATCATCGTCGTAATCGCACTTGCAATTCCTGTTGCCAAGTCCAAAATCATAAAAAAGAAGTTCGTTCTTGAATCTGCTGTAAAGGAAGGGAACTAAAATGCTTGAAATTACTCACGTATCAAAAACTTTTAATCCTGGAACGATTACTGAAAAAAAGGCTCTTCACGACATAAATCTGACTCTTGAAGACGGTGACTTTGTTACGATTATTGGCGGAAACGGAGCTGGTAAATCAACTTTGCTCAATCTTATTGCAGGAGTTCATTCCTGCGACACAGGAACAATCAAACTCAACGGCCGAGACGTTACAAACATGCCTGAATACAAGAGGGCAGCTTTTCTTGGCCGGGTTTTTCAGGACCCGCTCACCGGAACGGCCGCAAACATGGAAATCGAAGAAAATCTTGCCATGGCTTTGCGACGGGGCAATACACGCACGCTCAAATGGGGCATCAAAAAAGAAGAAAAAGCTGTTTACCGTGAAAAGCTTGCCATGCTCGATTTGGGACTTGAAAGTCGTCTTACAAGCAAAGTAGGGCTTCTTTCCGGCGGTCAGAGACAGGCTCTCACGCTTTTAATGGCAACCCTCAAAAAGCCTGAGCTTCTTTTGCTCGACGAGCACACTGCGGCGCTGGATCCCAAAACAGCAGCTAAAGTTCTGGAACTTACAGAAAAATTCGTTGAGCAGGATAAGCTCACGGCATTCATGGTTACGCACAACATGAAGCATGCAATCCGCTACGGAAACCGCCTGATTATGATGATGAAGGGTAATATCGTTTATGACGTACGTGGTGAAGAAAAAAAGAACTTAAAAGTCGAAGATTTGCTTGCCAAGTTCAGTGCAGCCGGTGACCTTAACGACCGAATGATGCTCGGCTAAAAAGCAATTCCCTGCAAAAGAAGCAGAGACAAAAAAAGCATGTCACTATCCGTATGATAATGACATGCTTTTTTTTATTTTATAGACCTGAGCATGTAGAGCTGGTCTGTATCCGGGTTATAATAGAAAGTATAAAGGTAAATTGTCGTTTCATCCTTGTCCGTAGTGCGGTAAGTGGTAAAGGCATATTTGTAGCCGTTTTCCTTCATTGTTGGTTTAAGCTGCTCGTCCCATGTTTTTGTAATTTCACCGCCTTCAAAATTGTAGAATTCGGTGATTGTTTCATTTGGTCCCATGCCCCAGCCCTTCTTTTTGAAAAGCTGAATTGTGCGATTGTCCCTCTGTGTGTCGTTTTTGAAAGCAACGAAATTAAAAGTTTTGCCCAGGCGTTTTGCCTTAAACTCGTACCACATGTAATTTTCGTCGTCAACACTCTTGATTTTTGTCTGATTCTTTTCTTGTGAAAAAGCAAATGCAGTAAGGATGAAAAGAGAAAGAAATAATGCTGTTAATTTCTTGAACATATAAACTCCTGCGTAATCAAAGGTTGATTCACTTGCGAACAACCGATGAATACCTTAAATATTGGTAGTTAAATTATAACACACATTTTAGAAAAATACAGTTTATTTTCATATTTTTTATTTCTATGGAATATAAATCTTCAATTCAGTATAATATATAGAAAATTTTTATTTTTACAGAGGATTTTATGTCTGACAAAGAAGTTCGTGTAAGATATGCACCGTCACCAACAGGAATGCAGCACATCGGTGGCGTTCGCACAGCACTTTTCAATTATCTTTACGCCCGAAGCCAGGGTGGAAAATTCATTCTTCGTCTAGAAGACACAGACCGCACCCGCTACGACGAAAAATATGTCCAGAACCTTTATGACACAATGGCCTGGCTCGGAATCGAATGGGATGAAGGCGGCTCAAAAGGCGGCGAATACGGTCCGTATGTTCAGTCTGAACGATTCGAACTTTATAAAAAATATGCACAGGAGCTCGTTGAAAAAGGCGAAGCTTACTACTGTTTCTGTGATTCAGAACGTTTGGAACGAATCAAAAAAATCCAGACAGAAAACAAAATGGCTCCCGGCTACGACCGAAACTGCCGTCACCTCACTCCAGAGGAAGTAAAGGCAAACCTTGACGCCGGAAAGCCTTATGTAATCCGCCTCAAAGTACCTCTTGAAGGTGAAACAACTTTCCACGATCACTTGCTCGGCGACATCACCTGGAAAAACGAAGACATTTCCCCGGATCCAGTTTTGCTCAAAAGCGACGGATTCCCGACATATCACCTGGCAAACATCGTTGATGACCACCTCATGAAAATCAGCCATGTAATGCGCGCTCAGGAATGGATTCCTTCTACTCCGCTCCATGTTCAGATGTACCGCTCATTCGGCTGGGAACACCCGGAATTCTGTCATCTTCCAATGGTAAACGGAAGCGACGGCAAAAAGCTTTCAAAACGACACGGCTCAACATCTTTGAACGAGTTCCGCGCACGAGGATATTTGCCACAGGCAATCGTAAACTATGTTGCTTTGCTCGGTTGTTCTTACGAAGAAGGCCGTGACTTCTACACTTTGGACGAACTTGCAGAGCGATTCAAGCTTGAGCACCTCAATAAAGCTCCGGCTGTATTCGACTACAAAAAACTCGAATTCTACAACGCAAACTATATCCGAAAGCTTAGTGCAGAAGAGCTTTACAAATGGACTCTTCCATTCATCACAGGAACAGGAGATGCAACTCTTGAAATCAACCCTGAGAACCCGCAGCCAAAACCAAATGTAGGACCAGAGTTCAGTGGAGTTGCTTTGGGTGAGGACGGTGAGCCTTATTGCGTAGACAAGTCAATGAATATGACTTCTGCCGATGTCAAAAAGACTCTCATGGGTCTCATGCCACTCATTCAGGAGCGACTTAAGTTCCTTACAGAAGCAGCCGAAATGGTTCACTTTATGTTCACAGAGCCAGCAGTTCCTCCAGTTGAGCAGCTTGTTCCTAAAAAGCTCGACCAGGCAAAAACAAAAGAAGTTCTTGAGAACGCAATCAACTTTATCGAAAAATTGCCGTCTCTTGACCATGAAGCAGCCGAACAGTTGGCTAAAGATACAGCTGAAAAAATTGGGGTGAAGCTCGGTGATTTCATGATGCCAATTCGCATGGCTGTAACAGGAAGCAGGGTTTCTCCACCTCTTATCGGTTCTATTCTTGTATTGGGAACAGAAAAATCTATAGAACGTGTTAAACGAGCTATAGCAACTTTGTAATGAAAAAACTGAAGAGCTTGGAATCAAACTCGGTGACTTTATGACACGCACTGCGCGTAAGCGCAGTCGTAAAATAAACTTCCTATCAGTGCGCGGCGCACTTGTGCGTCGCATGCCAGTTCGTATGGCCGTAACAGGAAACCGCGTTTCTCCACCTCTTATTGGTTCAATCGCAGTTTTGGGCAAAGAAAAATCTTTGGCACGAATCGAGCGAACTATCGCAACTCTCTAATGGAAAAACTAAAATCACAAGTCGGCGCGCTTCTTGCAATTTTTGACGAGAAGCAGCCGATTCAAAAAGACGGAACTTTCTCCCCAGAAGCTGTAAAAGAAACGGCTCTTTTGATGGCGGATTATATAATAGAAGAAAAAGAGTCGCTTGCGGCCCTCAAAGAATGGATGGAAGGCCACGATTTTTGGACAAGTCCTGCGAGCACCCGCTTCCATGGAAATGTCAAAGGCGGACTTTCCGCTCACTCGCTTATGGTTGCGGTTCAGGCTTTGCGTTTTGCCATTCCATTTGCAGAAAATTTTGCGCTTTCAAAACGGAGCGGGGCTTTTCCCTTTACGGCGGAAGATGTTTTTATCTCTGGCTTTGCGCACGATTTTTGTAAAAGCGGAACTTACGCCACAGAAAGCAAAAAAACAAAAGATTTTAACGGGAACTGGAAGTACGAGCCTTTTTACAAGACCAAATCCGACTTACGCAATCTTGGTCATGGGAACGAATCAGTGCTTCTTCTGCTCGAATCAATGCCGCATCTTCTTAAACGACGGAATGTAATCGAAGCAATCAAATGCCACATGGGCTTTTCCGACCTTGCTCCGATGGAAACATACAATTATTCAAATCTTCTTCAAAACCCTCTCGTGCTTTTGATTCAGCTTGCAGACCAGACAGCCGCACAATGGTGGGATTTGTAGCTGTAAGGAGAGAGACATGCATTTTGACCCGACATTATTTTTCGCAATTCTTGCAGGAGTTTTGCTTTTGGCAGGTCTGATCGGAACGGTTCTTCCAGTTTTGCCTGGTCCGCCGATCGCATGGGCAGGCTTGCTCGCGGCGCACTTCTCTTCTTATTCGCAAATCGAAATCTGGATTTTGATAGCCACAGGAATAGCGGCAGTTTTTGTGACTGTTATCGACAACATTTTTCCTTCGGTAATGACCAAAAAAGCTGGAGGAAGCAAGGCCGCGACTTTGGGCTGCACAATCGGTCTTATAGTTTCATTCTTTTTGGGACCAATTTTTATCCTGATTGCACCGTTCGCCGGGGCTTTTATAGGCGAGATGATTCACGATTCAAGTGACGCAAAAAGGGCACTCAAAGCTGCTTTCGGAGCTTTCAAAGGATTTTTGCTCGGCACAGGATTAAAAATCATTTGCGTAATGTGCTTTATCTGGCTATTTTTGTGGAGCATTTTCTGGAGATAAAAAAATCCCATTCTGCAAACGCAAAATGGGATTTGGGCCATCTTGGATTTGAACCAAGGACCAAAGGATTATGAGTCCGTCAAAAACTTGACCCAACTATTATCTACAAAGTAAGTAATGGTTAAAATCATCACTATATGTAATATTATTACACGGTTTTCCATAAAAAGCAAGAATTATATTATTATAAGTGTTACCCTGTATCATCAATTTTTGGTGTAATCTTTGGGGTAATGCTTGGTGCTGCTTTCAGTATAACTCCGCTCCAACAGACTGCTCCGTCAAGCCGTCGCAGACTGTTTCCGCTCTGCATCGCCTTAAAAAAAATGCTCGCCCCAAAAAAAGAAAAGGTAGCAAACAGACAGCTCGCTCATTCCGCTGCGCTTCGTTTCGCTTCATTCGCTCCCAGACTGTTTGCATATACTGGAAAGCTCGCAGGAAGCAGAGCAAGGAGCAAAGCACGCAGGTATTGTGAAAGCAAAGCGAGAAGCAATGCAAGCACAGGCAGGCCAGTCGCTCCAGGAACGGCTGGCAGAACGGCAAAGAAGCAAAGCAGCTCGCCGCTCCTTCCGCTTTGTGTCCTGCCTGTTTCCGCGAGAAGCAATCGTTGCAGAGTGACGCTCTTTGCACGCCGCCAGTTTCTCCGGCTCTCCAAGAATTTTCTGTAAAAGAAAAATCGGTCGCGTTCCAGTCGCAACTTAAAACTGCGGGCACGCAAAAGCGTTCCCCCTTTCCCCCCGCCGCGGGGCATCCCCCTTTTCCCCCTTCGTAAAAAATAAAGAATGTTATTGAACCGCTCTTGGGGGGCAAGGGGGCACCCTTTTGCTCAACATTACAGTTGTCCCGCAGTTTTAAGATGCTCCAATGGTTCTACAAAATGGCGGCTATGGGGCAATTCTCTCGCATAGGAAAAATTATTGCCTCAATCGCACAGGGCTGTCGCAAGCGCCACCCCTGCGCTCAATCGGCAAGGCGGCAACATCCGTGTTGCCGCCACTTCCCACTGTTGAACTTGTTTTCAGCTTAGAAAATGCTCTTACAGATGTCGCTCTGGTCGCGCGTCCGTGCGCTCCCTCCGCTCAGTAACAAGCTGAATTTCCCAGCTTCAGAAGCAGACTTGCCAAAAGTAATGTCCGCTTCGCGCCCTTGTGTTTGAAGCAAGGCTGCTTCTTCCGAACTTATCTGCCAAATCAAAATTCCTCATACTGACCACGTCTTGTGGACAATTCGTTTTTTGACCTCTTATACAATTCTCGAAAGCTTCGTTCAGACAGCTTTTAAAAGTTGCGGATGCTTCGCAACCGCTTGTGTTTGAAAAGCCGTCTTCACTCCGAATACTGCCGATTAACTGCATCATGCTGAAAAATAATCCTATCACAAAAGACACAGCCGGCCACAAGAATAAATCTGATTTTTCAAAAATAGAGATTTCTCTCAAAATAAAAAAATTGCTCGGGGGGAGCGTAGCGACCAGTCAAAAAGTTTACATTTGTTAAAATAAATTCAATGGCACACTTTATACAAATTACATCTTATTTGAAATTCTATATAAATTCTTTTGCATATTTAAATCTTTTTTACATAGAAAAAGTGTGCCTTAGTAAATAAAAAGATGTTCTGTTACTCGCAAGTCATTGCTATATATAGTTTTACAATTTCGACTTATAGGTACTCTTTTTAATAAACCTGCGCCCCAAAACGTGCCAAAGGCACACTTTCCGAAAATAAATCCGCGTTTTCCACAGCTTCCGCAAAGGCACACATCGCGCCACGACACACACAAGGGGCAAGGGGAAAAGAAAAAAAATCTGGTTATGCAAGTCCTTCCAAGAAATGCGTAATTGTATCTGCGGCATCTTTTGAGTTTATATCAATCCATTTTTTGTCAGAATCATCAAGCCTCTTTAAATATCTTTTGTCCGAAAAAACACGGTTCAACCGTGCAAGCACTCCAGCAATGTCCTTTTCCCTCATTTTTTCATCATCAAAGATATATGATTTAAGGCAAACTTCAAGCTTTTCCCTATCGATATATCCGCACAGGTAATACATATCAAAAATATCTTTGTATCGCGTTGAGACCGCTCCGAATCTCAGCAGCGAGCGGAGTTTTTCCGTGAACATCTGTTCATTTGAGTTTATAAGAAGGCTTGCTCCGTCATCGTCAAATGCAATGTCAAAGCAGAATTCTTCCTGCTTGATGTCGAGTTTTGTATGAACGCCCAAATCTATCTTGCTCGGAATCCTGTTGCCGAATGTATCAGAAATTTCTACGAAAACTCTCTTGCCCTTGTAATCCTGTTGTTTCAGTTCCTCTATGCTTCCGACACGCAAAATAGAAATTCCTTGTATGCAGTTTAGTTTTTTGATAAATCTGTCTATCGAGCTGTCGTCAAGGGAATACCTTATAAAATCTATGTCAATGTCCTGTGTCGCCCGTCGTATGTTGTTGGTCTTGCCTCGCATTACAACGCCGCCCTTTATGGTTACGTTTTTAGAAAGGCTTCCGTCTGAAATGGCTTTCAAAATAATGTCCTGGCAGACCTTTGCCCGCGCGTTTTCATCGCCATATCCGTTCGCAATTTCCGCCTCTATCAAATCGTCAAGATTAATCATAATACCTCCAGCTGCAAAAGTTCCATAATCATTGCCGATTTTGGAAGCTCGTATGCATAATCCTGTATGTCCTGCATGTTCAATTCTTCTATGATTTTCCTAAAATTAGAAAGAACTTCCTTATAGTAATCAAAAGGAAGTTTTGTCTTGTTTCTCAAAAGCTCCAGAAGAAGCCTCTCCCTGCCGTATATATGGAGGGTGTTGCCTTCGTACTCAACATCAACGGCACCAAGCTGAACGGTTCCGCTGTTCTCAAATTTCTGGATAACCCTGCCATCCGTTATTTTCGCAGCCCCCCGCTCCGTTGCGAGGATGTATTTTTCGGGGATGGTGTCTGTAAGACCGTAATAATAAAACGCGCTGTTCAGCGTAAGGACGGCGCAGGGATATTTAAATGAGATTACACAAATGTCGCTCTCGCGTTTTTTGTCTGAGTAAACGCCTTTTTCAAGCTGATAAAGCTCGGCGTTTTTTATCGCCTTGTTCAGCTGGTATTGCGAGCCGTATTTTTCTTTGCACTGCGAATAAGTAAAAAGCATAATTTCACTAAATATCTGTAAAATAATAAAAATTACAGATATTTAGTTTATAGCATAATGCAGCAGGATTTTCAAGAGCGCAAGCGCAAAAGCTCAAGCTTAAAAGCTTCGCCACTCAGTTTTTATAATCAGCCCGCACCAGTAACGCACGGAATGGCTGCACATTCTCTTAAAGCCCTTTTCCTCAAGCCGCAGGGCAAGGTATTTCTGGCTTCCAATCCGCTCGCTGTTCGCGTTGCACCATTTCATATAGGCCGCATACATATCCTGATTTCTCACGCGGAAAGTTCCGGTGGCATCCACGGTACAGCAGTCTTTAAGGAATGTTCCCACGGTGTCCATGTCCTCGCGGTATTCTTCGGTCGCGCTTCTTACGCTCTCCGGGTCAGAAAGCCCTTCTTTTTTCCAGTCGCGGTAGCCCTGCAAAAGCCAGTTCAGGATTCCGGCGTTTTCCTTCGCAAGCTTTTCGCCAAGGTGCTTGTCGCGCTGTCCGCTAGGAATCGTAACGGTAAAGGGAATCAGCTTTATTCTCCGCCAGATGCCGTAGTCGCCGCCCTTTATCCTCGGCTTGTGGTTCGTCGCCATAAAAATCTTGAAAGTCGGAAAAAACGAAAAATACTCTCCGTATAAAAACCTCGCAGTCAGCTTGTCCTCGCCTGTAATCTGCTTCACAAGACTTTCGCCCAAAGCCTTTCCCTGCTCGGTCTCGCTCGTGGTAACAAGCCTCTTTCCGCAAAGACGCGCAAGGTCGTTGCTCTGGTCGCTCGTTTTTTTCATGAACGTCTCGACTCCGGTGGAACAGGCGTAATCGCCGAAAAGCGACTGGAGCGTGTTCAGAAAAGTGCTTTTTCCGTTCGCGCCGCTTCCCCACAGAATGAATATACATTGCTCGCTTACATCTCCTGTAAGGGCGTAGCCCATAGCCTTCTGCACGTAATGAATAAGCTCCGCGTCCTGGTTCATAATCTGCATCAAAAAATGCTTCCATGTGGGACAGTCAGCCGCCTCGTCATACTCAAAATTTGATTTCTTCGTGCATAAGTCCGCCCTGTCAGGCTCACGCGCCTCGCAGTTCTTTCTAAGATTTATAGTGCGGCTCTTGGTGTTAAAAAGATACGGATCAGTGTCAAACTCAGATGCCCTCACAACCGTGTCCCGGCTCATCTTGCAAAGTCCTATCATCGACTGAATACGCCGGTAGCTTTCGCTCTTTATAAGATGCCTTTCAAAGTCAATCGCAAGCTGAGGGTCTTTTATGTACCGTGCGCCCCTGTACATCTGGTGAATGAACTCCACTACATTTATCTCCACGCGGTTGTTGTCGTCAATCTCCCAGTTTGTGCCGTTCCACACAAGAAACTTGTCCCACGGCTTGCAGTAGCGTATGTCGTTCCCGAACGCCTTTAAAAAATAATCGCGGTTTGTGATGTCGGTAAACTGCATCTCGCCCTTAGCGTATTTGTTGCTCCGTAAGTCCTGCGACAGGACGCGGATAGCCTCGCTTACCTGCCTCTTTATCTCCTTATCGCGGTTTTTGTCCGTTCCGTTCATACGCACCCCAGACCGTCAATCACGGCAAAATATTCTTCCATGCACCACGCCGTAAACATAAAGGCATCCTGCAAATCGCCCGCGCCCTTGCCAAGCAGCTCCTGCCTCTTCTCGTAAAGAAAGACGAGCGAATGAGGATTTTCCTCGTACCGCCTCAGATTCCACCACGCGGCAAAACGGTCTCCTTTCTCGCAGTCCTTAACAAAGCCCTGCGAGCGGCAGACCTTATAGCACCACACGTCATCGCTCATCATATCAACGAAATTAGCCGCCTCTTTCTGAAGCTCAATTGCTATATATTCACCTGTCATAACGCGCTCCATAAAAAAAGCCATACGGCACAGAAAACCGCGCCGCATGGCTCGCCAAAAAAACGCAAAAAAACTATCTTGCGCCGAATAAAAGAAAAAGCAGGGATGTAAAAGCTATTCCTACTCCGGCTCCTACGGCAGTTCCGGCAAAAACATTCTTCAAGCCGTGTTTCTTTAGCCGCTCGTTCTCCAGAACAAGCGCGGAGTTTTCCTCTTCAAGCCTTTCGCATAAAGAAGCGTAGCTTTCAGCCTCTGTCTCCTGCGCCGCGCATTCAGAGCCGATTTTTACGACGGCCGCTTTCACTGCTTCCTGTGCCGTCCGCTCAATTTCCTCTTCCGCGATTTCCTGTAGCTCGTCAATCATCGCGTCCACCTCTTCCTGCGTGTAAACTCTTTCGGAAGCCGGAAAACCGTCTTTCAATCCGTCCTTTTCCGTCATGGATTGCATCGCAGCTTTCCCCGAAACCGTCGCACAGCTCGCAAGCAGGAATGTCAGAAAGACGCTCGCGCATTGCGTGATATGCCTCGTCAGCCTTTTTTTCAATCTGTTCCTTCTCCCTGCGGAATTTTTCATCCGCCTTTTTGGCTCCTTCCAGATTCGAGCCGCCGCCAGTTTCAGTTTTCCGCGCGAAAAAACTGAAAAACAGGACGGCCGCAAATCCCATCGCCGCGCACATTCCCCCAAGAACATACGCGGCTCGTTTTTTCACCGCAGAAAAAAAATCCTTTACGTTCATCATCCGCCAGCCTCGCTTTCTTCTGTATTCCTTTGCTTTCTGTCAAGCCTCTCGCTCATCGTGTGGTACACCTTCATTCCGCTGTTCACTCCGATTACCGAAAGCCCCACCGCCGTAAGATGCTCCGCTCCCACAAAGCCCATGCACCGCAGGACGACAAAGCAGAAGAACACGAAGATTTTTACCGAGCAGAGCTTTCCCAAAAGCTTTTCAAGATAATATCCCGCGCCCATCAGCCCTTGTCCTCCGTTACCGCCCTTATATACTCCTCGTACTCAGGGTCTGCGCCGAACAGGTCAGCTCCCTTCCGCGCCGCCTCTTCCAAAGCCTCGCGGTCAAGCCGCCGTATTCTGCACCTGTAGTCCATTCCCTGATACGCCCGCGCCATCGCAGAAAGACATCTGAGCCTTGAACGGGGCGGCGAGCAGTCAAGCACGACATCATCTCCGCAGATTCCGCACACATGGGCTACCTCGTTTTCGTGGTACACGCGCCCGTTTTCGTCAGGCGGCCTGTCATAGTTCGTTATGAAGAACGCCGCGCGTATGCTGTCAGCCTTGCCGTCATCGTCCTTCGTAAAGAACTTTCTAAAAAGAGTGTCCGCTGTTACTCGGACGGCGCAGCCTGTCGCAAGGAGAAGCGCAAGGCACACGCTCCCCGAACAGTCCGATTTTAAAAGGTTCTCCTTTCCGCTTGCGTATCTCAGATACTGCATCCGGCCAAGAAAATACCTGAACCTTTCGCTTTCCGTAAGACCCGCCGTTATTTCCTTTTCCGTTTCAAGCATAATCCTTGCCTTTACGCTTTCCATGCTCACCCCCTCAGCACAAACGATTTCAAAAGGACAATCACAAGGCTCACACAGCTTATCGCAAAACTGCCCCACGCGATTACGCTTTTTCCCTTGCCGTCGCTCGCCTTGATGAATTCTTCCAGCCGCCGCGCCGTCGCGCAGGTCATCGGGTGAATCTGGCATTCCCTCTGCGAACTTTCCAAAAAGTCAATGCGCCTGTTCATCGTATTCTTGAACTCCCTCATTTCCGAGCGGAAAGAGGCAAGCTCCACGTTAAGGCGGTTCATGCTTTCTATAAGGCGTTCCGTCTTGTCGCTCATCGTTTCATCTCCCATACTACCGTTCTCCTTTAAGCCACAGCCGTGTCTCAAAAGCCGCGTTCTTTTTGTAGCACAGCGTAAGCTCGTCAATCCTCGCGCGGACAGTTTTTCTGCCCCCGCCCAGCCGAATCTCCATGTATGCTCCGACCCTTGCGTTTGCAAGGGCAAGAAATGTCGTAATGTAATAGATTTTTCCCCCGCACAGATGCTCTTCAAGCCACTTGTCGCAAAGCTCCTGCTCAAAATCTTTTCCGCCTGTCTGTCCGTCGCTTATAAAGCTCCCCGATTTTTTAAGCGGAACGCGCCCGAACCTCTCAATCTCCTCTCTGTCGTACGAAAAAATGCGGCGTATCTCCGCTTCTCCGTCCTCAGTCTTCCGCCTGTATTTCAAGAGGATGTCGTTCGCGTAGTCCTCGTATTCATTAAAGCCGTGAATGTGCGTTATCACGTCCTCAAACAAAGAAAACTGCGATGACCTGTCTATGTGGCTTTCTGAGTATTCGCTTTCTGTAAAAACGATTTCCCTTTCTTCGCATTCAAGATACGCCCTGTAAGTAAGCGCAAGCTCGCAGAGCTCTTCCCATACAGTCCGCGAGCATTCGCAGTAAGGAACGCGAAGCTTCACATTGTCGCACCTCTTTACGCAAAGCCCCTTTGCGCTCGCCGCTATGCCGTGGACGAGCGACTTTTCCGTGTCCTCGCCGTCGCATACCGCAAAGTCAGAAAAAGACAGCGCCGCCTCCCATTCCCTGCAAACGCTCATCCGGCCTAGGAAAAACGAATAATCCGTAAGCTCCACAAGGCAGCTCTTTTCCCCTCCGCCGTCCTGCAGGCTCTCAAAGCCTTTTTCGCCCGCATAAAGGACGCACCGCCTGAAATCCGCCGCGCCGTCAGTTCCGTAGCAGAACCACACTTCCACCGCAAGACCGCGTTTAAAAGCCGCGTTGCTTCCGTCCGTGTAGCTCCCGTCCGCGTCGTCCAGTTCCATTTTCGCACGGGTCACAATTCCGCCCTCAGCCGCCTTGTATGATGTAAGCTCAAAAGAAAGAATGTCCTCGTATGGAAATTCAGTAACGCCGTCCGCTCCGCTGTAGAGGATTTTCACAAAGCACCTTGTTTCTTCGTCAACAATGCGTTTCTTGACGGTTTCGCCTGCATCATAAAAGGTCATAGTTGATTCTTGCACATAAAGCCGCAGTTTTTCTGATGATAATTAACATCAGAATAAAAGCCCTGTTCTGCCGTAAACTGTACCCATGCGCAGGATTTACGGCAGAAAATGCTCGCTCTCGCTTATGCTGGATGGCTTATCATCAGTGGCATTTCCTTACTGCGAGGAAACCATAAGGGAAGCCGTGAGCGGCTATTTTCTGCCATCTGCGCTTGAAGGCAATAGAAAGAGCGCTTTTTTTGCGACAGGCTCAGAAATAACAGGCTGCTTTATAACACGCCTTGACGATGAATGCGCAATGCCTCTATTAAGCCTTATGGAACCCGGCAAAAAACGCTTTACGCTCATTCAAGACCATGTTTGCAAAAAGAAAAAATATACAGGTGTATTTTGCAAGACGTTTTCCATCTTTGCGGAACATGGAAAAGCCGTGTACTTAAAGTGCGAGGTCGGAGGCGACAGGCTTTCCAAGGCAGCAGACACGGAAGAAGATTGCTCCGTATGGTCAAAAAATAAAACGTTCCTGTTCAACGGAAAGGAAGTGTTCGCAGACGGAAACAGACTGCCGCAAGTCTACAGAATCGAGCTGAAAGGAAACCTTGAAAAAAACAGCGGCTACGAGCTTTTGCTGTATTCTCCCCTTTCTTTTGAATTCTTCCCATGCCTGAATAAAATAGAAAAAATAACAGTTCCATTGAACCTAGAAAAAAGCGTTTTTATAGAACTGAACGGTCTTATCCCTGCTCACGACCTATGCGACATAAACTGCGCTGACAGCATTCTTTCCGCAAGGCGTTTCTTTGTGGGCGGAAAAATTCAAATGGTTTATTGAAATTTTCCTCTGCATACCGCAAAATACCCCGGCAACTTCCGTAAAAGTGGATCTTGCCGAATTTTATTACATTTTATTATATTCATTCCATGACAGTAACAATTAAACCACAGCAAAATTCAAAAATTGCAGTCTTTTTATCAAAAGGTTTTACAGAACCCGTTCTGAATGCAGTCCGTAATACACCCGAGCGCAAATGGAATAGTGAACAAAAAACATGGTTTATTCCGAATACACAAAAACACCTCGATCTACTTCTGAATAATCTTTATCACACAGGCTTATTCAATTCTCAAAATATAGAAGAACACAAAGCGCCATTAAAATCAAAAATCGAAATAAACTCCCGGCAACATAACTGTGATGCAGAAACAGATTATGTAACAGATATCGAGCAGGTCAAAAAGCTTCTTATAACAAAGCATTACAGTCCACGTACAATCGAAAGCTACACAAAATGGATTAAATCATTTCTTTCTATATATAAGAACCAATTTGAGAATTTATCACAAAAACATATAAATGATTATCTTTCAAATCTTGCCGTAAAATATCATGTAAGCCCTTCTACACAAAATCAGGCAATGAGTGCCCTGCTCTTCTATTTCAGATATATAAAACACGAAGAGCTTACAAATCTTTCAGAAGTTACACACGCAAAGAAAAAAGAAAGAATTCCTGTAGTTTTTAGCAGAGATGAAGTTCAAAGAGTTATCGAAAAGTTACCTGAAAGTAAAAAACTGATTGCAAAACTTCTTTATGGAACCGGAATGCGCCTAAATGAAGCACTCTCCTTACGAATTTTAGACATAGATTTTGACAGAAATGAAATAATAATCCGCCACGGAAAAGGAGACAAAGACCGCCACGTAATGCTTCCCCAGAAACTTATCACGGAAATCAAAAATCATATCGAAGCAGTTCGTAAACTTCATCAAAAAGATTTGCATGAAGGATGGGGAGCCGTAAGCATGCCTGGTGCTCTGTCCTCAAAATATCCTGCTGGTTGTAAAGATTTTAAATGGCAATGGCTCTTTCCGCAAAAGAACCGTTGGAAAAATCAAACAACAAAAGAAGAAGGTCGCTGGCATCTTGATGAAAGCCTTATGCAAAGAGCAGTAAAACAAGCTGTTTCTGATGCAGGAATTAATAAAAATGCAAGCTGCCATACCTTCCGACATTCATTTGCAACTCATCTTCTTGAATCCGGTTACGACATCCGAACAATTCAGGAACTTCTTGGCCACAGCGATGTAAGTACAACTATGATTTACACTCATGTTTTGAACCGAGGAGCCGGCGGAGTTGTAAGCCCTCTGGACAGAATATAACAAGTTTATTTGTATCCGCATAAAAATCTATTACTTTTTCATATTTTGTTATATAATCGACATATAATGTATCTGCCATACCAGCTTATGCTGACACTTTTTGCAGTATAAGACTTTTATGCAGGATACGTAGAAATTTTGTTATGTGGACGCCCGCACTGGGGCGCTCTTGGAGAAAAATGTATGAAACAATTTAGTTTAGAAATTATTTTTTTAATAATGTTAAGTCTCTCATTTTCTGGTTGTAAAGGAAAATCAGAA
>Ga0129306_1000085_pt1 | contig 153838 bp, 137 predicted proteins | sample P827metagenome_FD_94438 | JGI IMG/M metagenome (GOLD analysis project Ga0129306, IMG submission 94438) | Capybara group fecal microbial communities from Wisconsin, USA - P827 metagenome | ecosystem: Host-associated > Mammals > Digestive system > Large intestine > Fecal | place: USA: Wisconsin...
AATAAAAAGGCCGGATCGGTAATAATACCGATCCGGCCTTGATTATTTCAGAATCTTTCCGGCTTATAGTCTTACTGACTTATGAACTGACAGAGCAGCTTATTAGTTCTGACCCTTCTCAAGAGCAAGGGTTCTTGTTGTAAGATCGCAAACCTCAGCAGGTCCGAAGTACTGGATGGCACCGGGATATGTGAAGCATGTCTTAACTGCCCATTCATCTCTGTGAGCCTCGAAGTACTTAAACGGTGCTCCGTCAAGCTCTACGAGTGCCTTACGGATAACGGGCTTGTCTTCACCGTTACGTCTCTCCATGTTCATCATCTTGGTGATCGGCATACCGCCTGCAACCCACTCGTCAGCGGGCTTAGAGATGTTAGAAACCTTTGAAAGGTATCCTGTGTAGCCGTACTGGATGAGCATGAATGCGTTGTATCCCAATGAGTAGCAGTAGTCTGCATCGAAGTTAGAAGGGAATGCACATCTTCCTTCATATCCGAAGAAGTGATGCTGTGCACCGAACTTACCCTTATATGTGCCTGCAGCCTTACGCTTTGCAAGCTCGTTCTTAACCATTTCAGAGAAGAGCTTCTCAGACTCGATGAGTGATACCTGAACGTTGCCGTGAGGATCTCTCTCAAGGAAGAGCTGCTGCTGAATGCCCTGAGGAAGGATATCAAATACTGCGAATGACTCAGCAGTTAAGCCGGCCTTGATGAAGTCATACTTTGCGTTCCAGTCGGGAAGAGCGTTGAACTCCTCTGTCTTGCTGCCTGCAAGCAGCTCATTGATCTCAGCGATGAGCTTACTAAACTCGGGAACGAATTCTACGATACCTTCGGGAATGATAGCCACACCGAAGTTCTCGCCGTTATTGCCGCGCTTTTCAACAGAGTCTGCAATGTAGTTGGTGATCTGAGCAAGAGACATCTTCTTGGAAGCAACTTCCTCACCTATAAGGCAGATGTTGGGCTGTGTCTCAAGTGCGCACTCAAGTGCCACATGAGAAGCAGATCTGCCCATAACCTTGATGAAGTGCCAGTACTTCTTGGCAGAGTTGGCATCTCTTTCGATGTTGCCGATAAGCTCAGAATATGTCTTGGTAGCTGTATCAAATCCGAATGAAGCCTCGATATCTTCATTCTTAAGGTCACCGTCAATGGTCTTGGGACATCCGATAACCTGCACGCCTGTATTGTTGGCAGCCATGTACTCTGCAAGAGTAGCTGCGTTTGTGTTGGAATCGTCACCGCCTATGATAACGATGGCTGTAAGCCCGTTCTTCTTGGCATTCTCTGCCACGATGTTAAACTGCTCCTTGGTCTCAAGTTTGGTTCTGCCCGAACCGATGATATCGAAACCGCCTGTGTTCCTGTAGGCATCGATGAAAGCATCATCAAACTCAACATAGTCGTTGTTAAGAAGTCCATCCGGACCGCCCTTGAAGCCTAAGAGAACATTGTTCTTATCAGTAGCCTTGATCGCATCATACAGACCGCTTATGACATTGTGTCCGCCGGGAGCCTGTCCGCCTGAAAGGATAACGCCCACTACCTGCTTCTTTGCAACAGATGTGTTGGCACCCTTAACGAAAGTGATCTCGTTCTTACCGTATGTATTGGGGAAGAGGGCCTTGATCTTGTCCTGGTCAGCAACGCTCTGTGTAGCTGCGCCGTCCTTGACACTGATCTCAGATATGCCGTTCCTTAACATTCCGGGTAACTTAGGCTGATACTCATATCTCGCCTTTTGAAGTGGTGAAAGATTCATATTTATTCTCCTTTTCAAATATAATATTACATTATTAAAAAGCGCTAATAGAGATTATAACACATTTATACATATAATAAAGGAAAAAAATATGAACTTTAGCCGTTTGGGATATCCGAAAATGCCCGCACCGCCGGGGCGAACACAAGAAATTTTAGTAAAGTTTCGTAAATTGCATAAAAACTCTTTACATTTGCCCGGATATAGGATAGACTACCCATAGAACAAATATAAGTGACTGTGTTAAAGTATAATCAACAGTTAACGGAGGATGATCTTGTTATGGCTTTACAGGAAACATTACAGAGAAGTGTGATCGTGGATCATATGGAAGAAGAACTGCTTCACCTTGCAGATGAACTCTACGGCAAGAAGTTTGAGGACTGCACGGACTTTGAAGTCTATATGTGCGTTCAGGAACTGACCAAGGAACTGGCGCGTTCCACCACGGAGATCGCAGGCGGCAAGAAAGTATATTATATCTCGATGGAGTTCCTTATCGGAAGACTGCTGTCCAATAACCTTCTTAATCTTGGTATGTATGACAAGGTTAAGGATATACTTAATAAGCACGGCAAGGATATTGCAGCCATAGAGGAAGCAGAGCCCGAACCTTCGCTCGGCAACGGCGGACTCGGCAGACTCGCAGCATGCTTCCTTGACAGTATCGCATCAATGGGACTGCCCGGTGACGGTATCGGTCTTAACTATCACATGGGGCTTTTCAAGCAGGAGTTCAAGGACAAGAAGCAATATGCGGTTAAGAACGAATGGATCAGCAAGCACAGCTGGCTCCATAAGAGAGATATCGCGTTCACCGTTGAGTTCGGCGACAGGAAGCTTCGCTCAAGACTCTATGATATAGATGTAGTCGGATATGACAATGGTGTCAACAAGCTGCATGTGTTCGACGTCGAGAGCGTGGATGAGAGTATCGTTAAGGACGGAATAGATTTTGACAAGGAAGATATAGACAAGAACCTTACGCTTTTCCTCTATCCGGATGATTCGGATGAGGCAGGCAATCTCCTTCGTATATATCAGGAATACTTCATGTGCTCCAATGCGGCACAGCTTATATTATGGGAGCTTAAGGAGCGTCATTATGATCTTCGCAAGATGTTCGATCACTGCGTGATCCAGATCAATGATACCCATCCTTCCATGATAATCCCGGAACTCATCCGTATCCTTGTATATGACAAGGCATTTACCATGGATGAAGCAATAGATGTCGTATCGAAGACATGTGCATATACCAATCATACGATCCTTGCCGAGGCGCTTGAGAAGTGGCCTGTCGAATACCTTGAAAAGGTAGTGCCCAAGCTCGTGCCCATCATCAAGGAGCTTGATAAGCGCGTACGTGCGAAGTACAAGGATAAGAGCGTATATATAATCGATGATAAGAAGAGAGTCCACATGGCTCATATGGACATCCATTACGGATTCTCGATCAACGGCGTGGCAGCGATCCACAGTGATATACTTAAGGATACCGAGCTTAACAACTTCTATAAGATCTATCCCGAGAAGTTCAACAACAAGACCAACGGCATCACATTCCGCAGATGGCTCATGAGCTGCAACAAGGAACTCGATACGCTGATAAGCGGAACTATAGGTACAGGATATCGTAAGGATGCGAAAGAACTTGAGAAGCTCCTTGACTTTATCGGCGATGCCGCATTCATGAGTAAGCTGCAGGCCATCAAAGACGAGAACAAGAGAAAACTCGCAGCCTATATCAAAGATAAGGAAGGCGTGGAGATCAATCCGTTATCCATCTATGATATACAGATCAAGAGACTCCATGAGTATAAGCGCCAGCAGCTCAATGCTCTCTATATCATACATAAGTATCTTGAGATCAAGAACGGGACTAAGCCGACAACTCCGATCACATTCATCTTCGGAGCCAAGGCGGCACCTGCATATGTGATCGCACAGGATATCATTCACCTGCTGCTCTGCCTTCAGGAGATCGTCAATAACGATCCCGATGTAAGCCCTTACATGAAGGTCATCATGGTGGAGAATTACAATGTAAGCTATGCCGAGAAGCTCGTACCTGCTGCTGACGTATCCGAGCAGATATCTCTTGCAAGCAAGGAAGCATCGGGCACAGGCAATATGAAGCTCATGTTGAACGGCGCTGTCACTCTCGGTACATCGGACGGAGCCAATGTAGAGATCCATGAGCTCGTGGGTGATGAAAACATCTATATCTTCGGTGAGAAGTCTGATGCAGTCATCAAGCATTATGAGAAGGCCGACTATGTGGCCAAGGACTACTACAAGAAGGTTCCTGCAATTAAGGAAGCCGTAGACTTCATCACATCCAAGCAGATGCTTAAGACGGGTTCGAAGGAGAATCTGGAGCGCCTTAAGAAGGAACTCATCGGTAAGGACTGGTTCATGACACTCCTTGACTTTGAGGACTATGTTAAGACCAAGGATAAGATGTTTGCCGACTATGAGGACAGAGTAAAGTGGCAAAAGATGATGCTTGTCAATATCGCCAAGGCAGGTTACTTCTCATCCGACCGAACTATCGCAGACTATGACAGAGACATCTGGCACTTAAGCGAGCAGGTTAAGTAAGAGTACTTAAGCCGTGCAGACATACAGGTATGATACAGACCGGATCGGTAATGACAGCCGATCCGGTTTTTGTATTCAATCTGATACGGGGATGAAGATTTGTCAGAATGCCTGACAGAGTGGCAAATATTTGATATATGTTCGTCAAGAAATAATACCCAAGTGATGGGATTTGTGATATAATAAACCGTCCGGTGGACGGTTTTCCCGCCGGGAACAGCCGGAAAAGATACGGAGTATACTATTGCAGATAATATGATATTATAAGATTGGACGCACGGGGGGCAAATCGCACGGAGGAGATCACTGATGACGTACGAAGAGATAGTTGAGGCATCAAGGAGTGTTTTCGAAAACGCGGATGCACGCATGATATTTGATCACATTGCAGTACAGGTTAATGTACACGGAGAGGGAGCCGGGGCTTTCTATATGGAAGTGGCGGACAGGAGCATATGCATAGAACCGTATGATTACTATGACAGAGACGGTACGGTCGATACGGACGGACAGACCATAATGGATATCTGTAACGGTCTTATAACCTTAGATGAGGCTATGGAGAGCGGCAGGTTCATACTGTACGGCAATGACGAAAAGCTTGCTAAGCTAAGAGAGATCAAGTATCGCAACAAGAGACTCAAGGTTAATCAGAAGCTTGTGAGCAAGCCTATGGATAAGCTTGTCAAGAAGCCTTCCGCAAGAACCAAGGAGGCTGTCACTGCGACCAAGAAAAAGATCGCTGAGTCAAGCGTGAAGAAGGCTGCGAGCAAGAAAAAATAATGAAGATTAAGAGGATCGGCAGCGGCGATAAGGCGACCGTCCGGCACGACCGCAGGCAGCGGCACGATCGGCACCCGGTTCTCAGACGGAGGGACAATGGCTGACGAGAAACGATTCGCCATACTTATAGATGCGGATAATATAGCACCTAAATACATAAACAGTATCTTAAACGAGATATCCAACAAAGGAACGATAACATACAAGAGAGTCTATTGCGACTGGACAGGACAGGGAGCCTCAGGCTGGAAGAAAGTATCACTCAAGAACAGCCTGACCCCCATACAGCAGTACAGCTACACATACGGCAAGAATGCAACGGACTCGGCCATGATAATAGATGCCATGGACATTCTCTATGCAGGGGAGGTCGATGGCTTTGCTCTGTGCTCATCAGACTCCGACTTCACACGTCTGGCAGCCAGACTCAGAGAGGCCGGCAAGACAGTCATCGGACTCGGTGAGTCCAAGACACCCTCGCCTTTCTGCGCGGCATGCAATGAGTTCAAGTTCTTAGACAGGATCATTGACGATGATGATGACGAGGATGACAAGGAGAGCAAGAGCAGTAAGAGCAGCAGCAAGAAGACAGAGAGCAAGACTGCGGACAAGTCTTCATCCAAGTCCAAGAAGGCTGAGAAGGATGATGAGACTTCGGTTACGCCTCTCGATAAGATCGCCGCGGCTCTTAAGGATATCATTCTTGCCAACAGCGGCGAGAGCGAAGGCATGGATATGGGAGAACTCGGCAGCAGGCTGCAGAAGAGATATCCCGACTTCGATACCCGTAACTACGGTTATTCTAAGTTCTCGATCTTCCTTAAGACCTTTGATTTCTTAAACATGGAACATATCGGGACATCGATAAACGTAACACTCAACGTGCCCGCGACGGACGACAGTGTCGAGAAGAGGATCGTCGAGATGGTGCGCGCTCACGGTGAAAAGGGAATCAACTTAGGATCATTAAGCTCGGATGTCAAGAACGAGTTCCCGGGCTTCAATCCCAAGGAATACGGGTATTCCAAGTTCGAACAGTACATAAGGAGCATCGATGCCATCGATGTACGTAATTCCACACCTCTTAACAAGAAGGTGTATATCAAATAAAGGCTTGTGTCAGAAACACAGGGGCAGCTGACACGGCCGCAGGGGAGGCTTATCGTGAAGGAAGGGATCAAACTTAACTACAAGAGGACATTTACGGTCGGACTGGCGTTTATGTCCATTTGTGCTTTTTGGCAGTTATATGACAACATCATCCCGTTAATACTTAAGAATACGTTTCATCTGCCGGACACATTGTCCGGCGTGATCATGGCGCTTGATAACGTGATAGCACTGTTCCTGCTTCCGCTGCTCGGAGCGGTTTCGGATAAGAGAAACACTCGTATAGGAAGGCGTATGCCCTTCATCATCACGGGTACGGCGCTTGCGGCTGTCCTTATGACGGTAATACCGATACTTGACAATACATACTTTGAGACTCAGGCTTCATGGGTATTCCCGGTATTCCTTACGGTTCTCGGAGGACTGCTTATCTCAATGGCACTCTACCGTTCACCGGCCGTTGCACTCATGCCGGATGTAACCCCCAAGCCGTTAAGAAGTAAGGGTAATGCGGTCATCAACCTCATGGGATCCGTAGGCGGTATCGCATATCTCATAATCTCTTCGCTAATGTTTCGTGACAAGGGTGTCAGAAATGATTATCTGATGATATTCCTCATAATCGCGGCCATTATGGTCGTATCGGTGCTGTTCCTCTATCTCAAGGTCAATGAGCCCGAATGCGTTAAGGAAGTGAAGGAGTATGAGGCAGCACATCCTGAGGACAATCTTGAAGTCGTGAATGAGGCTACGGAAGAGACTTACCTGCCAAAGGAAGTTAAGAAGAGCCTGTACTTTATCCTCGCATCGATAGCGCTTTGGTTTTTCGGATATAATGCGGTTACTACCGCTTTTTCAAGATATGCCACGATCGAGTGGGATATGAGCTTAGGGCAGGCCAATCTCTGCCTCACTGTTGCGATGGCAGTGGCCATCATATCATACATCCCGATAGGCGAACTCGCAGCGAGGATCGGCCGCAAGAAATCCATAATCTCGGGAGTCATCCTCCTGTCGGTATGCTTCCTTGCGTGCTTTGTACTAAACCACATAATGGACGGATTCTCTCCGGTGATCGTGGTGATATTCTGCTTTATCGGAATAGCCTGGGCAACGATCAATGTCAATTCGCTGCCCATGGTCGTGGAGATGTGCAAGGAATCAGACATAGGCAGATATACGGGATACTACTATACCTGCTCGATGGCAGCACAGATAGTGACTCCGATACTGTCGGGAGCGCTGCTTGAGCATGTGGGATACTGGACCATGTTCCCCTACGGAGCACTCTTTGTATTCTTCTCGCTGCTGACAATGCTCAATGTCAGGCACGGAGACAACAAGCCCAAGCTTCCGGAAGATAAGCTTGAACTTCTGGATGCGGATTAAAGCGTAAGGTTCATACCGGGCCCGGTCAGACGGCAAGCCGCCTGAATACGGGCACGTATGCAGACATAATTACAGACAGAAAGAAGTAATAAGATCATGTTAATCTATATCATCATTGTGATCGTTACCGCGGTCATCGCGGCATTACTCTACGCCATTGCCCCGGGTAAGCACAGGGACTACTCGGATTTCAGGGGACTCATGTATGCCCACAGGGGACTGCATCAGCCCGGAGTTCCGGAGAACAGCATGAGAGCATTCGAGCTCGCTGTGGAAGGCGGGTACGGAGTCGAACTGGATGTTCAGTTCACCAAAGATCATAAGATAGTGGTCTTCCATGATGCCAATCTTAAGAGGATGTGCGGAGTGGATAAAAGAGTTCGCGACTTAACTTATGAAGAGCTTAAGCAGTACAGGCTGGCAGGGACGGACCAGACGATCCCGCTGTTTGAGGATGTACTTAAGACTCTGGGTAAGACCACGCTGATATGCGAGATCAAGAACCATAACGGCAACCGCAATAACAGGTTGTGCAGAGAGACATTTGAATTGCTTGAGGGTTATGAAGGCAAGTACTGCATTGAATCCTTCTCACCGTTTTTGGTCGCATGGTTCAGGAACAATCATCCCGAGGTCATAAGAGGGCAGCTGTCCTGCTCGATGCATGATGAGGGGAGCTTGGGATATATAGCGAGACTGGCGCTGTCGCAGTTATTCATCAACTGCATATCCAGACCGGATTTCATAGCATACAGACATACGGACTATCGTCAGCCCGGATTTGCCCTGTGTGCCAAGCTGTACAGACCGCTGCTCATAGCCTGGACAGCCCGTGGGGATAAGGAACAGGCTGAGAGTTTCAAGAGGTTTGACGCGGTTATTTTTGAATTGCAAATGTAAGGTTATCAAGGTATAATTTCTAATGAGTGATATGTCCCATGCCGAGTACAGACGGCGAAGGGTTAAACGGCTTAAAAAGATGATCGTAGGCGGGATATTCGTTCTCATAACGATACCGCTTGCGCTCTGTATATGGCTTGTGTGCGAGCTGCATGCTAGAGAGAATGAGCTGGCGGAGATAACGGCTCAGTATGAGGCACAGCTCCAGATCACCGATGACCTGCAGCTTAAGCTCGATGAAGAGACGGCTCAGGCCAAGGAACAGTACGAGGAGCTGCTCTCAAGGATATCCGATGAAGCCGCCGCACCGGTTGTGGCGGAGACGGAGCCTGTGCAGCCCGATGAGACCGATGACGGTATAAGGCGCGTGTATCTTACGTTTGATGACGGGCCGAGTGCATATACCGAACAGATCTTAGAGATCCTGGATGAGTATAATGTCAAGGCAACGTTCTTCGTGACGGGAGAGGCGGCCGAGAGCAATCCCGAGCTCTATAAGGAGATCGTGGAGAGGGGGCATTCGATAGGGATGCATTCTTATACGCATAAGTACAGTGAGGTGTATAAGAACAAGGAGAGCTTCATCAAGGACTATACGAAGATCAGGGATTTTCTGACAGAGACCGTGGGAGTGACTCCCACGATATACAGGTTCCCGGGCGGATCGAGCAACACGGTGTCACGTACAGATATGGATGAGCTGTGTGAGTATATAGAGAGCCAGGGTGTCAGATACTTTGACTGGAACATATCAAGCGGTGATGCCACGAGATATGCACTCACACCCGAGAAGATAGCATCTAACTGCCTAAGCAGTGTGGGCAATTTCAATACCGCGGTGATACTTCTGCATGATACCGGGGCCAAGTACACGACGGTGCAGGCGCTTCCGGCCATCATCGAAGGACTGCAGGAGATGGATGATACACAGATCCTGCCGATAACGGATGAAACAAAGGTTATTCAGCATAGAAAAAGTAAGGAGAGCGAATAATGGGATTTTTTCAGGAATTGAAGGAAGATTTATCACAGGCTGTCAATGAGCTCGTACCGGAGGATGCAGTCAATGAGACTGCGGATGCTGTGACAAGTGAGGCGGAGATGTCGGAGGAAGACATATTCGCTGCAGCGGAAGCATCTATGGGTATCGAGCATACATCGGATGTGGAGGATATGATAGCCGCATCAGAGGAGATGGACAGGGCCATGAGCGACTTTGAGCCCGAGCCTGAACCGGAACCCGTTGTTGCGGAGGCGGAGCCTGAGCCCGAACCTGAACAGGTTGTGGAGGCTGAGTACGTGAGCGATGAGGTGGCGACCATCACCAAGATGATGACGGTCAACGGAGACCTTAATTCAAGAGGTTCACTCGATATCATCGGAGCCGTCAACGGCAATATCAAGGTCAGGGGTAAGCTCAATGTGACGGGTAACATCGTGGGCAATTCCGAAGCGGCCGAGATATATGCTCAGGACGCTACGATAGCCGGTGATGTGACAAGCTCAGGAAGCGTAAAGGTCGGCAGCAATACGGTTATCAGAGGTAACATCTTTGCTACCAGCGCCGTGATCGCAGGTGCCGTTAAGGGTGATATCGATGTACACGGTCCCGTTATCCTGGATGCTACGGCGATCGTAATGGGCAATATCAAGTCCAAGGCAGTACAGATCAATAACGGAGCAGCCATAGAGGGTATGTGCTCACAGTGCTATGCGGATGTGAGTCCTTCGAACTTCTTCAAGGATTGATATACGGCCCGGTACGGGGAATCGAAGTGAGTGGCATTGTACGGCTTAGTGAGACAGGAGAATGACCGGTGAAGAGAATATTACTTAAGTTAAGCGGAGAAGCACTTGCAGGAGACAAGCACTCGGGATTTGACGATGATGTCATAAGAGGCGTGGCCAAGCAGGTCAAGACCATCTTAGACGACGGTATCGAGGTCGGAGTGGTCATCGGAGGAGGCAACTTCTGGAGAGGCAGGAGTTCAGACAGTATAGACAGGACCAAGGCAGATCAGATAGGAATGTTGGCAACGGTCATGAACTGCATCTACGTGTCCGAGATATTCCGCTCGGAGGGTATGATGACCAACGTACTGACACCGTTTGAGTGCGGCTCTTTTACGAAGCTGTTCAGCAAGGACAGAGCCAATAAGTACTTTAGCAGAGGCCAGGTGGTGTTCTTCGCGGGAGGAACGGGTCACCCCTACTTCTCTACCGATACGGGAGTAGTCTTAAGGGCCATAGAGGTCGATGCGGACGGGATACTGTTAGCTAAGGCGATAGACGGAGTATATGATTCGGATCCCAAGATCAATCCGAATGCAGTTAGATATGATGAGATCTCACTGGATGAAGTGATAGAGAAGCGCCTGCAGGTCGTTGACCTGACAGCGTCGATAATGGCAAGAGACAATAAGATGCCGATGTGGGTATTTGCCCTGAATGATGAGGACAGCATAGTTAAGGTCCTTAGGGGTGAGGGCAGGTACACGAAGGTGACTGTCTGACTGAGAGTCAGTCGGAGCTGATGATCGACAGACTAAGTGACAGTCGTGTCAGGTGATCGTCTTAGAGAAGAATGTATTGAACGGGAGGCTTACTAATGAATGAGAAATTGCAGGTATACAACGATAAAATGACCAAGGCTTATGAATATCTCATAAGCGATTATCAGGGCATAAGAGCCGGAAGAGCCAATCCGCATGTGCTTGATAAGATCAAGGTGGATTACTACGGAACGCCCACACCTTTACAGCAGGTGGGTAACATCTCGGTTCCCGAGGCCAGGATGATACAGATAGCACCGTGGGAGAAGAACCTCGTCAAGGATATAGAGAAGGCGATACTTGCATCGGATATAGGTATCACGCCGACCAATGACGGTACTGTCATAAGGCTGGTATTCCCGGAGCTGACTGAGGAGAGACGTAAGGAACTCAGTAAGGAAGTCAAGAAGAAGGGTGAGGATGCCAAGGTTGCCGTACGTAACATCAGGCGTGACGGCAATGATGCACTCAAGAAGCTTGCAGGCGGTGAGATATCCGAGGACGGCATCAAGGACTTAGAGGACGAACTCCAGAAGATGACGGACAAGTTCATCAAGGACATAGATAAGGCAGTAGAAGACAAGACAAAAGATATTATGACAGTTTAATCTTAAGATTTAAGTGCAGAGGGGTCTATACATCCTGTAAGGGTGTTAGAGCCCTCTGCGCTTTTGCAGGGAGCATAGAGCGGCGGGCGCACAAGAGTGCATACCGGAGACGGGGAGAACCGCTGCGCGCTTACCGAAGCCGACGCGCACGGTCATATGTGACAATGGAAGCATAGTATGGAAAAAACGAGTGAGCTTAAGATACCGAGGCATGTAGCCATCATATTGGACGGGAACGGACGCTGGGCCCGTAAGAGAGGCCTCCCGCGTAATGCAGGTCATGTACAGGGAGCCAAGGTCGTGGAAGACATGTGTGAGATAACCTGGAACAAGGGCATCGAGTACTTCACTGTATATGCATTCTCCACGGAGAACTGGTCAAGACCGGATGATGAGGTTGCGGCACTTATGAAGCTGCTTCGCAACTATATGGTCAATGCCAAGAAGCGTGCCAATAAGAACAATATGTGTGTCAGGGTCATCGGAGACAAGACCCGTCTGGATAAGGACCTTCAGGAGTCGATAGAAGACCTCGAGCAGTCAACTGCAGGCAATACGGGACTTCACTTTCAGATCGCCATCAACTACGGCGGAAGGGATGAGATCACGAGGGCTGTAAGATCGTTGGCACGGTCAGTGGCAGCAGGGGAACTTAAGCCTGAAGACATAGATATAGGGACAGTGGATGAAAGACTCGATACGGCCGGACTTCCGGATCCCGATCTTCTGATCCGTACCTGCGGAGAACAGAGGATTTCCAACTTCCTTTTATGGCAGATAGCCTATACGGAATTCTACTACACTGATGTGGCCTGGCCTGACTTTGATGAAGCGGAGCTTGACAAAGCAATAGAGGCTTATAATAAAAGAGACAGAAAATACGGGGGATTAAAAGATGCTTAAGAGAACCATAAGCGGGGCAGTACTTATCGTGATAATGATCGTCCTGATAATACTCGGCGGGATACCGTTCGGAGCGTTCATGATGGCAGTATCACTCGTGGCGGTATTTGAACTTTGCAGGGCATGTAAGGTACATGACACAGGTGTCACTGAACAGACAGGATATACCAATATAGCAGATCTCGGGGATGTGAATGCGGGCAAACGTAAGCCGCCAAGGAAGCTCCCCTTCAATCTCATAGAAGTATTCGCATATATGACCACGGTCTTACTCTATGTGTTGATAACATATTATTCCCGTGTAAACAATCTGGATTCCGGTCTTTATGACGACGGTCCTACGGGAGTCGTAGTGAGGGGCCTTGCATCGCGAATAAGCGAAGGTGATGCGATCCTTGCACTCATTGTGATTTTCATCCTCATAGTCCTGGCTGTATATGTGCTGACCTATCCCAAGTTTGATATAAGACAGGTGATGTCCGTGATCTTCATAACGGTCTATGCTCCCCTTATGATATCATTCATGTACAGGACCAGAGTCGATAACGGCGGCGGAATGGAAGATATGATCATGACATTCCTTATAATTATCACTGCATCGGGAAGTGACATGAGCGCATACTTTGTCGGAGTGAATCTGGGCAAGCATAAGTTGGCCCCTGTATTAAGCCCCAAGAAATCGATAGAAGGAGCCATAGGAGGAGTGCTCGGAGCATCACTTCTCAATACGGTGTTCGCCCTGGCTCTCTGTGCATTCGATCTCTTTGAACTTAAGTATATATGGATCTTTGCACTCATAGGTGCAGTCGGCAGCCTGATATCACAGATAGGAGACCTCGCGGCATCGGCCATTAAGCGTTCATTTGATATCAAGGACTACGGCAGTATTATCCCGGGACACGGGGGAGCCATGGACAGGCTTGACAGCATCTTGGTGGTCGCCCCGATCATATACATGATGATAAGACTGCTGCAGTAGTGCAGACTGCGGAGATATATATGAAAAAGATAGGCATTTTGGGTTCTACCGGTTCGATCGGTACGCAGACCCTGGAGATAGTAAGAGAATACGGTGACATGCTCAAGGTTACGGCGCTGGCGGCATCCACGAACGTGAAGCTCATGGAGAGCCAGGTGAGGGAGTTTGAGCCGGAACTCGTATGCATGTATGATGAGAAGGCGGCGGCAGACCTTAAGCAGAGATTAAGTGACACTTCCGTCAGGATCGTATCCGGGATGGACGGACTCATAGAAGTCGCAGCCCTTGACAATATGGATATACTTGTGACCGGGATCGTGGGCATGATAGGAATAAGACCCACCATAGCGGCCATTGAAGCGGGCAAGGACATAGCGCTTGCCAACAAGGAGACTCTTGTGACGGCAGGCCATATCATCATGCCGCTTGCACGTAAGAAGAACGTGGCGATCCTTCCGGTTGACAGTGAACACAGCGCCATCTTCCAGTCGCTTCAGGGAAGAAAGACCGAGGCGGTAGACGGGGATACGCAGGATATAGAGAGGATACTTCTGACTGCTTCAGGCGGACCCTTCAGGGGTAAGAGCGTATCGGAGCTAAGAGCCATGACGGTCAAGGAGGCGCTTAAGCATCCCAACTGGGATATGGGTCCGAAGGTAACGATAGATTCGGCATCCCTGTGCAATAAGGGACTTGAAGTGATGGAAGCCAAGTGGCTTTTCAACGTTGAGATAGACAGGATCAAGGTCCTCATCCATCCCCAGTCCATTGTGCATTCGGGAGTGGAATTCAAGGACGGTGCGGTGATCTGCCAGATGGGCATACCGGATATGAAGCTTCCGATACAGTATGCGCTTCTCTATCCCGACAGAAAGCCGATGAAGGATAATAAGTTAGACCTGTGCAAACTGGGTTCGCTCACATTTGAAGAGCCGGATGAAGAGACCTTTAAAGGGCTTAGGATGGCCAAGTATGCGGGACGTATAGGCGGTAATATGCCTACGGTATTCAATGCGGCCAACGAGAGGGCGGTCAGGCTCTTTATGGAAGAGAAGATCAGGTTCTTAAGGATATATGAGATAATAGAAGAGTGCATGAAGAGTGTGCGCTTTATAGAAGATCCGTCTCTTGATGACATCTTCGAGACGGAACAGGAATGCTATGAGAGGATAGCGGGTTGGATAAGTTAGTCAGTTTATTATTATTTCTGCTTGTATTTTTTATAATAGTCGTAAGTCACGAGTTCGGACATTTCATTGTAGCCAAGCTTAACGGTGTGAGAGTCATTGAGTTTGCCATAGGTATGGGACCCAAGCTCATAGGCTTTAAGAAGCACGGAACCAAATATGTGCTTCGTGCCCTGCCGATAGGCGGAGCCTGCATATATGATACGGGACTTGAGGATGCGTTCTCATCAGACGAAGACAAGGCGGAGAGAGAAGCATCGACAGGGAAGAAGTCCGTGACGGCTTCCAAAAAGGAGGAAAGTGACACGCATGTCATAAATGCCGGGGAGAAACAGGATAGCGAAGCCGGATCGGATGCCGGATTCCTCACGGAACTTCGGGGGATCGCATATACCGAAGCACCGCTTTTTTCACGTATAGCCATAGTGTTGGCGGGCCCGGTATTTAACTTCATAATGGCATATATCCTCGCACTTGTGGTCGTATGGAATACAGGTTCCACGAATGCGAAGATCACATCTCTCATGGACGGCTATCCGGCTAAAGAGGCGGGTCTGCAGACAGGAGACATGATCACAAAAATGAACGGAAGCAACGTCCATCTGGCCAATGAGATCTACGTCAATACATATACCAACAAGAACCGTCCGATGACGATCGAGTATGAGAGGAACGGAGTGAAGAACACCGTGACGATCATCCCCAAGTTTAATGAGGAGACGGGCCGTTATCTCATCGGACTTAACGGATACGGTGAATATGTTGAATGCAAGGACAGTAGTCTGTTTAAATATGCTTACTACGAGGAACGTTATGCCTTTGTCGGCACGTGGAAGTCACTGGCGGCGCTGCTTGCAGGCAGAGGGAGCAAGGATGACGTGGCAGGACCCGTCGGAATGGCCCAGGCCATAGATGAGGTCAAGGATGCGGCCGCACCCTACGGACCTTGGGTTGTGCTCCTTAATATGTTCAACATAGCCATGCTCCTAAGCGTCAATCTGGGCATACTCAACCTCCTTCCGCTTCCCGCAATAGACGGTGGCAAGCTCATGTTCTTATTCTTAGAAGGAGTCAGAGGCAGGCCTATACCGCCCGAGAAGGAAGGTATCGTGCATCTTGTGGGGTTTGCATTGTTAGCCGTGCTTGCGGTAGTCGTGATGTATAACGATATATTGAGGATCATTGGGTAAAGGTTATGCGCTGCCTGCGGTTTCTGCTGCAGCGGTGATGTATAAGATACACTGAGGATTATAGGGTAAAAAACGGGGCAATTAAGACTACAGTCGGATATAAGTATATGAGCATTGGGGCGAACACTTATATCCGAGGGTTGATTGGAGGATCATGTAAGATGGGAAGGCAATATGATGTAACTGCAATTGGGGAATTGTTGGTTGACTTTACGGACAGCGGACTGAGCGGACAGGGCAACAAGCTCCTTGAAGCCAATCCGGGAGGAGCACCATGCAATGTGCTGGCGATGCTCAATAACCTTGGATTTAATACGGCATTTATCGGCAAGGTCGGGGATGACATGTTCGGCCGTATCCTCAGGGTCAATGCCATTGAAGCGGGGATAGACGTATCGGGACTTATCATGGATCCGCAGTACAATACGACACTTGCTTTTGTGGATAACAGGGCTGACGGAGAGAGGGACTTCTCGTTCTATCGAAGAGAAGGCGCCGATACGATGCTCAAGGCATCGGAGGTAAATACCTCGATCGTAGAGAGATCGAAGATACTGCACTTCGGCTCACTCTCAATGACGGATGAGCCCGCCAGAGAAGCCACGATGCTTGCAGTCGACAAGGCGGTGGAGGCAGGCTGCCTCATAAGCTATGATCCCAACTACAGGCCGCCCTTATGGGGCAGTGAGGAGACTGCAAAGGAGATGATGGCCTGGGGCATAAGCAAATGTGACGTGCTCAAGATATCTGATGATGAGATAGAGTTTCTTACAGGCCTTACGGACTATGAAAAGGGAGCAAGGATATTGCAGGAGAAGTATGATGTGCCGATCCTGTTCGCCACCCTTGGTCGTGACGGGTCTATGGCATTCAGGGGCGATACCTGCGTAAGAGTTCCTGCTTTTGTCAATGTAAGGGCAATAGAGGCAACGGGAGCCGGGGATACGTTCCTGGGATGTGCGCTTGGATACATCTTAAGGATGGCCGGTGTGGCCAGTGCCGTGGCTGACGGTAACAGCGGAATGGTCGGCTACAGCAGAGAGTGGGATAAGCAGTCTGCACTGTCTCATATGGATGAGTTCCACTTAAGCGATCTGCTGACATATTCCAACGCGGCGGCATCCATTATAACCACAAGGAAGGGCGCGATGATGAGCATGCCGACAAGGGATGAGATAACGGTGTTCATCATCAATCATTTAGAGTGATACAGAGACAGGAGACAAAGTTGAGATTACTGCTTATAAGACACGGTGATCCGGATTATGAAAATGATTCACTGACTGAAAAGGGAAGACGGGAAGCTGAGTTACTGGCTGCCCGTCTTGTTAATGAGCGTATAGATAAGACCTATGTATCGACGATGGGAAGGGCCATGGATACGGCGGCTCCGACTCTTAAGGCTAAGGGCATGGAGGCAGATTACTGTGACTGGCTGAGGGAGTTCTCGGGCAGATGGATAGAGAGGCCCGATAAGGGCAGGCTGCACAATATCTGCTGGGACTGGCTTCCGCAGGACTGGACATACCGTGAGCAGCTGTACAGATATGATGAATGGTATGACGAGCCCGTTATGGCTGCAGGCGGGATGAAGGAATATCATACGGAGATCACGACGGCGTTTGATCAGATGCTCGCATCCCACGGCTATGAGAGGGACGGGCATATATACAGAGTCAGACAGGCCAATGACGACACGATCGCACTTTTCAGTCACTTCGGAGTCGGATGCGTGCTCATAGGACATCTCATAGGAACATCCCCGATGCCCCTGTGGCAGGGATTCTGCGCGGCACCGACATCGGTGACGACTATATATACCGAAGAGAGAAGAGAGGGGATAGCCTCATTCAGGGTGGCATGCTACGGTGATACCACACATCTGCATGACGGCGGAGAGCCCGTATCGTTCTCGGCAAGGTTCTGTGAGATGTACAGTAACGAAGAAGAGAGACATGATTAAGACAGCGGATATATTTTTACAGCATATATAAACAGCAGAGCCGCGGGCCAATGCCCGCGGCTCTTTGATCATTATGAATGGCTGGTTTTGTATGCCGGTGAAACGGCAGAAATTATTTCGGCGGTCTGTTTTAGTAGTCAACGGGGAAGATCTCTATCGAGAAGAGTTCTTCCGTGGAAAGCGCCCAGAGAACATCCACCTCAGTATCGCCGTATGTAAGGACGTATCTGTACTGCCTTGCATCACCGTAATCATCATAATTGTGGTAGACTTCCGTCCATTCGGAATCCGGCTTTTCAGGGAAGCCGTACATCTTACTCACCCAGGCATATATCTTGGACTTATCCTTCTGTCCCTTGATCTCGGCTTCCTCATCAGTGTAGCTTCCGAGAGTGGCCCAGTGCTCTTTTCCTCTGATGGCAGCGGCTTCGAAATGCAGATCATCCATACCGAGGCAAACGATATAATCCGTGCTGCTCGGTGTAGATGAGCCCTTCTCCCAGATGATAGAGTACATATCATGTATGCTGCTGGTATCAGGATCCACTGCGGAAGGCTTAAATGCTTCCACATGAGGTGTCCATTCATCACTGAGCTCATATCCGAGGAAATAATTCAGATGCTTGGTCGCAAGTTTGATGATATCATCTTCAGTCGCGCTGTCCACGTCTACGTAAGGATCAAGGACGGCATCTGAAGCTGTGTTCGCCCCGGAGGGGTCAGAATCGTCCGAACTGTCCGAAACCTCAGTCCCGTTATTATTTTCTATCAGATATTCCTTCTTGGCGTTATAATCGATGAACTGCAGCATCTGCTCATCATCCATTCCGGCGTCCGGAAGATGAAGGAGATGATCCTCCTCGATATAGCACAGAGACTTGCCGTCCCAATCGCTTAGTTTATCAAGCCTTATAACCTCACCTGTGGGGAAGACGCTCTTGTCATAGTAGTCCTTCTCAAGTTCCGCGATCCTTAAGACCTCGTCGTTGGTAAGAGGACGACTCCATGCATCATCAATTGTGACACCTGTGTCATTATTGATCTCTTCAATGAGTTCTTCCTTTTCTGCTTCGGGCATCGACTGTGCACGCTTAAGCCAGGTCTCATAGTAGGCCTTGGCGCTGATTCCCGTAAGCATAACTGCGGATACGATGATCAATGCCGTCAGTGCCCCCGCATATCTGAATCGAAGATCACTTGTCCGCTTTTCCCTTATGCAATTTTTATATAATTCCCTTTTCATATGACCGGGGATCTCGATGTTGTCAAAGAGATCCTTATCAATATCATGCCTGCTCACAGATAACACCTCCTTCGTAAGCTTTCTCAAGATCGGCAAGTGTTTCTCTTGCCCGCTGAAGTCTCTTCCTGACGGTGCCCTCGGATATCCGAAGGATATGTGCGGTCTCCCTGACCGAGTATCCTTCCACATAATAGAGGATCACCACGCTCTTAAGTCTGTAGTTGAGACTCCATATAAGCTTAAGTTTCTCTCTGTCCTCATAATCCATCCCGCTGGTGATCGTAAGGTGCTCCTCGATATCTTCAAGGGGGACACCGGCGTGTTTCTTATGGAACCGAAGGAATTCTTTGCATTTATTCTGTGATACTTTTATAAGCCATGCTTTCCTGTGGCTTTCGGAAACAAAATCCGGCTTTTTGGTCATGTAAGTAAGAAATGTCTCCTGAAGCACATCGCTTGTATCCTGCTCGTTCTTGAGGATAACAAAGCAAATCTTGTAGAGAGTGTTGCTGTACATCTCTATGGCCTGTTCCAGATCCGCGTTCCTTTCTGCTAGACTCATATCTGTTCCTCCCGGATAGTTATATTCGACAGGCTTCGCGAATACCCATACACATTATATATGATTTTGCAAAGCAAAAGGTGACATATATTGAAAAAGTTTTTTTGAAAATATCCGTATGTGCTATAATGGTACGGACTTATTAATATAATGAAATATCACGGAGGAGATAATGAAAAAGGGAAAAAAGAATCGGATGATCATTATGTTTGCAGCGGGGCTGTGCATGGCATTGCTGATCGGATGCGGAAGTGAACCGGCAGCTGATGTGCGGGATGCGGAGGCTGAGACTCAGACGGAAGAGACGATCACGGGAGAAACGGATGAAGTGACGGAGCAGGATACGGCTGATGCGGAAGAACAGGCAGATACTTCCACAGAAGAAGGAATGTCGGATGAAGCTGCGGATGCTCAGGGCGCTTCGGAAGATGATGCATTATATGAGCAGTTCATCAAAGATGAGGTAACGATTGACGGTGAAAAGTATTCGGAGATCTTCAGCTTTATGACCGAAGACTTTGGGCAGGAGCCTCTCAATTTCTACTATGATGTTGATGAAGACGGGAAGGATGAACTGCTGGTATCGACCTTGTACTACGGATATTATATCTATGATGTAAGAGACGGGGGACTGGTGCTCCTTGACTGCGGTGACGGCACGGCGGCCGCCTGCGGAGTATACAAAGCCAACGGTCACGTATATGTCAGTCACAGCGATTTTTCCCATGCGGGAAGGCAGTTGTTAAGGCTTGACAGATATGACGGCAACGGCGAGATCGTTGAGACGATAGAACTCAATGTCGAGTACTGGGATGACGAAGATGACATGTATGACGAGAACAGTGACTTTACCTATAACGGGCAGAAGATCACTATGCAGGAATATGAGGATCATATGAATTCATACGAGTTCATCGATCCGGATTCAGAGGGCGCAAGACCTGCGACACAGGGATCGTTTTAACAATTGAGACCGGAATATTCAAACGAAAAGGATAGATCTTATGGCATCATGGATGGTTCATTTAAGAGTTGCGGATGAGCTGCTGGGGCAGTTGGAAAAAATAGATGAGACGGCTTTTGTTATGGGGAATATTGCGCCGGACAGCGGCGTTCCGAGCGAAGACTGGAAGGAGTATTATCCGTCCAAGGATCAGTCGCATTTCAGGACAAAACCTGAAGATGAGACTTATATAGATATGGAGGCATTTTGCAAAAAGCATTTTAATGATGATGTCATCAGGAACTACTCGCTTAAGGAGTTTTCGTTCTTCTTAGGGTATTATGTGCATCTTCTGACGGATATTCAGTGGACGGAGACCATCTATACCGATCTTATAACAGCTTATGCCAGGGAATTTGCAGAGGATAAATATAAGCTTGGTTGGGCTGCAAAGGGTGACTGGTACGATCTGGATTTTCTGTATCTTGAACAGCATCCCGGATTCAATGCATTTTCCGTATATGAGAATGCAAAAGATTTTGATAATGAATTCATGGACATGTTCAGCAGGGATGCATTTGAGAACAGAAGGCAGTATATCTGCGGATTCTATCACAGTGACAATCACGGAGATCTTCACAGAGACTATACTTATCTGACACCTGAAGAGGCAGATTCATTCGTACAGACGACAGTACAGCTCATTGCCGAAAACCTTGCCGGTATCGCATCTGCAAACCCGGCGATCGCGATGTTCACGGGCAGGCAGAGTGCGTAAGGAACAGATCGATGGACATAGCAAAACTCATAGCATCAGAACTTAATATAAAGACATCACAGGCAGAGGTCGTGATAAAACTCATTGATGAGGGCAACACGATCCCTTTCATCGCAAGATACCGAAAGGAGATGCACGGAGGACTGTCTGATGAGGTGCTGCGTGATCTTGATGAAAGGCTCACATATTTAAGGAACCTGCAGGAGAGAAAAGAGACCGTTCTTGGCAGCATCGAAGAGCAGGGGAAGCTCACTGATGAACTGAGACGGGCAATAGAGGATGCCCTTACACTCGTCGCCGTGGAGGATCTGTACCGCCCGTACAGGCAGAAGCGCAGGACCAGAGCCATGACAGCAAAGGAACAGGGGCTTGAAGGACTTGCAAAATGGCTTCGGCTTAAGCAGGCGGACCATAGTGCAGAGGAAGAGGCGAAGAAGTATCTCGATGAGGAAAAGGGCGTTCAGACCGTGGAAGATGCCCTTGCAGGAGCTAAGGATATAATTGCTGAGGAGATATCGGATGATGCCGATATAAGGAAGCATATACGTGAACTGACCCGCAGGGAGGGAAGTCTGGTATCCGAGGCCAAGGATAAGGAGGCTTCGTCCGTATATGAGATGTACTATGATTTCAGTGACAGTATCGGTAAGGTAAGCGGATACCGTACTCTTGCGATAAACAGAGGAGAGAAGGAGAAGATACTGAGCGTAAAGGTGACGGCTCCGGAAGATGAGATACTTAAGTATATAGAAAACAGGGTCATAAACGGTAATAAGTATACTGACGCGCTGCTTAAGGAAGCCTGTGAGGATTCGTACAAGCGCCTGATCAAGGAGTCGATAGAGAGGGATATCCGCAATGAGCTTACGGAAAAAGCCGAAGACGGTGCGATAGACGTGTTTGGCAGGAATCTTACCCAGCTGTTAATGCAGCCTCCGATCGCGGGATATGTGATCCTTGGCTGGGACCCCGCCTTCCGTACCGGATGTAAGCTCGCGGTCATCGATGAGACGGGCAAGGTGCTCGATACCAAAGTGATATATCCGACGGCCCCGCAGAATAAGGTCAAGGAAGCCAAAGAGGAAGTTGAAAAACTCATTAAGAAATATAACATCCGCCTGATCTCTCTTGGCAATGGAACCGCATCCAGAGAATCGGAGCAGATCATCACCGATATGATCCGTGAAATGGGGCAGCCCGTGCAGTATGTCATCACGAACGAGGCGGGTGCATCCGTGTATTCGGCAAGCAAGCTTGCAACGGAAGAGTTCCCGGACTTAGATGTGGGGCAGAGAAGTGCGGCATCCATCGCAAGACGCGTTCAGGATCCGCTTGCAGAGCTTGTTAAGATCGATCCCAAGTCGATCGGTGTGGGGCAGTATCAGCATGATATGAACCAGAAAAAACTCGGAGAGGCACTCGGCGCCGTCGTTGAGGACTGCGTCAATAAAGTGGGAGTGGACCTTAACACGGCATCCGCTTCTCTCCTTGAATATGTCTCGGGGATCAACAAGACGCTGGCTAAGAATATAGTTGCCTACAGGGAAGCAAACGGTAACTTTAAGAGCAGGAAGGAACTTCTTAAGGTCCCGAAGCTCGGTCCCAAAGCTTTTGAGCAGTGCGCAGGATTCATGAGGATAATGAACGGTGTAAATCCGCTCGATTCCACGAGTGTTCATCCTGAGTCTTATGAGGCAGCTGAAAAACTCATAGCGCGACTGGGTTATTCCTTAAGCGATCTGTATGGAGGCCTCGGGGCGATCACAAAGGGCGTAAAAGATACCGGCGCTTTGGCCCGTGAACTGTCCGTAGGTGAGATGACGCTTAAGGATATACTGAATGAACTTGAAAAGCCCGGGCGAGATCCGAGAGAGGATATGCCAAAGCCGGTATTAAGGTCCGATGTTCTCGCAATAGAGGACTTAAAGGAAGGGATGATACTTAAGGGGACAGTAAGGAATGTCATTGATTTCGGGGCATTCGTGGATATAGGAGTACACCAGGACGGGCTTGTACATATATCACAGATGGCTGACCGCTATATCAGGCATCCGCTGGAGGCGGTGTCGGTCGGCGATGTGGTCGAAGTAAAGGTCCTCGGGGTCGACCCGGATAAAAAGAGGATATCGCTTACCATGAAGGGGATCCGGGCGTAAGGACGTCAGATATTGCGCAAGTAATGCGCTTTTGCTTGATTCGACCGCAGGATATGTAATATATTATTCTTAGTATAGTGCTTCATCAGTATCATATCATGGAGGAGGAGAGAACATGAGAAGATTAATAGGCATGATTACGGCTTTGTGCGCTGTTGTATCACTGACAGCCTGCGGAAGCAAGGCACAGGTGGAGACGGCACCTGCCGGTGAATTCGTTCCGGCCCTTGATACAAGTACCGAGTGCAGTATTACGGTTGCGGGAAGTTATGATAACTTTGAGGCGCTGGAGGCTGAATTTGACAGATTCAACGAGATGTATCCCAATGTTCAGTTAAGCTATGTGAAGCTTGATGACTATTACAATATACTCGATACGGTACTGGAAGGTCAGGACAGCCCTAACATCTTCTTTACCAATGCGGGAATGTTCGGGAATGAAAAATACGATCATATATTTGTACATACGGAGGATCTGGCCGATCCTTCAGTGGGTCTTAACCTTGACTGTATCCGTTCCGGTCTTATCAATCATGATGATCAGAACCGCGTGATGATGGTTCCGATCTTCTCCAGAAGTTACGGCATGCTCGTTAATAACGATCTTTTTGAAAAGGAAGGCTTGAAGGTTCCGGGTACATGGAAGGAACTTTTGAAAGTATGTGATGAATTCAAAAAGAAGGGTTACTCAAGTCCCATGATGGGCTACAGTCTTGAGTCATCGAGCTGTTTCATGTATACAGTCGCTTATCCGATGTTTGTATCTACACTTGCCGACAATCCCGAGGCACTGGCACAGGCCAATGATCTTGACCCCAAAGCGGGAGAATATATGCGTCCCGCACTGGAGACAGTCACACAGTTGATGGAAAACGGATGTATCGATATTAACGAGTGCGATAAGATCGAGGATAACTATACCGAAGTGATCCTTCGATTTTTTGAAGGCGATGTCCCGATGATGATCTGTGCGGGAGATACCGTATCAGGCACGAGAAAGCGTGAGAGTCAGTCAGAGGCTTTTACGAATGCGCCTTTTGATTACATGTTCATGCCCATTCCGCTGACAGACAAGGGCGGTTATTTTATAGACAGTCCTTCCGTAGAGTTCGCTGTCAATAAGGAGTGCAATGATCTTGAAATGACCAACGAGTTCATGCGCTTCCTGATCTCCAACAAGGAATTGAACGAGATGGCTTCCGTAAAGCGCCTCGTAACACCTACATCGGATCTTTCGTTTGATTCGGTCTATGCGCCCTTCGGTCAGGTACCTTCAGACCGTACGATCTCTCCTGAGGTACTCGGTATTACCGATTCGCTCACGGTGCAGATAAGGAATGCGGCATATCTGGTCGGCAAAGGTGAACTCACGATAGATGATGCCGTGGCACAATACGGGAGCTTTGAGTAAGAAGCGGAGGAAGATTTGTGAAGAAAGCACTGGTCATAATTCCCAATCTTCTTATAATCGGATTCATATTGTTTTTTATCGTTCGATATGCGAATCTCAAGGGAGAGGAAAGCAATCAGAATGCCATAAAAGAATATGAGAATATGACGGTCACCGTTAAGCAGATCATCACGAACTATCTCGAGGATGAGCAGCATCTGTGCGATATATGGTCGAACTATATCAACCGCTCCGCAGAAGCCGGTACTCCGATGACTGCCGAGGAGGCAGTCTCATATATAAGAAAAGCCAAGATATCACCCGAAATATCCGGTCATCTGATCTTCATGGATGACCCGGCTCTTTCGGGTATTTCAACGTCAGAAAAACCGGGCGATCCCAATGATTACTCGGTCTCATACAAAAACATATCCATCTTTGACAATATAGACAGTGTGAGCAATGATGACGGTGTCGTTAATCTTACAAGGGCTTACACCAATCCCATAAACGGAAAACAGTCGATCGCCTTCATGAATTTTGTGCAGATTTTCGATCCGGATACGGAAGGATTAAAGACCGCTCTTTTGATGAGAGTGGTCCCGTTGAGTCTTCTTGAGCAGAAGCTCGTCTTCTTAAAGGGCGAATATGAGAATGTTGAGATCAGCCTTGTCGATAAGGACGGTAATTACATTATCCGCGGAAAATCCCTGAAAAACAGTAATTTCTTTGAATACTACAAGTCCTACAACTTTGTCTCCATTGAGGAATACGAACGCTTTAAGGACGAGGTGACGGGCGGTGTGGGTTCGATGGTCATCAAAAACTCCAAAGGCGACGACTGCATGATATCATATATGCCGCTTGAGTCTTTGAGGGTCTGGTTCCTTATCGCATCCATCCCGGAGGATGACCTTGTGGAGAGCCGCGTCGTCGACTGGCTCCTGTTAGGAATCGTATCGGTCGGACTGATCAGCATGATCATATTCAATTTCGTGATATTGATGATCTATAACCGTAAGCTGCAGGAAGCAGCAAAGGAGGCCAATCAGGCCAATGAAGCCAAGTCACACTTTCTGTCCACAATGTCGCATGACATACGAACTCCCATGAATGCCATTCTCGGACTTAACGAAATGGTGTTAAGAGACAGTCATGACGAGACTGTCATAAACTATTCGGAGAACATCAAGACTGCGGGGAACATGCTCCTTGGAATAATAAATGACATTCTGGATTTCTCCAAGATCGAAGCCGGCAGAATGGATATAATAAATGTGGATTACAGCTTCGTATCCGTGTTAAACGACCTTGTCAACATGGTACAGAAAAAAGCGGAAGACAAAGGGCTTGCTTTCAATATGGATATAGACAGGGATATACCCATGATCCTTCACGGTGATGAGGTGAGGATCAAGCAGGTCATCACGAACATCCTTACAAACGCGGTCAAATATACCAAGGAAGGTTCAGTGACATTCTCTGCGGGATACGAAAAGATACCCGATAAGCAGGATTCCATTATCCTTAAGATAAGCGTCGCCGATACCGGAATCGGTATCAAAGAAGAAGATATTGCCAAGCTCTTTACGGCTTTTGAACGTATAGAGGAGAAAAGAAACCGTAACATCGAAGGAACGGGCCTTGGCATGACCATTGCTCAGAACTTCCTTGCGATGATGGGCAGTGAACTCAAAGTTAAGAGTGTCTACGGAGAAGGCTCGGTATTCTCGTTTGAACTTGAGCAGAAAGTGGTCAAATGGGAGCCTGTCGGCGATTATGAAGAAGCATTCAGGCATTCTCTTAAGGAAAGACACGGTTACCGCGAGAAGTTTACGGCGCCTCATGCCAGGGTGCTTGTTGTTGATGATACTCCCGTTAACCTTACAGTATTTACAAGCCTTCTAAGCAGGACCAAGATCCGCATCGATACTGCGCTTAACGGGGATGAGGCGGTCATTATGTACAGGAACGAACACTATGACGTGATCTTCTTAGACCACATGATGCCGAATAAGGACGGTATCGAGACTCTGGCGGAAATGCGGACCTACAGCGAAACGCCCAATGATAAGACACCGATCATATGTCTTACCGCCAATGCGATATCCGGCATGCGAGAGATGTATATAAATGCAGGTTTCGACGACTATCTCACCAAGCCGATCGATCCGGACAGGCTGGAAGTGATGCTGCTGCAGTACCTGCCTAAGGGCAAGATCGCACCGGCATCGGGTGAGGATGAGGATGACGAATACGTACTTCCCGATTTCCTGTTCCATCTCGAGGAACTCGATGTGGGTTCCGGCCTGACTCACTGCGGAAACGGCGAGTCATACATGGCCACACTTAAGATGTATCTCGATACAGCAGCCAAAAACGCGGATGACATCGAGAAGTTCTGGGCTGCCAAGGATATTAAGAATACGACGATCAAGATTCATGCCCTTAAGAGCACGTCCCGTGTCATCGGTGCCCTTGAGCTTGGCGAGTTTGCGGCCGAACTTGAGAAAGCGGGAGATGCGGGGGATTCGGATACTATTGATAAGGAGCTGTCAGAGCTTCTTGCACAGTACAGAAAACTTGCATCAGACTTGGAACCTTTAAACATCCGGGAGGATCCCGAAGCCGATACACGACCGCTTATCAAGGCGGATGAGCTGGATGAAGCTTACAGGACACTCTCCGAGTTCTGTGCAAGCTATGATTTTGACAGTGTTGTTCACGTTGTACAGTCTCTGGAAAGATACAAAATTCCCGAAGATGAAGCAACAAGGGTTGACGCGATCATCAAAGCCGTGGATAATTTTGATTATGAGATGATACCGGGGATCATCAAGGGAGAAATGGGATAGATATGACTAACGAGAAAATTCTTATCATAAGCGGCGGATCAGGCTTTATGGCAGACGCGCTTGACAATAATCTCAAGGAAGTGGGTTTTACGACTGAATTCGCCGAACCGGCGGTTGAACAGATTGAGGCCGGCAGGGTTGATTATGACATCGTTCTTCTGCTGGCGGGAGATTATATATATAATTCCGCGGAAGCACTTGTCTATATCAAGGATATCACTTCGGATGACGATATCCCTCTGTGTGTCGTGGGTTACGATCAGGAACTTGCGGAGATAAGCAAATATATTCCGGAAGATCGTATATACAGGGTGTTTAAGCGCCCTTTCGATGCCAAGTACATTGCCGATGAATTAAAGGCGGTTGCCAAGGTGGCTTCAGAGAACAGACTGGGCAAGAGGATACTTTTGGTAGATGATGATCCGACTTTTCTTAAGATGCTTCAGGGCTGGCTGTCCGATAAATACCGGATCACCGCGGTCAAGTCGGGAATGCAGGCCATTACTTATCTCGCAAACCATACACCTGACCTTATCCTGCTTGATTATGACATGCCGATAACTCCGGGACCGCAGGTTATGGAGATGATAAGAAGTGAATTCAATGCTTCCGAGATCCCGATCATTTTCCTTACGGGCAAATCGGATCGGGAGAGCATTATGAGCGTTATGAGGCTGAGACCTCAGGGATATCTGTTAAAGACCATGAGCAGAGACGATATCGTGTCTGCCATAGATAATTTCTTTGTCGGACATAAGTGGGATTATCTCTATTGATGTCGGGAAGATAAGCAAGAGGGCAAATATGGACGAGAGAGTCGTTGTAGTCGATGATGATGCCATCATACTCAAGAATGCCAATATGACACTTACGGAAGCCGGGTTCAAGGTCACATGCCTTAAAAGCGGCCGGCTTCTGTTGGATTATATCAGGATGAATCCGATAGATATTCTCCTTCTTGATATAAGAATGCCGGAAATGGACGGATTTGAGACCATATGTGCATTAAGAGAGTGGGAGAGCGAAAATGATCGCGAGGCTGTTCCGGTGATCTTTCTTACGGCCAACGAAGATTCGGATTCTGAGGCTAAGGGGCTGTCGCTCGGTGCGATGGACTTCATCAGAAAACCTTTTTCTTCGGAAGCTTTGAAGATCAGAGTGAGAAACCTTATCGATCTTATAAGACTTCAAAGAGATCTGCACAAAGAGGTGGCAAGGAAGACCGCAGAGCTTGAGAGCCTTTCACTGCACGTGGTTCACACTCTTGCTAAGACGATCGATGCGAAGGATGCATATACAAACGGCCATTCCGAGAGGGTTGCGGATTACTCAAAGGAGATCGCCAAAAGATACGGATATGACGAAGACAGGCAGGAAGAGATCTATATGATGGGTCTTCTGCATGATGTAGGCAAGATTGGCGTTCCCGATACGGTCATCAATAAGCCGGGGAAGCTTACCGATGAAGAGTACGGGATGATCAAGAAGCATCCCGTTAAGGGAGCGGAGATATTAGCGACCGTCAGTGAGATGCCGGGACTTGTGACCGGTGCAAGATGGCATCATGAACGATATGACGGCAGAGGCTATCCCGACGGTCTGGCCGGTGAAGACATCCCGGAAGAGGCAAGGATCATAGCCGTCGCGGATGCGTATGATGCCATGACAAGTCACAGGAGTTATCGAGACATAATACCTCAGGATCACGTTAAGAGCGAGATAGAAAAAGGAATGGGTACTCAGTTTGATGAGAGATTTGCGCGCATCATGCTTGAGATGATCGCTGAGGATATCGAATATACCATGCATGAGTGATGATCTGAAGGAGATTGACAGGTGCCTGTTCAATATGAACAGGCACTTTGCATATACGCTTCGTTGATAAAATGAGGAATTGGTAGTAAAATGGACTCGTCAGTTGGAGGTATACCGTATGAGGAATGACATAATTATGAAAAGACTGCTATCGATCGTGATCTTATCTGCATTGGTCTTGACTTCGTGCTCCATGGCTTCTACGGATGCAGGGGATAAAGCTGCGGTATCCGACGGAACCGTGACTGCCGCAGGTACGGGCGATAAGGCGGAACAGTCTGACATGAAATCGGACGATTCCGTTCGCAGTGCAGTGGACTTTGATCACGAACTCGAAGAATACCGGCCTGAAAAGGACAACTACAATTTCTATTTTACGTATAAGATCGTACACCCCTGGTGGGATGCGGTGGCTCTCGGTATGGAAGATGCCCAGAGGAAGTTCCTTGATAAAGGGATAACGATCACATATGAGTACATGGCACCGGATGCTGCATCTGCGGAAGATCAGAAGAGAAGACTTGATGAGGCGAAAAACGGTGACTATGATGTGATCGGTGTCGATGTGGCTGATGCGGAAGTGATATCTCCGGTACTTGATGAGATGGTGGATTCAGGCTGTAAAGTCATGACCTTTTCAAGTTCCGACGCACGCGAGGGCTGTAAAAGGATAGCCTATGTCGGCAATACGCACAATTATGAAGACGGTGCGGACCTGACGGAGGCCTTATGCGAAAAACTCGGCTATAAGGGGAAAGTTGCCATCCTCGTCGGAAGCGTAGGTGCACCCTGTCATGAAGAGAGGGCTCTGGGCGCTAAGGATACGATAGCCAAATATGCGGATATGGAGATAGTCGCCACGGAATATGACATGGATTCTGTTGATATGGCCTATGAACTTACATTGAAGATCCTTGATAAAAACCCGGATCTTGACGGTATCATATGCTGCAACATGAGTAATCCTGTCGGCGCGGCAAGGGCGATAATAGAAAGGGGAAGTGATACTGTCATAGTTGGTATGGATCACGATGAAGAGGCTCTTCGTTATCTTAAGGATGGTATCATCTACTGTCTCGGAGTGCAGGACTGCTATTCGATCGGTTTTGACACGCTTCAGATCGCAGTCATGATAGCTGACGGCAACATGCCCGGTCAGCTTTTTGAAGAAGAGACGAATGAGATAACCACCGTGATATTCCAGGATGATGCAGCCTTAATGCATGAGCTGCTGTACGGAGATGAATAATGAAGAAACAGATGACCAGAAAAACATTTATCTTAACGGCGGTCATAGGCGGTGTCTTATTGATGGTCATGACCATCTTCAATACTTTCGAATCCTCAAGGCAGACTGTCACGGCGACCAATGAAGCCGTTTCGGAGGTCAGCTCGTTTTATCTTGAAGCAATGGCTGACCGTCGTTCAAAGACGATCACAAACCTTATCGACAGCAATTTTGATCAAATGGAAAAGGCCGTGGCTTTTATAGATGATCAGCACATCGGATCTGAAAAGGAACTGAGGGATACGATCGGTAATATAAAGTCCTTATTATCTCTCGGCCGGTTCGCACTTGTAGATAACGATAACGTTGTCTATACACAGTATACGACCTATACCGGCGGAAGCAGACACAGCTTCTTGGCTAAGGAACAGATGGATGAGCGAAGTGTCAGTTCCGTCTCGATCTACGGTTCTTCCAAGCAATTATGCCTGGCTGCTCCGACACCGGATCTTAAGATAGCCGGCAAGCAGTATAAGGCAAGCTTTGTACAGATCGATGTCAGTGAAGTAGTCGATCTGCTGGCTTTTGAGGATGAAGGCAGGACGTATTTCGGACTGTACAGCAAGAACGGCGAGAACATCTCGGGTACGGAACTTGGTCCTTATATCGCAAAACATAATCTTTTTGATTCGATAAAAGGAGTCATTCCGGAACAGACATGGAATGAGAATCATGACAATTTCTTGAATTCAGTTGAAGGAAGCATAACGTTCACGGCAGACGGTATCGAAGAGACCTTATGCTATGTTCCCGTCGAAGAGACGGATTGGATGATGGTGGTACTCATCCGTGAGAGCGTCATACATGACAGGATCAGAAGTGTTTCCGAGAAAAGCCTTTCTATCACTAAGAGACAGGTTGCGTTTACACTGGTTTTCTGCATATTGTTCTTCGGTGTTCTTATGAATATGTTAAAGACTCTGTTAAATAAGGATCTTGAGGCAGAGAAGGAAAACACCAATAACTTCCGCAATATGGCCAATACGGATTCCCTGACAGGAGTAAGGAATAAGCATGCATATTCCGAGGCTGAGGCATACTTAAACCAGAGGATCAGAGAGAACGATATAGACAAGCTTGCCATAGTTGTATGTGATATCAACGGACTTAAGATCGTCAATGACACATTGGGACATGCTGCCGGTGATAAGCTTATTAAAGATGCCAGCGCCCTTATCTGTGAATATTTTACGCACGGAGCCGTATACAGGATCGGTGGAGATGAATTCACCGTAATCCTTCAGGAGAAAGGCTATGATACGATGCATGAGGTCATGGCAGAGATCAACCGTGTGATTGAGGATAACATCAAAAAGAATGAAGTGGTCGTATCCATAGGATATTCGAAGCTTACGCCTGAAGATCAGCTGGTTCATGACGTGTTTGAAAGAGCCGATCAGATGATGTATCAGCGCAAGCAGCAGCTCAAATCCATGGGTGCTCCCACGCGTAATGAATAATATATGCCACAAATGCAGTATTCTGAGTGTTCGTTACGGAAGGTGCGGGCAACCGGCGTGAGAAAACGTCAGTCGCCCGCATTTTTTGTGTTATAATGGATACGTTGCGGAGGTCGGAATGAAGAAGGAAGAATTATGAAAAGAACGGTAAAGACAGCAAAGAAAATAATGGCGGCAGTGCCGATGATCGCCCTGAGTGTGGCGCTCGCGGCATGCGGTCAGGAGCAACCCGCGGATAACGGGGATGATTACGATGTGATCGCTGACGATTTTGATGATGAGGATGATCAGTCCGAAGCAGCCGGCGATATCGATCTCGATGCCCTTAATGATTCGGTCAATTCCATTAAGAACCTGGATCTGACATCGGATCTGAATGCCGATGCTGATGATCAGGATGCGGATGCACTGACAGAGGATGCGGATGCGCCGGGTGATGATACGGATGCCGGGGAACCGAAAGGAGATCTTACGATGTACAGTTACACCGATGTTTACAGAGACGGAAATGACCTGACAATTATCTCCAACGGGGGGCTGGATTCGTCGACAGCACTCTTTAATGATAAAAAACTGGGTGATTTTCTTGACTATGTGGATTCAACCGTACTCGAGCCCGGGCGGACCATCAACAGGGACCTCTTCTATGACATGCTGGCGATCATGCTGGTAGACAAGGATCTCGCTTCGTCTCAGACATATATCGAAAAGAATCTGATGATGGCTTTGACAGTGTCCAATGACTTCCACGATACGGATGTGAAGATAGAGAACTGCCATCTTGATGCCAATAATGCTGCCGAGTATAAGTATAAGGTCAAGGCAGAAGGCAAGGATGATACATGGATTGTGAACTATCAGAATCGCAGCTTCTATATGAACGACGGTGCGACAGAATATACATCGGACATGTTCAGCGACAACACTCTCGCTGTCTGGATGGTGGCAATCGAGGAATACTATGGGATCACCGGCTGAGACGGAGGTATTGTGAGATGATCAAATCGCTTGAAAACGGAGATTTAGGAGGATCATATGGCAGAGGCGGCTGTGTCGAATGGCGGACGTATCGGACGCGGACATATTCGGGTGGTTTAAAAGTCTGAAAGGAGTAGTGAGTAATGGTACTCTTAGAAGGAATAGTCATCTTTATTTTGGTTGGATAGGGTGATAAAACATGGTTCGTTTGAATGAGAAAACAGTGTCTTCAAGTCATGGAACAACATACTATTGGACAAATGAGATTGAGAGTGAAGTATCACTGGTATTTTTGCCCGGGTTAACGGCAGATCACCGGTTGTTCGAATCTCAGCTCGATTCTTTTAAAGATGAGTTCAAAGTTGTGGTGTGGGATTGTCCATGTCATGGTAAGTCGAGGCCATATGATGAATTCTCTTATTCCAATGTCAGCAATGAGCTTGACCGTATCCTCGAAATTGAGAGTGTGGATAACGCAGTGTTTGTCGGACAGTCATTGGGAGGAATGATAGTTCAGTACTATATTGACCTGCATCCTTCCAAAGCGGCCGGCTTTGTTTCAGTCGACAGTGTTCCTTTCGGAGATTACTACTCAAGATCAGATATGTTTTGGCTGTCTCAATTGGAGTGGATGTGCAGATTGTTTCCGGATAAGACACTCAGATCTTCAATGGCAAAGATATGTGGATCAACAGAGACCGCGCAGAAGCGTATGATCGAGATGTTATCGTTATACAGTAAGAAAGAATTATGCCACTTGATGTATGTAGGTGAAGCCGCGTTTATACCGGAGAACAAGAATGTGGATATACCTTGCAAGAGCATTCTGCTGCTCGGAGATAAAGATAGGGTCGGAAAGGTAACCGCGTATAATAAGGAATGGACGAAGCGAACGGGATTTCCGCTTATCATCATCCAAGGAGCGGCACATAATGCAAATGATGACCAGCCGGAGAAAGTCAATGCTGTTATACGGGATTTTTTAGAAACAAATATGAAATAGCAGGAAGATTACGGAACTGTTGGCATTGAGGCGGTATGAAGAAAGAAGAAAAGACAAATGTGATGAGGGTTCTTGACGGGAAAAAGATCGCCTATGAGAGCCATACATATGAGCCGGATGCGACAATGAGCGGAGAGGAGATCGCAGACATTCTGGGTGAAGACCCGGCGAGGGTGTTTAAGACACTTGTGACGCAGGGGAAGAGCGGAGCGTATTATGTTTTCGTTGTTCCCGTTAAGGAGGAGCTGGATCTAAAGAAAGCTGCCAAAGCGTCGGGAGAGAAGGCTGTAAGTATGATCAAACAAAAGGAACTTTTGCCGCTTACGGGATATGTTCACGGAGGATGTTCTCCGATCGGTATGAAGAAGCAGTTCCCGACATTTATTCATGAGACTGCTTCCGGGTTTGATAAGGTGTTTGTCAGTGCCGGCAAGGTTGGCTTTCAAATAGAACTGGCGCCGGATGACCTTATATCAGTCGCAGGATGCCAATTGGCGGATATAACAGACGGGAGTATTTAGAATGAATGAAAAGAGACTGGCAGTAGTATTTCCTGGGATCGGTTATCACAAGGACAAGCCGCTGTTGTACTATGCCACGAAGCTTGTGCAGAGCATGGGGTTCGAGGTTATACATATTGAATACCATGACATGCCGCAGAAGATCAGAGGTGATGCGGCTATGATGAAAAAGGCTGCGGAACTTGCCTATGAGCAGGCGGAAAAGCAATTGGAGACTGTGGATTTTTCGGATTGCGAAGAGATACTCTTTGTCGGAAAAAGCATAGGAACTGTCGTTATGGCAAAGTATGCATCAGAACATAAGACAGCCGCAAGACAGGTCTGGTATACGCCTGTTGAAACGACTTTTTCTTTTGCCGCTGATAAAGTAACAGCGTTTATCGGAGATGCAGATCCGTGGTCGGATGTGGATGTGGTTAAGGAAAAGGCGAAGAAACTGAGTATAGAGCTGTTTTCGTATCCGGGATGCAATCATTCCTTAGAGACAGGTGATGTCAGAAGGGATACTGAGATCATCCATGAAGTGATGAGCCTGACACAGGATTTCGTGGCAGAGGCGGCCAGGCGTGGGCGCACTTAACAGACTGCGAGGATCAGGGACTCCCGGGAAGCCTGTTGTGTATAACAGGAATGAATGTGAGATTACAGGAGAATAGAAGGCAAAGAAGAGTATTTTATTGTTTAGGAGGAATCAGAAATGCAGATAAAGAGAGTGGTTATAATGGGTATAGCTGCGGTCATGTTGTTGACGTTGCCGGGATGCGGACAGTCTAGTGACGAGATTGAAGAACTTGAAGAGAGGATTGAGGAGCTCGAGGAAGAAAACGATGAACTCAGAGCCAAACTGAAAGATGCCGGCGATGCAAAAGAGAGCGCGTCTGAAGATTCTGAAGTTGATAATTTCGTAGTAGAAACAAGCGGCGTATGCGGTGCAGATCTTACCTGGGAATATGGCAACGGGATATTGAAAATTCATGGCACCGGTGACATGACTGACTATGACTATGACAACCGCCCATGGGAAGATATTAAGGACAAAGTGGGACATGTCTATGTAGATGAAGGTGTCACATCCATTGGTACACATTCCTTCGGAGATATGGAATTACTCAGCAAAGTAACAATTCCGTCAAGCGTAAAGGAACTACCGTATGATTCTTTTGTGAACGGAGTAAGTTATCCGGCGGCAGATACGGCGGCTAATGATACACGAACCGAAGAAGAAAAACAGAAAGACTTGGATGAAGCGTTGAAAAAGGGCTTGAACGCTAATTTTCCGGCATTTCAAAAGCTTATTTGGGGAAAGGACACATACACAGACCTTGATGAATTATTTGATGTTATGGTGAAGTAAATTGTTTGTACACCAGAGGAGTGTATTATTGTTAGTATTGCTTTGAGAGAAGGTGCTGCCGATAGACGGTTAGACCTGTAGGTGATTGGTATTATAACCGCTCAGTCTGCCAGGACAATGGGCGGTTATTTTTGTATCTTGGTTCTGCATACCGCGGTGTTCGGCACGAGGTGAGGTATGCATGGAGGGAGACTGAGTCAGTCGCCTTCTCTTTTGTTGTAGATTGTTCACAAAAATGCAGTATAAATCTTGTGCAATATTGAGGGTTGCATATCGGTTTCTCTGCGTGCTATTCTTTGTTCACATATATGGCGCCATTCTTGTAAGGCACATGCATATTCTTGGACATACGTCCGATATTCCCATTTTTGTATATTTGATTGTTTGATTTGGTTTAGTTTGGTTTGTTGGTAAGGGGTATCAATTCATTTCGATCACTATCGCGAATCTCACTGCGGTTAATCTGTCGTATGTATGTGTCTTCAATCGCATTATTGGCGCTTGTAATGGTAACTGCAAGTATCTATAATGAAAGGAGAAACAGAATGCAGAAGACAAAGGATTACAGTGAGCTGGAGCTGACCGACAGCTTTATATTCTCAAAGGTGATGACGGATGAGAAGTTGTGCAAGAAGCTGTTGGAGATCATCCTGGGGATCGATATACGGAGGATAGAGTATATCGAGGTCGAGAAGAATATGAAGTTTGCCCCGGACGGCAAGGGAGTCAGGCTGGATGTATATGTCGATGACAAGCAGGGGACTGTGTATGACATTGAGATGCAGGCCATCGACACTAAGGAACTGCCTAAGCGCAGCAGGTATTATCAGAGCATGATTGACTTGACTGTCTTGGAGAGAGGAACATTGTATGAGGATCTTAAGAAATCATATGTGATTTTCATATGTATGGCGGATGTATTCGGCAAGGGCAGATATGTCTATACATTCCGCAACATATGTGTTGAGGATCCGGGTATAGAACTTGGCGATGAAGCGACTAAGATATTCCTTAATCCTTATGGTGCGGGGGAGATTAGCGATGAACTGGATGAGTTCTTCGGATATCTTAGGGAGCATAAGCCGACAGGCGAATTTTCGCAGGCGCTGGATGAGTCTGTGACAGTGGCACGGCGGAGTGCTGTATGGAGGAAAGAGTATATGACAATCGAGATGGAGATAAGGCATGCGGCATATGTGGCGCGCGAAGAAGGTAAAGCCAATCAACTTGTTGCACAAATCTGCAAAAAGCTTAAGAAAGGGCTGGCTGTTGCGCAGATAGCAGATGCGGTCGAAGAGGATGAATCCAGAGTGCAGACAATTGTGGACATAGCACAGAAGTATGCTCCGGATTATGATGTTGAGAAGATAGTGGAAGAGTTGCTGTAGACTGTTCGACTCAGATGTGCGGGCGCTTGGCGTGAGAATACGTCAGTTGCCCGCACTTTTTATGTTATAATGGATACATTATGGAGGCTGTATGAAGCTATATAAGAGTAAATCGGAAAAAGAATCTGAAATTATCATGCAGGGTCCTGTGACGGACTTTAAAACACTTGAAAAAGGGATAGAACAACTGAACAATATAAATATAAAGGCGAATTATGCCAGCCGTGACAGATATCACAGCTTGTACAATTCCATCTATGAGAGCCTGCTTGAAATGGATAAAAACGGACAGATCGTCATAGAACCCGGGAGCAAGGGCCTTGGTTACCTGCGGGAGCTGCTAATAAATGACGGGCCTGAGTTCAGTTATACTGTTGTTTTCTGGCCTAAGGATCATCCGTTTAAACAATACAAGATCGGTGTGTGCGTAAGAGGGATACCTATCTGCAAGCCGGTGAAATAAATCGAACAAATGAAGTTTCGGCTGTGGGATGATGAGATGAAGAAGGAAGAAAAGACAAATGTGATGAGGGTTCTTGACGGGAAGAAGATTGCCTACGAGAGCCATACATATGAACCGGATGCGACCATGAGCGGAGAAGAGATCGCAGGGATTTTAGGCGAGGATCCGGCAAGGGTATTTAAGACGCTTGTGACGCAGGGAAAGAGTGGAGCGTATTATGTTTTCGTTGTTCCCGTTAAGGAGGAGCTGGATCTAAAGAAAGCTGCCAAAGCGTCGGGAGAGAAGGCTGTAAGCATGATCAAACAAAAGGAACTTTTGCCGCTTACGGGATATGTTCACGGAGGATGTTCCCCGATCGGTATGAAGAAGCAGTTCCCGACATTTATTCATGAGACTGCTTCCGGGTTTGATAAGGTGTTTGTCAGTGCCGGCAAGGTTGGCTTTCAAATAGAACTGGCACCGGATGATCTTATCTCGGTTGCAGGATGCCAATTGGCGGATATTGTGTAAGGAACGACATGGGTTTATTCAAGAGTAAAGCAGAGAAAGAACTGGATGGCATAATACAGAGCCTTGAGATGAACATGGCCAATAACTATAAGGATAATGCGCAGGCAATCTTAAGGAATTGGGCGAGGCTGTAGAAGCAATGAAGGCAAGCGGAGCTCTTAAGGCGGGTACATTGACCAGATATGAGAGCATCCTGGACGGATACCGGGATAAGATGAAGGGATACAGCCATAAGGATCAGAAGCCGTATTGGCATTGAGGAGAAAGACCAAGAGAAGTGATAGAAGAGATATTGCTGAATGAAGCAGAAGGAATATAGCTAATGGAGATCATCAGAGCGACTGAAACATACCAGCAGGCCGGAGCATATTATGTTCGGATTCAGGCGATGGCGAAAAAACATCATATTACGCTGAGGCAGGAATTTGATGAATATGATACTCCGGATACAAAATATATAGTTGTAACAGAGGATGAGTTTCCGATTGCGACCGCTCGAATGCATCCGGCGGGGGATGAGATGATGATCGGCAGAGTCGTAGTTCTTCCTGAGTACCGTCATAAGGGGATAGGTTCAAAGGTCGTTGAGGCTTGCGAAGAATGGGCCGTGGAACTGGGGTACAAAAAAGCGGTAGTGGAGAGTCGGGATAACAAGATTGAATTCTATAAACAACTTGGATATGTAACTTGCGGCGAAACTGTTGAGGGCGAGACTTTTCGATGCATAAGGATGGAAAAGATGTTGTTCGGAGACCGGACTTAAGAGGCTCGATATTATGAACAGAGTACTTAGATATATATTAGGAATAATTGTTGTTCTCTTAATGAGTGCATTTGTGAGTTATTTGTCACAGATATTTGTTCTCATGACATTGCGTTCAGTACAGTCAGTTTCGCTGACAATAGGCTTGCTGATAATATGTGCATTGGTTATTGTTTTCATTAATACAATATTCTACTTTGGCTGCAAAAGGAGATCATGGTTTTTGGAAACTGACGGATTAGCAGTTATCTGCACTTCAGCTGTTTTATATACAGTTTTCATGTGGTTTATATTTCCGCACATAGCGGTTCCTTATGAATTGATCCCGAATGCGGAGATGGGATTTGGACTTATGCAGCTTTTGATTCAGATCTTCAGCTCGACAGGAGCAGGTCTATGCTTCTTAGTAAGCGGAATAATGATAATTATGAAAAGCAATGGACATATAAGTGAGTATGGCCGTATTAATTGACCGATGTGGCGGTAATGGAGATGGATGCGAGGTGGTTTGGATGGATGCACCGGTGATCAGCGTAGAACGGATGCGTAAAAGTGATGCATATACGATAGAACATTTTGTGCCGAGCAGGGAACTTATGTACCGTGCGGCAAAGGGCGTATATGACTCATACAGTGACTGGACAGATAAGAACATTGCTATCGTTGCGGGTGGCGGTAACAATGGAGGAGACGGGTATGCGCTGGCCGGGATACTGAAGAAGAATGGTATAGAGTCTGTTCTGATACGCACTTCAGAGAAGATGAGCGAGGACGGCCGGTATTATTTTGATATAGCCCGGGAATCAGGTGTTTCGATCATACAGTATTCTGAGATCACAGATCTTGCCAAGTATGACATCATAGTAGATTGTATCCTGGGAACCGGGTTTACGGGGGAAGTACGCGGAACGGCTAAGGATGCGATCGAAGCCATTAACGAGAGTAATGCATTTGTGATAAGTGTTGATATAAACAGTGGAATGAATGGCGATACGGGAGAGGCGGCTTTGGCTGTTAAGTCTGATATGACTGTTTCTATAGGATATCTTAAAACCGGTCTGGTCGCAGAGGCGGCTGGGAAGTATATCAAGAACCTAGTCAATGTCGATATCGGCATAGTGCTGGTGGATGAGGTCGCCCGGAAAGAAGCAGAACAAGGCGGTATATATCCTCGGAAGATCGGCAAATCTGATGGGGAATGAGGTTGATCACCCTTTTGGGGTCTGGCCTGTCATAAAGGTCAGATACTCTGACTAGGATTGTTGATAAGTAAGTTCACTATCATATCATGCATGAAAGGAATATGATCAAAGGCAAAAGCGATTAAAAAAAGATAAATCCTGTGTCAAATTGCAACTTAGACATAACCTGTTGCAACTTAGCACAGGATTTATTGTTTTTGTTTTCTTCTTGGGATATTTTGTGTTCATCAAAAGAAAACACAAGAAAGGAAGACTAAAAATGGAAAACACAAACGCAAAGAAAACAAACAGATTTATGGAAGGTTTCAGATTCTTGATATACGGTCTTGAAGTATTCGGAGTGATCGGATTCGAACTTCTTTGGGGATACGGTATCGAACCTCTTATTTATCAGAGAGGCGTAAATGACTTTAGTACATGGCAGATGATCGTTCATTGGGTCGTAACTTGTACCGCATGGGGCCTCGGAGCTTTATTGGTAGTAAAAGAGTGCAAGAAAAAATCAGGATTGGACTTGATCGAAAACGTAAAGAATGCATCTTTTTTCAACAAAGAAAATCCTATTAAACTGTGGCAGTGGGTTTTGATCGTTATCGGCGTGGTTATCTGCCTTATTTCAACATGGATCGACTGGAACGGAAGCAAGGTATTAACAGAGTTCCAAAGACGCGGAGCACTTCTTTTTACTTTCCAATACATTTATTATCTGTTTGAAGTTATGCTCGTTTTGCTTATAATAATCTTTGGACAGATGGCATTTGAGAAATGGTTTAACAATAACAAGATTCCTTTCGGCGGAATTCTCGTTGCACTTACATGGGGACTCGGACATTGGTTATCCAAAGGTTCTCTCGGTGTTGGCTTATATACGGCAGTCGGAGGATTTGTATTCGGAAGTGTATATCTTTTAAGCAACAGAAATGTTAAACTTTCATACATATTGCTTTGCATAATGTTTATTTTATAAGGGATCGCATGAAACTTATTAAGACAAAAGAGGAAAACCTCGAAGAAAACTACCTGGAACTGCATTACGATAAGATGGATGGAGAAACCAATGCTGTTCTTGACAGATTAAAGGATACGCTTCGATATATTGAAGGAACCTGCGAAGATAAAAAGGTTACGATAGCGCTTACAGACATCTTTTATATAGAGACGGTGGATCGAAAGACTTTTGCATATACCAAAGATATGTGTGTGGAGATAAAAGAAGCGCTCAGAGATATTCTCGAGGAGTATTCCAAGATAGGATTTGCGAGAATAAGCAAATCTTCGATAGTGAATATATACAAGATCAAAAAGCTTCAGGGCGACATCAATATGAGAGTGATCATCTTTTTAAAAAATGATGAGAAACTCGTTATGAACAGAAGTTATAAGAATGAATTTTATGAAAGACTGAACAAACTGCAGGGGAGGAAAACAAAATGAAATTGATAAGCAAAAAGAATTTCATATCGATAGTGTGCATTTTCTTTACCCTGATCACATGCGGGAAACTCTTGGCGGAGAAGATTTATAATTTTACTGATAAATATTATACAGACAATATTTTTACCATTCTTGGTTTTTCGGTATTGATAACATTGGTTCTCTCAGTGCATTATTACCTTCAGAGATTCCCTTTTCTTCTTGTGTTCATCGGCCAGTATGCGGCAACGGTCGCAATAGTGTTTCTGGCTATATGGCTGCATGGTCTTTTGTCGGAAAATGCACCTACAGCATACATGGATATGTTTTGGTCGATAACGATTCCGTTTTTCGGCGGAGCAATCGTATATTATATTTGTTTCTTTTACCAGATAAGAAAAGCCAATAGGATGCTGGAAAGATTGAATTGAGGCAGAAAGATGAAGAAACATTCTAAATTAAAAAAATTACTTATATGTCTTGTGGCAATACTTGGAATAGTATTTGTTCTGGCAACGGTTGTCTATATAAATATTAAAAGCTTTACGGTAAAGAGAATGCAAACGGCGGATGGTAAAGAAGTTTATCTTATGGGTACTTTCCATACGGATCATTTTGATTCAATGGCTAATTATTCCATTGAAGAAATGCTGAATGCAATACGAAATATAGATCCGGATGTAGTTTTTATTGAGGCAAGGGAAGAGAATTATAAAAAGTATGGAGTAGTGGACGGCCCTGTTGATATGTGTATCGCATATTGCTACTGTCAGGATAATGGTATACCTGTAGAAATGGTTGATTATTGGAAAGTAGATAACGATAATTTCAAACAGAATACGACCACGGATGACAGGGATGATCATATACATCAGAAAATAATGGAAAAACTGGGGCTCTATGAAAACAAAAAGGCTCTGGTTATTTGTGGATTAGGGCACTTGTATCCACAGGTAAACCGACTGCGGGATGAAGGGTCAGTAAAGGAGAATATCCCGCATATTTCCAACTTGTTTAAGAACGATAGCAAGGAGTTTGTATACCCTTCTTCGATATGTGATGTGTGGGAGCAAAGAGCACTGTTTTATGCGAATACCTACCCGGAATCAATACAGGCAGATGAAACAATAAGCGATGAAGTGAAAGCGCAATGGCCGGTTGATGAAAACCATTGGTTTTATGATTCACAGATGGAGTATTGTGATCTGTTCAGAGCAAATCAGATATACAGATGAGTGCCTTAACATGTATAATAATTGGAGGAATGGGTATGTTTCACAAAGCATGCAAACTTGTATTTGGAAAAGGGACGGTTCTGAAAGTAACTTTTCAGGACGGGTCTGTAATGGAATATGATGTCTCGGTTCTGTATAGTAAGTATCCGCAACTGAAGGCACTTAATGACAGAAAACTGTTCATGAGCGGAAAACTGATGGGCGGTTATGGAATAATATGGAATGATGACCTTGACCTTGAGACCGAGATGATTTACTGCGACGGAGTGTTAGTAGAAAAAGTTAGCGAGGCAATAGTATGATCCCGAGAATAAAAGAGATTAGTCCGCAAGCGGATTATAAACTGCATATTACGTTTGAGGGTGGGGAAGAGGTAATCTATGATCTTAATGAGGATATAATGCAGATTCCTGCTTTTTCGGTTATTAAGACTGAAAAAGGACTGTATGAAAACGTTCAGTTGGATGAGAGCAGAACTTGTATCTTCTGGAGTGACATGGTTGATCTTCCCAGTGATACTCTATTAGAGTATGGGCAGAGGATAGTATAGGTTTCGGATGTCGCGCTGGCATCACATGAGTATTTTATATATACTGGTTCTGAGGACCGCATTCATAGGCAGCTTCGCGACCCATTTCATCGCGGGACTTCGTCCGACAGACAAAAGGTGTTTGCCGGGGAGATTTTGACAAGAATGGGCACATGGGTCCAAAAATGTAAAAATGTGCATTGTAAAAGCCATACCAACATGGCATGTAACCTTGAATAATCGGTGTAAGTTGCATTATAATGTTCTTGACACATTAGTGTGAATGGGAGGAATATTCGATGACCGTACTTAATGAATTGGATTCAACCTGTGGTATTTCTGATGAGGAATTAACACAGAGATTCAAGGAGTCAATTAGAATAGATGATGAGATAAGAAGAATAAAAGGTCTTCCCGTAGCGAGATATGACAGTGCCAATAAAAAGGCATATTTGGAATATCCGGATGGGAGGCGTGAATATGTCGGAGAATAGTGGAATAAAACTGCCGGAGGTAGTTGTTTTTGCCGGGCCGAATGGAAGTGGAAAAACGACCATAACAAAAATGGCCAAAACAGTTGGCGAATATATTAATGCTGATGACATTAAGAAGACAACGCTTTGTACGGATCTCGAGGCTGCAATTAAAGCGGAAGAATTGCGCAATGAGATGATAGCGCGTAAAATGGATTTTACGTTTGAAACGGTTCTGTCTACTGACAGAAATCTGCTTTTGTTGAAAAAGGCTAAAGAACAAGGGTATTTTATTCGTGGTATATATGTTTTGACTTCAAATGTAGATATTAATGTAGCAAGAATAAGTGCAAGAGAAGCACTTGGCGGACATGGTGTTCCGGAAGAAAAGGTTAGGGCCCGATATGTTAGAGCGTTGAAGCTGATTCCGAAGCTGGTGGAGATATGTGATATTCTTCATGTATATGATAATACATCAGAGCCGTTTAGGATTTTCAAGAAGCGTAAGGATGTATATTACAGATGGAGCAATGAGTATTGGAGCAATGAAGCAATAGAGGAACTGAGCGGAATTAGTACATATTCAAATTGATACAATGGTGGCGGATCGTATGGTCTGCCACTTTTTTGGATATAAAAAAGCTCTCAAAACCGTATGGTTGAGAGCTTTATCGGGAGCAGCTCGTAGTGGAATCGATGGGCACTATAATCTGGGAAATGCAGTAAAGAAAGGAGTTTCAGCGTCCTCCCATTTCCCACTGACCACTTACTGACCACGTAAAATGCATTCATAATCGTGACGAAATAAAAAGGCATTTAAACACAGCGGTCCACTCCGCACAGAGAAAAACGTGTCTCGTTTGTCACATATTCAGTGCTGAGACTGTCTACTATTCTCACTATTTATATAACTTCGAATACGGATATTGTCAACTACTTATTCATGGCTGTTACTTAATTGCTTAATTGCTTTTGATAGTATGGTTGATAGTATGTTGTCATAAAAAGACATTGGAAGGATGTACATAATAATGTACATCCGTTTTTCGTATAATGCTATTGAAGGTAGCAAACATGGGTGTTTTACAGAAATGTGTGGAGGTGTGCTATGAGCAGTTTTGATAGGATTATTGGTTATGATGGAATTAAAAAGGAACTGGAAAGATTCTGTGATGTATTACGAAACTCTGAAAAATATGAGAGCCTCGGCGTGACGATTCCGTGTGGAATATTATTCTATGGCGAGCCCGGAATAGGCAAGACTTTAATGGCTAAATGTTTCATTGAGGCGTCGGAGTGCAAGGCCTATACGATAAGGAAAGATAAACCTGATGGCGATTTTACGAATACTATCAGAGAGAACTTCGAAAAGGCAAAGCAAGAGCGGAAGACTATAGTATTTCTTGATGATATGGATAAATTCGCCAATGAAGATATGAATCATCCAGATGCTGAGGAATACGTGACTGTGCAGGCATGCATAGATGACAGCCGCGATCATGATGTGTTTGTAATCGCAACAGTAAATGATTTGTTTTGTCTTCCCGAATCACTGTTAAGAACCGGCAGATTTGATAAGATCATCAGAATGGATTCACCAAGTTATGAGGATACAATAAAGATTGTTGATCATTATCTTAAATCAAGAGTCATTTCAGATGATATAGAAACAGAAGAGATTGCCCGTATTATGCGAGGTAGACCCATATCGGATATAAAGGCAGTGATTAATGAAGCCGGCATCAATGCTGGATACGAAGGAAGACAGAAAATAGAGAGAGCAGACCTTATCACTACAATGGTTAGGTTGATAATCAATTCGACGGAAAAGCAGTCTGCCGAAGGAGTCGCTCTTGAAAGAATCATTATCCACGAAGTAGGTCATGTGGTTGTTGCAGAGACTTTGGAACGACAAAGTGTGTCACTGATATCTGTGGAATGGGCGGGAGATGATGTTGGCGGAATTACTATGGTCAGGAAAAATGAAAAAAGTAATGCCATGATCTCAAGAGAAGATGCAGAGTTTAATGTGTTGTGTAGCCTAGGTGGAAGAGCAGCTTCGGATGTTATTTTTGGAGAACCGGACATAGGATCAACTGAAGACATCGAAGAGGCATATAAGATTGTAAAACACTTGGTGACCAGAGATGCGATCACGGGACTAAGTTTATCCGGTGGAGAGCAATATGTCTCCGGAGAACTCGAGGACAAGCAGAATTTGGTTATTCCGCATATATTAGAACTGTATTATCTAAGAGCAAAGAAGATTGTTGCTAAAAACCGTGATTTGCTTATCCGCTTAGCAGATGAACTTCGTGAAAGAAAAACGATGACATCGAAAGATATAAGAAAGGTTATTGAGAATGATACTAGCTGTTGATTTTGACGGAGCTGTAAGTTTAGGCCAGTACCCGAATACAGGGCCAGTGAATTCTAGATTAGTGCAGTTTCTAAAACAAAGAAAGCAAATGGGAGATAAACTTATACTTTGGACATGCAGAGAAGGAGTCTCGTTGCAGAATGCGATAGATTTCTGTAGGCATAATGATCTAGAGTTTGATGCCATTAATGATAACTTACCGGAGACGATTGAGAAATACAGATCGAATAGTCGGAAGATAAGTTGTGATTATTACATTGATGATAGAGCTATAGCCGGAGAGATATTTGAAAGAATACCGGAAATATGGCTTTGACTTGTAATGGGAGGTATAACATGAACGCATATCATTCATCAGAAAGGTTTTTGGAAATCATTGAAAAGGCCAGTGGAGAAGCTGATCTTTTCCATAATAATGACGGAACCCTTACAGCGATGGTTAGTACAGGAAGGACCATTGCAACATTTAAACTAAAGGCCGAATTTCCACATGACTATGTTCTGATTACCACAAGTCTATACTTAGGTGTAGAGGAACAGAACCGTGATAGAGTAAGAATATTGCTGGAAAGCATAAATGATCTTGGTTATAACGGCATATTCTTTATTGATAAGGATAATAGCATTTCATTTTCTGTTAGATGTGAATTGGACGATCTTATATCGGTAGATAATCCGTTTGATATCGTTTTTTACGGATGTGAAACGTTTAAACCATTTGAAACAGCGATTTTGAAGGCACTATCCGATGTCAATATTTATGTATGTAAATTGTAGGGAGACAGCGAATGAGTACTTACGTCACAGCGGATATACATGGGCACTTCGATGAGTTAATGAGACTGCTTGAAATAATAGATTTTTCGGATGAAGATGAATTGATCATTGCAGGAGATTACATAGACCGTGGCACACAGTCACTTGAGATGCTTTTGTGGATTGAAAAGCAACCGGCAAATATCACGTTCCTTAAAGGAAATCATGATTATGAGTTTACTAATTATGTATGTTTGATGGACAAGTATAGAGCCAGGCTTGGACTTAAGGAAGGGTTGAAAGAAACTATAGAACTATATCACAAAATGAGCAATGATCCGGAAATAGTGAAAAAGACATTTGATAAATATGAAACAATAAAGAGACTGGTTATGGGATGTGCCGTTTCATTACATGATCTGAAGCGTTGGGAAGCAATAATTAGTCGGATGCCGTTGTTTTATGAGCTAAATATGTACGGTAGAGATTATGTAATTGTCCATGCAGGGTTTTATGAAGATAAGAGCCTTTCGGAAAAGGAATTAGAGCCGTTTTATCTGTATTCTAGAGGAAAGAGCATTACCTGGGCCAAGCCAGATACAACAGTCATTGCGGGACACACACCGACTTTTGTTAAGGGTATGCCGATGTATGCAGATGGAAAGGTCTTTTGCTATAAGGATCTGGATCATAACTTCGTTTTTTATGACATAGACTGTGGTTGCGGATATATTGAAGACAGCCGGTACCCAACTGCCAATCTTGCGTGCATTCGTCTGGAGGATGAAGCAATATTCTATGTAAATGAGACATCAGATAACCGGGATAAAGTTGTAGTTACAAGAAAAACTGTATGAGATTGAAGTGAAGACGATAAGGCAAGCCTATATTTATAGTTAAGAAAAACGGGGTGAGTTATACGATCGAAAGCGGTGAGTCGCCTTCGGGAAATGCGCAGAGAGTCTCAAATCTTTTGACAGGACTGGATACATATCTGGAAGACATGAAAGAGGACCTGGAAAAAAAGAAGCTTCATTTAGACCAGCTCAAAAGTGAGAGTAAAGAAGACAATCCATACCTGAATCAAGTCAAGGAACTTGAGTGTGAGATAAGAGAACGTAGGGGACAGATCGGTGATTGAGATTTGTATAAAAGAAGTTATACTTGAGTTTGTAACATTTTATTTACACATGCGCAAAAAAATGTACATAGAGGTGAAGTAAAATATTAGTAGATTTTCAAGCAAAGTGTTTGAGGGAGGAAACTAATATGTATGATTTGTTTGATATATTACACTTGGATACTAGAGAAGATGCATATACTTATTGTTTGATTGAATTTCTGGAAAGAAGCAAGGAATTTAGGCTTAAATCGGCGGATAAATGGGGTTTCAAGAATGCTGATTATAAGGTCTTTAGAGAGACAATAAATTTAGAGAATGAGACCAAGGGCGGAAGAAAAAAGATAATTCCTGACATTGTATTGTATAGTGACGATAGAATTGCTGTTATTGAATCCAAAATGTTTGCATCTGAAGGATACGAGCAGACAATGGATTATCAATATGCACAAGATAAGATTAAACAAAGAGTAGCTGAGAAGGCAAATCTTAAGAATGAGGTAAGTATAGGATTCTATTTTTTTACTTTGGCAGGAGTACAAGCAAAATCAGATATTTTTAAGCCTGTTCAATGGACAGATTATTATCGTATTTTGACAGGAATTGAATTCGGAGATGCTCAATTAGATGCGATAAAAATGGCTATTTTACGAAGGACAGAAGATTACTGTGCGTTTGTAGAATCACTTAATCGGCAACGGTATAAGGATCTAACGAGGAATGATAACTGTTGGATTTGTCCATTTGCACTTTTTTCGTCGGGTAGGTTTGATAATCTGTGGGGTTTGAATGAGCAGCACCATATATACAACGGTGAAGTAAATGGCACTGGTCATTCAACTTTTCGGACTGATATTTATCTTGAGAAAAACATGATTTGTGGAAAACATGAGGATGATAATATATATTTATTCACCCGAATCGAATGGGAGGCAGAATATGTCAATGTGGTGTTGAGTATGGAGTACTGGAAGGTTAGGAATAACGACTGGCTGCACTATATTCCTAATAATCGTCTCGAGCAGAACAAGGATGCTCAAGAAAAAAATCGAGATGAGTGTTTGAAAATCATTAAGAAAATGATCGATCAAAATGATGACATTCGAATTCCAACTAAAAAGAGCAATATGCTACAAATGCTGATAAAGACTATAAGAATCGAGGGTGATGAGTCGGTTTCCCAAATAATCGAAAAAATATCGAAATATAGAAGGGAATTTGAAAATATTCTAGATGAAATAAATAAGCATATAATTCGTGATGGCGAGTTTTTGATAATTGTTTAGTAGTGTATATATTATGTTTTTTGAGAAAGGAGAGAATGAGTATGACGTATCAATGTAAAACATGTAGAAGTTCACAGCACTGGTATCAGTGTGAGAAATGTGGAGAAATATTATGTAGTACATGCGCAAGTAAAGGAGTGGGAGGATATCCCAAGATGAGAGCGTCGAATACATGCCCATATTGCAATAAGACTTCAACATTTGGTTTGAAAAGGCTTACCGGACATGAAGATATCCTGAAGCCGTTATCTAAATAAAGGCAGTGAGGTGCTTTAATGTACGCAACCGGCAATAAGAAAATGCTTAATATGCTCATATTGGAGATCCTACGGACATATTCCGATGAGAATCATGCTCTTACCCAGCAGGAGATAATAAAACTGTTAGATAAGAACTATGGTATGGAGTGTGACCGCAGATCCGTAAAGAGTAATGTCCTGTCGCTTAAAGAGATGGGATACGATATCTCTATGGAGAAAGGGTATAAGTTGCTCTCAAGGGAATTTGACGATGCGGAGCTGCGGATACTTATAGATAGTGTGCTCTTTTCTAAGTCTATATCGACCAGACAGGCAAGGGTACTTATTGATAAGATCAGGAGTCTGGCAAGCAATTACTTCAATGCCAAGGTATCACACGTATGCAACCTGCCTGAGCTTAATCGTACTACGAATAAGCAAGCAATGTATTCGCTTGATGTGATAAATGATGCCATTTCAGAGCACAGGCAGATCAGTTTCATTTATAATGAGATGGGTACTGACTTTAAGCTGCATCCGAAACGTGAAGAAGAATACATAGTCAATCCGTATCAGATTGTAGCCAATAACGGTAAGTTCTACTTAATATCAAACTATGACAAGTATGATAATGTGGCTCACTTCCGTATAGACAGGATGACAGATGTCCGAATGCTCACTACTAAGGCTAAGCCCATAAAGCAGGTTAAGGGCTTTGAGAACGGACTTAATCTCCCTAAGCATATGGCGGAGCATATATATATGTTCAGCGGTGACAGCGAGGTAGTAAAACTAAAGACTACTGCAGATATGATGACTGAGCTTACAGACTGGTTCGGGACGGACATCTCAATCATGAAGCAGGGCGGTGACGAGATCATTGCCAGAGTCAGATGTAATCTGGGAGCTATGAAATACTGGGCGTTGCAGTATGGCCCGTATGTGGAAGTGTTGGAACCAAAGGTATTAAGAAATGAACTAAAGACTGCTATTGATAAAATGGCAGAAAAGTATTCGAAATAAAACCATTAATAAGACTGGTTTGCATAATGAGAAAGAATGAGAGGCCATATGAGTTACAAGGTTAAGTATGATTATTATCCGTATCAGCATGAAGTTTGTGTTGTTGGATCAGACTACATGAAGTATAAGGGCTCCATCAAAGGCGTTAAGGAATGGTTTGAAGACGATGAGATCGATCGGTCCATCGGATATGACTATATCCTCAAAAAAGAGGATGATGGCTTTTCTTTTTACTTGGGTTATGGAGTTGACAATCTTAAGGATAAATACTTTTGGACTGTTCATTGTGAGCAGTCATATGAAGAAAAGGCGCTGAAATATACTATAGAGCTTCTGGCAGAAGGCCTGGATATGCTTGATGATGAATTCTTCTCGTGGGAAGATTTCCCAAAGGATTCGCACTTTGAGATATTTGAATATACCACCGATTCTGACCTTGATGAGTGGTATGACAAATATGCTGAACTGCTTGAGAATCAGGACGCAGGGCTTGTCGTTATGATAGACACTGAAAGTAGCAGCGCGGAGGCGAGTTTGGCCCAGGCCAGAGGATGGTGGATTGAGGATGACGAAGAAGAGTATGATGACTGTTTCGATTATTCAAAAGCACCGAAAGGACTCTGTATAACACATCCACCGTTTTCGTTTGATGATGTGAAAAGTGAAAATATCATTTGCGCATGGATTGATGAAAGAATAGCGAGTATATAATTATTTACAGGAGGAATTTGTGAATGGTTGACTTCAAGAATTTAACAGATAATCAGAAAGCATTTTTGGCGGATTGGATCTGCCGTTTTAATTTAGACTTGATGCCGGGTATGCAAATGCGTATAGATGCAGATTTGAATGATGATAAGCTGACACAGGAAGAAGCCAAGGAGCGGCGCGAGTTAGTTATTTATATTCATGATCAACTTGATGCTTTTTTCAATGAAAATAATCTGAGCGACTATTAAGAGCGGTAAAGGGAGACAAGACGTGAAGAATATCGGATATATCGACATATCGGGCGTACATTGTTGGATGATTTATCTTATGCCTTTTGATTCGTCGGAAAGAACAGATTAAGGATGGTGATGTTATGTATCATAAGGTTCGTGCTGTTAATGCATTGGAAAATTACAGATTAAGTGTTCAGTTTTCCGAAGGTGTAACTAAGGTTTATGACATAAAGCCACTGTTTGATAAATGGCCGGTTTTTAGAGAATTAAGTGATAATCCCGAATTGTTCTATGGGGTTGAGGTTGATGCCGGAGGATATGGTATCTCATGGAATGATGATATTGATCTTTCGTGCGATGAATTGTATGAGAATGGAGTGACTGCAAAAAGTCCTTTTGACGGACTTATTGCTTTTACTGATGCAACAATGCTGTGGAATCTGAATGAAAGTACTTTAAGAAAGGCCATCTCATATGGCAAACTAGTTAATGGCATAGATGCATGTAAATTCGGAAAACAATGGGTGGTTTCTGCAGAAGCTATGAAGCGGGAATATGGACAACCAAGACTGTGAGTATATAAGCAGAAGCGCATCGGTTCCTACAAGCCACGCGCATCTGCTCGCCTGGTGGCTCACAGATGCCGCGCTGTCGCCAGCATTTAACTGCGCGAAGTTCTGAGGACGCGCATTCATAAGTCGCTTTGCGACTTATTTCATCGCGGACTTCGTCCAACAGACAAAAATAAAGACTCGGATATGAATGCAAGCATTCCTCCGAGTCTTTATTTTGTCTGAGTCCTCAGAACTTCGCGCAGCTCGTAGCGGAATCGAACCGCTGTTTCCGCCGTGAGAGGGCGGCGTCTTAACCGCTTGACCAACGAGCCATGGTTATGAGCACGGATCATTCGGAACGTCATATCAGTACGCTGACTGAACAACATCCGTCTGTAACGTGCTTGTATATAATAACAAGAGCGCATTCAAAAAGCAAGCACTTTTTTAAAAAACTTGAAGTTTCACAATTATCACAAAATGTGGTACAATAACGGTGTATATATTGTGGCTGTAGATGATACGAGAATGTGAGGGCAACGAGGCCACATGGATTCTGTAAAAGATTCTAAGATAAGGAGAAATTGAGTAATGAACGATGGTAAGCAAAAGAAAGGTCTGGACATGAAGAAGATGCTCCTGCTCTTCTCATTGATCCCGCTCACGGTAGTAGGTGTTGTTATCATCATTGTTGCCTACACGAACATGGTTAAGGAGCTGGAGGGTCAGACCAAGCAGAGTCTGCAGATCGCAGCACACGGCCTCAGAGAGTATTACGAATGGGATATCGTCAATCAGGGCGGTATCGAATATGAGACGGATTATGTGGATGCAATGTCCAAGCAGGGCGTTGATCTTACACTCTTTAAGGATAATATAAGATTTGTGACTTCGATAAGAGATGCATCCGGTCAGAGGATCGAGGGAACTCCTGCTTCGGATGCCGTATGGGCGGCAGGAAGCCAGGGCAAGGAATACTATTCGGATGATGTCAAGATCAACAACATTCCGTATTACGTATTCTATACACCCATCAAGAATACAGACGGTTCGATCTGGGGTATGGCTTTTGCCGGTATCACCTGTGCCAATATCAATGCGGCTAAGCAGGGGCTGCTTGCGACCATACTTATAGTTGCCGGGATACTGTATGTGATCTTTATAGTACTTGTAGTCATCATCACCAGGATCATCATCACGCCTCTTAATTCGGTAGCAGAGAGCATTCAGAAGATCTCAGACGGTGATATCACCTCTCCGGTCACTGCAGTTTCTCATCTGTATGAGACCAATCTTCTTATAAGTGCGGCCAAGAAGACTCAGAGTGAGTTGGGCGGTATCATAGGAAGTATCAAGGGGACATCCAGGACACTTGCTGATCAGATCAATAATGTGACAAGCCTGTCAGATCAGACATCAGACGGAACTGTCCAGATTGCAACGGCCATGACGGAGCTTGCAGACGGTGCGGCCACCGTAGCGGAGAACGTACAGGATATCAACGCCAGAGTCATCGATATGGACAAGATCATCGGCGACATCTCGGATAATGTTGAGAGCCTTAATGCAGGCGCTAAGCAGATGAGCAGTGCCAATGATGAAGCCGCAAGCTACATCAGGAATATGGATAAGTCCAGCCAGCAGACTTCAGAAGCTGTATCCAATATCTCGGCAAGTATCGCTTCCACCAATGAAGCGGTCGGCAAGATCATTGAAGCTATCAACCTGATCACTGAGATCGCTGACCAGACCAACCTCCTTGCACTCAATGCATCGATCGAGTCTGCGAGAGCCGGCGAGGCAGGTAAGGGCTTCGGCGTTGTTGCTGAGGAGATCAAGAAGCTTGCTGAGCAGAGTAATGATTCGGCTCAGGAGATCGCATCCATTGTTGATGACATCAAGCGTCAGTCTGAGAACTGCGTGAATATGTCGGCAGAGGTTCAGGAAGCAATCAACAAGGAACAGGAGCTTTTAAGAGAGACCATGGATCGTTTCAGCGTTCTCGAGACAGAGATCGACAAGGCAGTGGACGGCATCAGTTCGATCGACGGCATGACCAAGGATCTCACCAATATCAAGGATGTCATCACTTCAAGCGTAAGCGACCTTTCAGCCGTATCCGAGCAGAATTCGGCTGCCAATCAGGAAGTTACCGCTTCTCTTGACGGCGTGAAGAACAATGTGACGACCATCAGCGAGGACAACAATTCGATGAATGATATGGCCAGAAGCCTCGCGGAAGCAGTAGAGTACTTCAAGTAATATATTGTTGTTTAACTTGGATCAATGCGGGTCAGTCTGAGTGATCGGACTGACCCGTTTTTGGGCGGGAGCCGGGTTTAAGCCACGGGCACTCCCTGCATATATTTTTCGCATTCACTGATTGATAACGATATCGCCGGTGAACAATATCACTTATTAACGATATCACTTATTAACAATATCACTTATGAACAATATCACCGTGATCATTCCGGCACTTGATCCGGACAGGAGATTAATCGAATATTGCAGGTCGCTTAAGGAGTCGGGGATCGATCATATCCTTCTTGTCGATGACGGATCGGATGCTGCCCACAGGGAGATATTTACTGAACTTAAGGACATCTGCATCGTCCTTCATCATTCCCGGAATATGGGAAAAGGAAGGGCGCTTAAGAATGCTTTTGCGCTGATCCGTAACAGGACGATGACGGACACCGTGACCTTTGAGGGGAATATGTCCGTTGATCAAGCGATCGCTTCTCTTACGGATACGGCCTGTGTAGTGACTGCCGATTCGGACGGTCAGCATGCAGTAGCTGATGTTCTGGCGGTCGCACGGAAGACCATGGATGAGGGAGGCGCCCTTGTGTTAGGCGCACGTGATTTTGACAGTGACAACGTACCCTTTAAGAGCAAGAAGGGCAACAAGCTTACGAGGAGACTCTTCAGGATACTGCACGGTCTTGATCTTACCGATACACAGACAGGCCTTCGCGGGATCCCGGTACCGCTTCTGGATGTATTTATACAGGGCAAGGGTGAGAGGTTTGAGTACGAACTTGACATGCTTGTCATAGCTGCAAGAGAGCATATCCCGGTGGTGGAAGTGCCCATAGAGACGATCTATGAGAATGCCAATGCGGGCACGCACTTCAGAGCCGTAAGCGACAGTATCTCCGTATATAAGATATTATTCGGGACCTTCTTTAAGTTCCTGCTCACATCATTAAGTTCTTTTGTTGCAGACATATTGATATTCAGGCTGATGCTCAGGGTGTTCGGCGGGTTTGACGAAGAACTTAAGATCGGAATGGCGACGCTGATCGCCCGTGTTTTATCATCGATATATAACTTCCTGATGAACAAGCAGGTGGTATTCCTCAAGGAAGGCGAGATGGTGAAGAGCGCCATCGGATATTACATCTTATGCGGGCTGCAGATGTGTGCTTCGGCCGGGCTAGTGATACTCATCCATAAGCTGCTCCCGATACCGGAGACTTATGTCAAGATCATTGTTGATTCATTCCTTTTTATCATCAGTTATCAGATACAGAAGAGGATAGTCTTCAGGCGTTAGGAAAGCGATGCATCGAGGCCGTATCCGGATGATACGGCGCGGGGACTTATATAATATGTGGATCAAGAAACTGGTCAACTTCATATATAACTGGCTTAATGACTTAAGCATCGGTAAGAAGCTGATGCTTATGTATGTGGTCTGCATGTTCGTTCCCCTTATCCTGACTGACGGCATCATCTTCACGCTCCTGCAGCGCAACGAACTTCGTGAGGAAGAGTACCGCATGGAGCAGGTCGCCGACTCGGTCAAGTATCTGCTGGGAAGTACCTTCGATGAAGCCGTGACTGTCATCAACAAGATATATCTGGATGAGGAAGTGTATGAGTTCCTGGACGATGACTTTAAGTCCGATTATGACTTCTATGAGAAGCGATACAACATCAATGAGACCATCATCAAGCCTCTGGACGGCGGCAGAGAGTCGGCCATAAACGGGATCATCTTATGCAGCGATAATGACGGCATCATCAACGGAGGCAACTTTTATAACTTAAAGGATATCGGTTCGGTCAAGTGGGATGACCTGTTGGCTGCTACCAATAATATGGTCGTGAATTTCTTCTATTCGGGTGAGCGTAATACCTTAGAGAGAAACCGTAAGAAGGTATCACTCATAAGGGCGCTTGATCACTTCAGCTGGTATGACAGGCATATGATGGTATATGTGGATCTCGACTACAGTATGCTGCAGCGTAAGATGAAGACTATCACCTATGATGCACCGGTATACCTCTGTGAAGGCGACAGGATACTTCTATCGAGCATGGTGCAGAAGAGTCCGCAGGTCGACTATGAGATGTTAGGCAGGGATGTCAACATAGGTCTGTCGATACCGTGGAAGATCTACGGCAAGAGCTTCAGGATCGTGGTGACGAGAAGCGAGAACAGTGTGATGGAAGTTATCAAGGAGAATCTCGGCCTCATAGTAGTGCTGATCTTATTTAATCTTGTGGCACCCATCATGCTAATAAGCCTGATCAACAGATCGTTTGCACGCCGTCTCTACAGCCTGTCGAGAACTTTTGAAGAAGTGGATATCGACAATATCAGAGGCATAGATGCGAGAAAGGCAGGTAATGATGAGATCGGTCTGCTCATGCGCGGATATAACAGGATGGCGGAGAGGCTCAATACACTCATTGAGACCAACTACAGGGACAGGCTCGAGCGTCAGGACATGGAACTGGCAAGGCAGAATGCGGAGCTGTCGGCTCTCCATTCGCAGATCAATCCGCACTTCCTCTTTAATATTCTGGAGACCATAAGGATGCGCTCCGTTCTCAAGAAGGAACAGGAGACTGCATATATGATAGAGAAGATGGCTAAGCTCGTGCGTCAGAACATCAGCTGGTCCACGGATCATTCAACCGTGGCCGAGGAGCTGAGCTTTATCCGTTCGTATCTGGAACTTCAGCAATACCGCTTCGGCGACAGGCTCAAGTTCAGTATAGAGGCGGAGGATGACTGCGGCGCATACACGATCCCCAGACTTACGCTTACGACTTTCGTGGAGAATGCCTGCGTTCACGGCATGGAAGGCAAGACCACGGCCTGCTGGGTATATGTGAGGGTGTTCCGTAAGGACGAGAACCTCATCATGGAGATAGAGGATACCGGTCAGGGAATGCCCGATGAGGATGTCATGTTCTTAAGCGAGCGCATGAACAACTGTACTCTTGAGGATATCAAGGGCGGAACACATGTAGGAATGCTCAATGCCTGCCTGCGTCTTAAGATGAGTACAGAGGATGAGGCGAAGTTTGAGATAGAGAGTGAGAAGGAAGTAGGTACGTTTATTACGATAACGGTGCCCGTAAGGAGGCTTACAGATCATGCTTAAGGTGATGCTCGTAGATGATGAACCTTTTATATTGGAAGGACTGTCAGTGCTCATAGACTGGAATGAGCAAGGCTGCCAGATCGTGAAGAAGGCTTCCAACGGCAGTGAGGCCCTGGACTTTCTTATGAAAAATGAGGTTGATCTGGTCTTTGCCGATATCAAGATGCCTGTCATGACCGGTATCGAACTGTTGCAGACGGTGAGGGAAGATAAGATATCGGATGCTTACTTTGTCATAGTGAGCGGTTATAATGACTTCCATTATGCCCAGTCTGCCCTTCGGTACGATGCGCTGGAGTATCTGTTAAAGCCCGTGGGTGCAGAGGGACTGCTAAAGGTCATAGACAAGGTCAAGAACAAGCGTGAGTCGGATGTGAGCGTAACGGAGGTCACGGCGGATGTCAAGAAGGCCTATCTGACGCAGAACATAATGCTGCTCTTAGCCGGCAAGGCAAAAGATAAGCACATAGACTATGTAAAGAGGAATCTGCACAGATACGGGGCGGGCGACTTCCGCTTTGTCAATATATGCTTTATGAGCGTGGAGTCTGTCGAAGAGAAGTCGGATGAGGAGATCGTGGAACTCAAGGACAGACTGTACGAGACTCTTAAGGAGATACTGGGCAAAAACAGCGACAGACTGATCCCCGATATACCGGGATATACGGATGAATATGAGATATCGTTCATCTTCTCCGATGATCTGGGGAGCGGATACGGAACAGACGTCAACAAGTATATAGACAGGCTGATAGAGAAGGTAAAGGAAAAAGACGAAGACTTATCTCCCGTATTTTTGGTGGGCAAGAGGGTTGATGATATAGCAAGGCTCTCAAGGTCTTATTCCTCTGCGGCTTCACTGCGCCCGTTCAGCAGCTTCAGTCAGAACAAGAATGTGTATATATATGAAGAAGATGTCCAGGTGAGTGAAAGCGGCGTGCTGCTGTGTAAAGATGAACTGGACGGGCTTATATCCGGAATAGAACTGGATGATAAGGAGAGGATATATTCTTCGATCGATGCACTGTATGATGCGGTTGCCGGGATGGAGAACAGCTTCATGTCAGATAAGGCACTGTCCATCAATACCAATTACCTGCTGTTCAGACTTCTGCATCTGGCGGTCGAGCTCGATGAGAGCATCAATCAGGAAGAGGTTATGACCTATATCTCCGATAATGTATATGAAGTGGGAGAGGCCAGGGGAAGCAGGGCGCATCTTAAGAGATTTGCGGAATCTTATGCGGAGTATCTCAACCAGCTGCGCAAGAATGTATCCCGCGGTGTCCTTCAGGATATAGAGAAGGAGATAAAGACCAATTTTGCCGAAAATCTCACTCTCAAGAGCCTCAGCAAGAAATACTATGTCAATTCGTCCTATCTGGGACAGTTATTTAAGAAGAAGTACGATCAGTCCTTCAAGGATTATCTCTGCTCCGTGAGGATCGATGAGGCGGCTTCGATGCTGCTTAAGTCCGATGACAAGATACCCGTGATAGCAGAGAAGGTGGGATATAAGGATACGGATTATTTCATCAGCAAGTTCATCGAACTTAAGGGCTGTACACCTGCCAAATACCGCAAACAATACTAAAAATCTCTAAATTTTTTAATCTATATTTTCACCCCCCTTTATCCATAATTCCTCCGTGGTATGAAAATGTTTTTTTGATTATCATAGTATCAGTGGGGTCATAGGACCCTGAGATTATTTTCATAGGGAGGATAAAAATGAAAGTAAAGAAAATTGCAGCATTATTACTCAGTTGCGCAATGATGACATCTTTGCTTGCAGGCTGTGGTAACACGGCAGGCGGCGGTGCTGCTGACACAGGTGCAGCAGACACAGCAGCTACAGCAGACACAGCAGCAGACACATCTGCAGACACAGGTTCTGACGATGCAGGCAGCGGTGAGGTTACAAACTTCACAATGTTCATCACAATGCCCGGTTCGGAGATCAACGACGACAACGAGATCGCTCAGATGATCGCTGACAAGTGGGGCGTAAAGGTTAAGGAAACATGGCTTACCGGTCAGACAGCTTCTGAAGCAACCGGTACACTTATCGCAGGCGGCGAGTATCCTGATTTCATCGATTCTGATGAAATGAACTTACTTGTTGATGCAGACGCACTTGTTCCCCTTGATGATTACATTGATCAGTATCCTGAGTTCAGAGATACATGGTTCACACCTGAAGAGTGGGATAAGTTCCGTCAGCCCGATGGACATATCTACTGGATCAATCCTTTCGGTAACACAATGGGTGAGACCAAGCAGACAACTCATAACGACGAAGCATTCTGGATTCAGGTAAGAGTTCTTGAGTGGGCTAACTATCCGAAGATCGAGACAATGGATCAGTACTTCCAGCTCCTTGAGGATTACATCGCAGCTAATCCTACAATGGATGACGGCACAGAGAACATGGCTTACACAATCCTCTGTGAAGACTGGAGATACTTCTGTCTTGAGAACGCAGGACAGTTCCTTGCAGGATATCCTAATGACGGTTCCGTTATCGTTAACAAGGAAACAATGACAATCGAAGACTACAACACTTCTGAAGATACAAAGCTTTACCTCAAGAAGCTTAACGAAGAGTATCAGAAGGGCTTCGTAGATCCCGAGTCATTCACACAGACATACGACGAGTACATCGCTAAGCTTTCTACAGGCCGCGTACTTGGTATGGTTGACCAGTGGTGGGATTTCGCTTACACGGTTAATGATTCATTCAAGCAGTCAGGTCTTGACCTCAAGGGCTGCAACTACGTACCTCTTGGTCTTACAACCAAGCCCGGTATGGAGAACAGATGGCACACATATGATGATACTGTAAACCAGGCTTCAGGTATCGCAATCACAACAGATTGTGCAGATCCTGACAAGGCTTTCAAGTTCCTCGTAGACTGTGCAATGGATCAGGAACTTCATGATCTCAGATTCTGGGGCGTTCAGGGCGTTGACTACGACGTAGACGCTGACGGATTATTCTATCGTACAGACGAGCAGAGACAGAACTGGGCAGATACTTCTTACCAGGCAGCTCACAGATGTCAGTACACTTACTTCCCTCAGTGGCATGGAACAAGCCGCGATGGCAAGAATGCCAACAAGCCTGAGGAGCAGCCTTCAGAGTTCATGAACGACATGGCAGAGCCTCTTAAGAACTGCTTCAATGCATACGGATATACAACATATCCTCAGTTCATCGGTTCTGTAGTAGAGACCAACGGACCTTGGTTCCCGATGTACTCTTACTCTAACAACTTCACAACAGAGACACCCGGTGGTGTAGCTTGGGCGAAGATGGGCGAGGTTAAGCACGAGTGGCTTCCTAAGGTTGTTATGGCTAAGGACTTCGACAAGGGTTATGCTGAGTATATGGATGCATACAATGCTTGCAAGCCTGAAGACTTCATAGCCGAGATGCAGGCAATCCTTGATACATTCAAGTAAGTTGCATAAGTAACAATATAGTATAAGAATATAAGGGCAGCAACTGCGCCAAAGACAATGTTGCTGCCCTTTTTCTGAAAAAACACTAGGAGTTAGCGGTATGGCCCGAAAGAAAACAAATGAAAAAGTACGTACAAAGATAACCTTCAAGGATATAAAGAAACAGGGCTTTCTTATGGTTGTTTCATTCTTCGTGGTTGTCTACGGTATCATATTCTATTACTGGCCTCTGACGGGCTGGATCATGGCTTTTCAGAATTATAAGCCTAAAAAGGGACTCTTGGGTTCCAAGTTTGTGGGACTTGACAAGTTTAAGTTCCTCTTTGAAGATGAAGTATTCATTAAGGTTATCAGGAACACCTTTGCGATGGGTGTTATCAACCTGGTTACAACCACTATCATGGCAGTGCTCTTTGCTATCATACTTAATGAAGTAAGAAGAGCGTGGATCAAGAAACCCATTCAGACGATCTCATACCTGCCTCACTTTTTATCATGGATCGTTGTTACATCGATCATACATGTATCTTTATCACCTACAGGTATAGTTAATGACCTGTTACTCAGATTCGGAGTCATTAAGCAGGCGATCAACTTCTTCGCTTTCCCGAAGTACTTCTGGCCGATAGTAGCATTTGCGAACTGTTGGAAGGAGACAGGATGGAACGCGATCATCTATCTCGCTGCCATCACAGCCATAGATCCGGCACTATATGAAGCCGCATCCATAGATGGAGCAGACAGATTGCAGAAGATCAGATATATTACATTCCCGGGTATCAAGCCCACATTCCTCATTCTTCTTCTTATGAATGTAGGTAATGTGCTTAATGCGGGATTCGAAGTCCAGTACCTCTTAGGTAACGGACTTGTACAGTCGGTATCACAGACTATCGATATCTACGTGCTGAAGTGGGGTATCTCACAGAACGACTACTCACTCGGTACGGCGGCCGGACTGTTTAAGAGTGCGGTAAGTATAGCGATCATCGTTATAGCCAATAAATTAGCCAAGAAGTACAGTGATCAGAGATTATTCTAGGAGGGCGAAACGATGGATCAGAAGAAAGAATATAGAGTCAGCAGACCTATAAGCGATACAATTTTTGAGATATTTGTGGTAGTGTTCCTTGTACTGTTCGTGATAATCACGCTCTATCCCGTTGTCAACACAGTGGTTTTATCATTCAATGACGGTATTGATGCCGTAAGAGGCGGGATATACTTATGGCCCAGAAAGTTCTCGATGAAGAACTACAAGACGGTCCTTGCGATGCAGAACATATGGACAGGTGCCAAGGTCACGGTAGCGAGAACAGTCATAGCCACACTTACATCACTTTTTGCCAATGCATTGCTTGCATTCGTAGTCAGCCGTAAGAAATTCCTGTTCAAATCCCAGTTATCTCTGTTCTGGGTTATAACAATGTATGTTAACGGCGGATTGATCCCTGTATTCCTGTTGTACAAGAACCTGGGTCTTACAGGAACATTCCACGTATACTGGATACCCGGTATGATCAGTGCATTCAACATGCTCGTTATGAGAACATACATGGAGGGCATTCCGGAATCACTTGAGGAATCGGCGCAGCTCGACGGCGCGGGGTACTTCAGAGTATTTAAGGATATCATATCTCCGCTGTGTAAGCCCGTGTATGCGACTATAGCGCTCTTCATAGCCGTATGGCAGTGGAACTCATGGTTCGATGCCATGATCTATAACCGTATGAAGACTGAATATACGACACTTCAGTATGAGTTGATGAAGCTTCTTTCATCAGTCATGCAGCAGAGCGGAAGTGCTGAGAATGCCAAGAACGGCGCCAATACGATCACGCCCATTACGATCCGTTCGGCCGTGACCGTTGTAACGATGCTTCCCATCGTATGCCTGTATCCCTTCCTACAGAGATACTTCGTTACAGGTCTTACGATCGGTGGCGTAAAAGAATAAACAGTCCGGGGGACTGTTTATTCCCGCCGGGAAAACTTGGATACCGCAAGATATGATGTAGTGATGATCAGTGGTATTCCGACGATCCGGTGGATCGTTTATCCCGCCGGGAAAACCTGGATACCGCAAGATATGATGTAGTGATGATCAGCGGTATTCCGACAGTCCGGGGGACTGTTATTACGGATAATACTTTGTGCAGGGTCATAGATGATCCTGCACAATTGGTTTATGCGATTAATGTGGAGGTTAATTGTATGCTTCGAGAGACAGAAACTAAATACGGAAAAGTTCGCGGCATAGAGGCTGCAGATCCCAGGATCACGGCATTTAAGGGTATACCCTTTGCCGAACCTCCGGTAGGGGACTTAAGGTGGAGATCACCGAGGCCTCCGAAGGCATGGGACGGAGTGAAGGAGTGCTACAGGTTCGCTCCCATATCCATACAGGATACTCCGGGACTGGGGACCGATCTCTATTGCAGAGAGTGGCATGTGGATCCCGGTATAGAGATGAGCGAGGACTGTCTGTACCTCAACGTATGGACACCGGCTAAGGCTAGGGATGAGAAACTCCCGGTAGTCGTATGGTTCTTCGGCGGAGCTCTGCAATGGGGCTATCCCTCTGAGATGGAATTCGACGGCGAACGTGTTGCAAGAAGAGGCATAGTATTCGTATCCGTCAACTACAGAGTGGCTGCCATGGGCTTTATGACACATCCTGACCTTATAAGGAAACAGAGGGATGATTGTGCCAACTTCGGCCTCATGGATCAGCATGCGGGCCTTAAGTGGGTAAAGGAGAACATAGCTGCTTTCGGCGGAGACCCTGACAATATCACTATAGCCGGACAGTCCGCAGGCGGCGGCAGCGTCATGGGACAGATCGCATATCCCGGCAATAAGGGACTCTTCAATAAGGCGATCATTCAGAGCGGCGTTGTACGGTTTTTTAACGGCGAATCCCCGTTTAAGCCCGAACCCTTGGATGAAGCAGGGAAGAAGGGCGAGAAGTTCTTTGAGATCTTAGGCGTCACATCCATAGAGGAAGCAAGGAAGCTTGACGCGATGTACATAAGGGATAAGTATGGTGAGTACAGCGGAAACGATTTCTCTCCGGCAGGGATGCAGAAGAGGTTCCTTACGGTCGTGGATGATAATATATGCTTCGAGGATCCGTATGATGTGATGTTAAGCGGCAGATGCAATAACGTGCCCATAATGGCCGGCAATACTTCGGATGAGTTCCCCGGATTTTCCGGCAATAAGACCAACGAGATAACATATATGACGGCAGACGGCAGGGAAGAGAAGATCGACCTGATTGACGGCGGTAATCCTTCAGAGGGCGCCATCAAGGTACTGGCCCTTACAAGGAAAGAAAACGGCATAGATATGCCTCTGTATTACTACAGGCTCGACACGGACATCCCGGGCGATGACCATCCCGGCAACTTTCATTCGGTGGATCTGTGGTTCTTCCTTGAGACGCTGGCCAAGTGCAGCCGTCCCTTTGTAGGCAGGCATTATGACCTGGCTCGTCTCATGTGCAATTACTGGTGCAACTTTGTCAAGACCGGTGACCCGAACGGCAAGGATGCAGACGGCTCGCAGATGCCCGAGTGGCTCCCTTATGATAAGGAGCACAGGTTTGACATGATATTCAGATAGGAGAGTATGTATGAGCGAAAAAAAACCGGCATTTAACCCTTATCTCCCTTCATGGGAGTATATCCCCGACGGCGAACCGTATGTGTTCGGTGACAGAGTATATGTCTACGGGTCGCATGACTTCTATAACGGTCATGCTTTCTGTCTCGGAGATTATGTGTGCTATTCAGCTCCGGTCGATGATCTCGCTGACTGGAGATATGAGGGAGTTATCTATCCGAGGACAGCGGACCCGCTTAACGAACGCAACAATATGTGTCTCTATGCACCCGATGTGACGGTAGGACCGGACGGCAGATATTATCTGTACTATGTTCTTGACAGGGTAAGCGTGGTATCGGTGGCCGTATGTGATACGCCTGCAGGAGAGTATAAGTTCTACGGCTATGTACACTATGAAGACGGCACAAGGCTTGGAGAGAAGGCGGGCGATGAGCCTCAGTTCGATCCCGGTGTGCTCACTGAAGGTGATATGACCTACCTCTATACGGGATTCTGCGGAAGAGGTGATAAGTCAAGGCACGGAGCGATGTGTACGGTACTTGATAAGGATATGCTGACGATACGCAAGGCTCCGGTGTTCGTGGCGCCGGGTATAGAATATGGGGCAGGCACGGACTTTGAAGGCCATACTTTTTTTGAAGCGCCGTCCATAAGAAAGGTCGGAGACAGGTACTACTTCATCTATTCGTCAACGCATATGCATGAGCTGTGCTATGCGGTGAGCGACAGGCCTGACGGGGACTTTAAGTTCGGCGGAGTGATCGTGAGCAATACCGATGTGGGTATCGATTCATACAAGCCGGCCGGTAAGATAATGGCGTACGGCGGCAACAATCACGGGAGCATAGTGCAGATTGGCGATGACTGGTATATCTTCTATCACAGGCAGACCAACGGCACATGGTACTCAAGGCAGGGCTGTGCGGAGAAGATAAGGATAGAGGCTGACGGGTCGATCCGCCAGGTTGCCATGAGTTCATGCGGACTTAATGGAGGACCGCTTCCCGGCAGGGGAGAGTATCCGGCATATATCGCCTGCAATCTCTTCAAGGACAAGGATATGGAGCTTATCGTGGGTGAGAATCAGCCGCGTATCGTCCAGGAAGGCAGGGACGGAGATGAGAATCCGGGCTATATCATGAACATGTGTGACGGTGCGACGGCGGGCTTTAAGTCCTTTGACTGCAAGGGAGTAAAGACCATGGTGATATGGGCCAGAGGCTATATTCACGGAGTGTTCGAGATAAGAGACAGTTTAGGCGGACAGGTGCTTGGAAGGACAGGAAGAGTGGAGCATTCCACTGTATGGGAACCCTACGAGGCGCCGGTGAATATCTCAGACGGAGTTCATGACATCTATGTCACGTTTATCGGAGACGGTAACGTGATGATGAGATCTATTGAGTTCGTATGCTGATATAGAACATCTTATTATAGATGGCCGGAAGGTCATACTTACGAGTATATGGCTTCTGGATAAGCTTAAGAGAATAGCCGTGGAGGGAGATGATCTTGTCTGCCACAGACAGACCGAGACCTGTACCCCCGCGGCTGTTTCTTGATTCGTCACCCATGACGAAAGGCTCGAATATATGGGCAGCGGTATTCTCGTCGATGAGCTCACCGCTGTCGGCTATGGCGAGACGGAGTCTTGTTCCGTCGGGCTTCAGTATGACACCTATACGGGTGCCTTTTTTATTGTGCTTGATCGCATTGACGATGAGGTTATTGATGACTCTGGACAGATGGAGCCTGTCAGCACAGATCATATGCCTCTGCTCGGGGATGCTGAGCTCAAGCTCCATGCCTGCACCCTCTATATCCGGATAGAGAGTTGCGACGCATTCTCTCGTGAGCTCACATATGTCGATATTCTCTTTCTTAAGGGCAAAACCTTCGCTGTCTACCCTGACATAGTCAAACAGCAGGGTTATGAGCTCGTTCATCCTGTCTGACTTGCGGATGATAGCCTGCATGTATTCCTTCTTCTTATCTTCTGAGACCATATCATCGGATAAGGCTCTTGCGTAACCCGAAACGGTGGTCATGGGCGTACGAAGATCATGAGCGATGTCGGAGAGCATGAGATTGCGCTGCTTCTGCAGAGAGACTTCATTATCCCTCTCTTCCTGCTCTATGACTCTGAACCTTTTGATGACGAGGGATGCAAAATAAATGGCCCCGATTATGTAGGGGAGCAGCAGGAGCACGACCGCCAGGAGTAAAAGGAGAATGAGAAAGAACTTCTCAACTGTGCGAAGTGATACATATTTACCCGCATTCGGAAGCCTCAGCATGTATGTCTGAAGGTGCTGTTCTATATAGTTACGGGCCCCTTCCATGGTGATACGCATCTGCGAGGGGATTATATATGATAAAAGCTCTATGATCATGGCTCCTAAATACGCAACGAGTGCAAATATGGCTCCGCTTACCTTGAGGGCTGATATATCCATTCCGTCAAAGAAGGCATAGGAGATAAACCGCACTATCGTGGAATTGACAAGAGACATCATAAGATATTCGCCTAAGCTTATGATGACGACAGAGATTATGAATCTCCGGATTATAAAGTTTCTAAGCTCTGATATACTGTTCATATGGTGGTCTCTAAGTGCCCGTAACTAAGCGCCCGGATCTGTATCTAAGCACCCGTACGGGTTCATTTCTTATCCAGTCTGTAGCCTAAGCCTCTGAGTGTCTTGATATAGTCATTGCCTTCAGATGAGAGTTTGCTCCTTAACTTGCTGATGCATACCATTATGTTGTTATCGGCGATGATGTAATCCTCACCCCAGGCATATTCATATATCTGCTGCTTGGTGAAGACCTTGCCGGGATGCGACATAAACAGTTCCATGATCTTATATTCGATATGAGTAAGTTCTATGTCTTCATCGCCCTTCTTAAGGGTACAGCTCTCGGTATCGAGGGACAGATCTCCGACGGTTATCACCCTGGTGACAGCTTCTTCGGCACCGGCACCGAGGGAATAGAAGCGGCGCATCTGGGAATTGACTCTTGCGACCGCTTCAAGCGGATTGAAAGGCTTGGCTATGTAATCGTCAGCTCCTAAGTTGAGCCCCAGTATCTTCTCTGAATCCGCATCTTTGGCTGAGAGGATAATGACGGGGATATTGCTCTCTTCACGAAGTCTCTTGAGCACCTGGTATCCGTCGATCCCGGGCATCATTATATCCAGGATGCACATATCGGGCTTGGTATCATGCAGCTTAAGGATGGCATCACTGCCATCCTCAGCTTCGATAACTTCATAGCCTGCATTCTCCAGATATAATCCGAGTAACTCTCTTATCTCTGATTCATCATCTGCTATAAGTATCTTTTTTTTCATACAGACTCCTTAGTGTTGTTATTCTGCGATCACTTCGGCTGCATCGCTGACAGTTACGGTGATATCATTATCACTGCCGATCTTAAGAGCTTCGTAAAGGGCGGCCTTAGTAGACTGTCTGTAAGGGCTTACAAAGAAGATTCCGAGTAATCCCGCCGTGAAAAGTGAGAGGATATCCCAGCCTATGAATGAGAGATCCAATACGAAGGCTTTCCACTTCTGGCCGTCCATCATCGCCTTGGATGTTGCAAATACTTCTTCTCTGCTCATTTCCGGATTCTCTGCCAGAAGATAGGGTATCATCCTGTACTCATAGCTCTTGATGATGCCGGGAATGATCAAAAGGAGTGACCAGAGGCATACATAGATATCGCGGCGGAACATAATGCGCACGATATTGCCGTATCCGTGGTCGAATCCGAATGTAAGCTCTGACACATCTGCATTCTCATCAAGATTCTTATAGAAGAATCTGCTGCCGCCGAGTTCCAGGGGATTGAAGATGAATGCATCCAGTACCAGTATTACTGCGAAGATCACTAATCCCAGAATGAAAACGATGGTTGCGATACCTGCTATCCTTGCGACTGTCTCTATCTTCTCATCATCCGACAGGTTGTTCCATTCGGGTGCATGGAAGTTGATGCTTAAGTCGTTGATCGAATCGGGATCTTCCTCATCTTCGGCTGTCGAAACACTTACATCAGTCGTGCTTGCCTCGCCTGTGGCTACTCCTACGAGTCCGCTTGCTGCGAGTCCCGTAGCGGTCTTGGACGGATCGGTACTTGAACTGTTGATGTGAGTTCCTCCGAATGATCCTGAGCTTCCGCCCGTCACAAGTGCCAGTATAAGTGCTGCCAGCACGCATTTCCAATAGTTCCTGTTGAAGGCCTTCTGACCTTTCTGCTTAAGTTCTTTTCTTGTCCACATAACAATCTCCTCCGCTTTTATATGACCGACTGCGCTCAGGCTGTTCTTATGCCCTGCCGTTTGTGGCCGTTGTCTCTTTGTTATGTGTTCATGATAACAGTATAACCTTATTGGCAAAATCTATAAACCTTAATTTAACCTTAAGGCTGAATATAAAAAAACTATAAAGTGACTATGGAAGAGAAGAGCAAAAAGTGGTACCATGGTATTGGTCTTTTTATGCTCTGAGACGGAAAAGGCGCAGAGTGCGGACCACCTAAGCTAAGAAGCGGTATAATTACGTATATTAAGGGAACTATGATACAGACACTTCAGGTATACCAACTGACACTGATGCTTATCCTGATAGGTGTGTGTGCCACTCTTGCCGTATTGACATACTTCTCAAAGAGTATGAGTTCAGGCAGGAGATCAAGGCTTATACTCATCCAGTTAAGCGCAGTCATCCTTCTGGTATTTGACAGATATGCATATATATACAGAGGCGATGAGAGCGATATAGGCTACTATATGGTGAGGATCAGCAATTTTATGGTCTTCTTCATGCATGCCTTCCTTGCGCTTGCATTCAGCCTCTATCTTATCGACCTGTATTCCAATGAAGGCGGGCTTAAGGAGATGCCAAGGAGGTTTACGGCTGTTTTTGCAATGGCTGTGATCGACGAAATTCTTATAATAATATCTCAGTTTACAGGTCTCTATTATTCCTTTGATGAGCATAACCGCTATGTGAGGTCACCGGGATATTTATATCTCTTAAGTTATGTGATGCCGGTCTCCATGCTGATCATCCTTTTGACAGTCATAATCCAGAACTATAACAGGTTGAGCAGGAATATAAGCAGGTCTCTGCTCGTATTTACGATCGCGCCCATAGTTGCCAGTATCGCGCAGTTCTTTCTCTACGGACTGTCGCTCGACAACCTGGCTATAGTGGCTGCATCGGTACTCCTGTATATATTTGCTCTGAAGGACATGGATGAGAGGCTTGAGAAGGCCAACAGGGTGGAGATAGAGTACCTTAAGGAAGAACAGCGGAATATGCAGGAACTCTTTGGTCAGACCGCGGAAGCTCTCGCATCCGCTATCGATGCCAAGGACAAGTATACTCACGGTCATTCCACCAGAGTTGCCGAATACTCAAGGGAGATAGCCAGACTCGCCGGCAAGGATGATGAAGCCTGTGAGGAGATATACTTTGCCGCTCTTTTGCATGATGTGGGCAAGATAGGCGTGCCCGACAGCATAATCACCAAGGACGGCAGACTTACGGATGAGGAATTCAGCGCGATCAAGCAGCATCCGGTAATAGGCAAGCAGATACTTGCAAGTATCAGTCAGTCTCCGTACTTAAGCATAGGAGCCAATTATCATCATGAGAGATATGACGGCAGGGGATACCCGGAACGCCTCAAGGGTGAGGACATCCCGGAGATCGCCCGTATCATAGCCGTGGCTGATGCATATGATGCCATGACCAGTAAGAGAAGTTACAGAGATCCGATCCCTCAGCATAAGGTGAGAGAGGAGATCGTCAAGGGAACCGGAACCCAGTTCGATCCCACATTTGCCAAGCTTATGCTCCATCTCATAGACAGGGATGAAGAGTATGACATGAAGGAGAGGGAAGAGATAAGGGAACTTGCCGGCAGAGACAGCATGGTATTCTATGAATATAAGGAAGATGCTTCCGAGGGAGTACTGCTCAATCCCTTCATCTCAAGGATCAAGCTGAGAGCCGAGACAGACGAACAGTATAAGGGATTAGAATACATTCCGTCGCTTATCGTTTTCGATTCACTGGACGGACGGGTATATACGGACGAACGCAAGGTCGGGGAGATGATCTACTTCGAATACGCTCATATCCGCCTTGACGGACAGGTAAGATGCGAGGGCGCGAGGAAGGTCGAGACCGAGATAAAGGAACTCGTTCCGCCTGCAGGCATAGATATGGAAGAAGCTTACAATAAGGATCTCAGATACAGTATTGAGGCAGTGAGAGTAAGGGATCACATCCTTGTGACCATCACCAATGTATATAAGATAGTGAAGGTGACGATAGCGCTTCCCGACAGTTCCAGATTTGCATATATGTCTCTTACGGGGCTGCATTGTCTCATAAAAGGCGTGAACATCAGCAAGGATGAGGAATCGGTGGACGGTGACTATATCCCCCGTATTGCGGAAGAGATAAGCTATATAGACGGTCCGGTGGGTGATATACCCAATGTACAGGTGGACGGTTGGTGCAGCGATACATCGGAGCCGATAGTCATAAGGGATAAGATGAAGATTAAGTTCCACACCATGAGCCTGCCCACTGCGAGACTCATATGGCACTGCCCGTATATCAGGCTCTTCTACGCGGATGACGGCAAGTTTGACGGAGAAGGATATAAGGATTATGTCATGGTCCGTCTTGACGGTGAGAACTGGGAGTCCGACGAGAATGCCACGAATAAGATCATCGTCCATAAGGAGGAGGACTTCAACGGCTGGGAAGAGTGGAAGGATATCAATAAGAAGGGAATGGACTGTGAGATCGGCATCACGTTTAAGAACAGGACGATCACGGTGACAACGGTCAATCAGGGAATAGCAGTCAAGAGTATCACCAAGCTCGTGGGCAATGTCCCCGATACTGTATATGCGGTACTTACCGGAGACCAGGTTGCACTGACCAATATCAGGATAGAGTAGCCGGACGGAGATGACGGAATAAAACCATAGAATTAAGAATATATATTAAGAGGAGAATATTATGGAATCAGAGAAGAAAGTAATGTTATCAGGCATACAGCCGAGCGGTGACCTTCACCTCGGCAATTACCTCGGTGCCATCAAGAACTGGGCAGACAGAGTCAATGACTATGACTGCTATTATTTCATGGCCGATATGCATACCATAACGGTGAGGCAGGATCCCAAGGAATTAAGGCGCCGTTCGATCGAGATGCTGGCATTGTATATAGCATGCGGACTGGATCCTGAGAAGAATACGCTTTTCCTGCAGTCGCATGTTCCGGCTCACGCACAGTTAGGCTGGGTGCTTGACTGTTATACCATGTTCGGCGAGTTAAGCCGCATGACTCAGTTTAAGGATAAGTCGGAGAAGCATAAGGATAATATCAATGCCGGTCTTTTCACATATCCGTCCCTTATGGCAGCGGACATACTTCTGTATCAGCCTCACTACGTTCCCGTCGGAGAGGATCAGAAACAGCATGTGGAGCTTACGAGAGACCTTGCGATAAGATTCAACAATATCTACGGCGATGTGTTCCGTGTGCCCGAGCCCTTCATAAGCAAGGTCGGAGCCCGGATATACGGACTGACCACACCGGGATCCAAGATGAGCAAATCAGATCCCAACGGCTGCGTATTCCTGATGGATGAGCCGGATGTGATAATGAAGAAGTTTAAGCGTGCGGTGACGGATTCAGACAGTGAGAATCCGGTAAGATATGACAGGGAAAACAAGCCCGGAGTGGCTAATCTCATGAACATCTATGCCACGATAACCGGCAAGAGCTTTGAGGAAATTGAGAAGGAATTCGAAGGACAGGGCTACGGTGTGTTCAAGCCGGCAGTCGGTGAAGCGGTCGTTAATACCTTAACACCCATAAGAGAAGAGGCAAAGAGACTCATAGCCGACAAGGCATATCTCGACGGCATATATAAGGAAGGAGCCGAGAAGGCATCATATATAGCCAACAAGACCCTTCGCAAGGTATATAAGAAGATAGGATTCTATCAGTTGGGATGATGCCGCCCTCTAAGGAAAAGGGAACGGGATCATTAGAAAACGGAGCACAGTTTGATGAGACTTAAGGATTATCTCGAAGGATTTGAATATAAGATCGTAAGAGGCAGTGAGGATATAAGCATAAGCGCAGCTGTATATGACTCAAGGAAGCTTGTGCCGGGTTGCCTGTTTGTATGTATAGAAGGAGCTAACTTCGACGGACATACGGCAGTGCCCGATGCAGTGAAGGCAGGGGCTTCATGCGTCGTAGTATCGAAGGATGCGGACATTCCCGATGATTCGGACATGACAGTCGTAAGGACTGACGATACACGTCTTGCAATGGCCTGTATAGCAGCAGCGGATAACGGCCATCCCGCATCCAAGCTTACGACTATAGGCATCACCGGTACCAAGGGCAAGACCACGGTCACTTATATGACCAAGGGCATACTCGAACAGGCAGGCCACAAGGTCGGACTCATAGGCACCATCGAGGTTATCATAGGCGATGAACATATCCCGGCCAAGAATACGACTCCTGATTCATACGAGCTTCAGGCTTATATGAAGAGAATGGTGGATGAAGGCATAGACACTGTCGTGATGGAAGTCTCAAGCCAGGGACTTATGCTCCATCGCACGTCAGGCTTTGTCTTTGATTACGGGATATTCACCAATATAGAACCGGACCATATAGGTCCCGACGAGCATAAGGATTTTGAGGATTACATGCACTGTAAGAGCCTTCTTTTTAAGCAGTGCAAGGTCGGCATAGTAAACGGCGATGACGAGCATGTATCGGATGTGACTAAGGATCACACCTGTGAGCTCCTTACCTACGGCCTCAATGAAGGCTGTGATTACCGGGCCACTGATATGCGCCTTACCAGAGGCGAAGGCCACATAGGCGTGGACTTCCATGTAAGCGGCAAGGTTGACATGGATGTTGACGTATCGACTCCCGGAAGGTTCAGCGTATATAATGCACTTACCGCAGTAGCCATCTGCGATCAGTTCGGCGTGACAGAAGCCGAGGTGAGACGTGCTCTTAAGAAGGTGACGGTCAAGGGCAGGATAGAGCTTATCCATGTATCCGATGATTTCACGCTCATGATAGATTACGCACATAATGCCATGGCGCTTAAGAGCCTCCTTAGTACCCTCAAGGAGTACAATCCTCACAGGCTTATATCGCTCTTCGGCTGCGGAGGCAACAGAGACCGCAACAGGAGATTTGAGATGGGAGAGGTAAGCGGTAAGCTCGCAGACTTTACGATCATCACATCGGACAATCCGAGGTTTGAGGAACCGTTGGATATCATGGCGGATATAGTGACCGGCATAGAGAAGACTTCCGGCAATTACATAACCATCGCGGATCGTAAGGAAGCCATAAGATATGCCATAACCCACGGAGAGCCCGGGGATATAATCGTGCTGGCAGGCAAGGGACATGAGGACTATCAGGAGATACGCGGAGTCAAGTATCCGATGGATGAGAGAGTCCTTATTGATGAGATCTTAGAGGAGATCGGCTGATGGCCTATGCCAATGTTATCGTAGACATATCACATGAAGCGGTGGACAAGCCCTTTACGTATATAATACCTGAGGAACTTAAGGACAGCTGCCATCCCGGCACACGTGTCATGATCCCCTTCGGCAGAGGCAATACGCTTAAGCAGGGGATAGTGATCGGCCTGCCTAAGAATCCGGATGTTCCGATCGGTAAGCTTAAGGAGATAGATTCCGTTATCCTGTCGCGGGATGCCACGGATTCATATATGATCGAACTGGCGGCCTATATAAGGCAGCAGTACGGTTCCACGATGATAGATGCGCTTAAGACCGTGCTTCCTGCCAAGAAGGCATACAGGCAGGTAAAAAGCAGGGCGGCTGACGTGACCGTTCCATCGGAGAGTTCCGCCTCCTCGCTTACGACCGCAGATATCGTGCTTAATGAAGATCAGAGATATATCGTCGATGATTTCATAAGAGAATATGACACAGGTGTCAGGAATACATATCTTATCCACGGTATCACCGGAAGCGGTAAGACTCTTGTATATATGGAGCTTATCAAGCATGTTGTGGAAGGTGGATGTCAGGCCATCATGCTGATACCCGAGATAGGGTTAACGCATCAGACGGTCGAGAGGTTCACTCAGTACTTCGGTGACAGAGTGGCCATCATGAATTCCTCCATGGCAGCAGGGCAGAGATATGCCTGCTATGAGAAGGCAAGGAACGGAGAGATCGATGTGATCATCGGCCCCAGATCTGCGCTGTTCATGCCCTTTGACCGCCTCGGTATCATCGTTATGGATGAAGAGCACGAGGGCGCATATAAGAGTGAGAACACTCCGAGATATCATGCTCTCGATGTGGCACTCAAGCTTGCTTCGATGCATGGAGCGAGCACGGTACTCGGAAGTGCAACCCCTAGTGTTGATTCGTATTATCACGCCCTTAAGGGCGATTATAAGCTGTACAGGCTGAGTAAGAGGGCCACGGGCTCATCTCTTGCCCATACTGATATAGTGGATATGAGAGAAGAGCTTAAGAAGGGCAACCGTTCGATCTTCTCAGACAGACTTAAGGAGCTTATCCATAAGACCTATGATTCAGGTGAGCAGATGATGCTGTTCATCAACAGGCGCGGATATGCGGGATTTATCTCATGCAGATCATGCGGCGAGATCCTTAAGTGCCCTCATTGTGATGTATCTCTTAAGGAGCACAGGAGCAAGGGTAAACTCGTATGTCATTACTGCGGATACGAGACTGAGAAGCCCAAGACCTGTCCGGTCTGCGGTTCCAAGTACATTATGGGCTTTAAGGCCGGAACCGAGCAGATAGAAGAGGAACTCCATAAGCTGATCCCCGGCATAAGGACCCTGAGGATGGACGGAGATACCACGACTAAAAAGGGCAGCATGGACAGGATAGTCAGTTCCTTTGCCCGTCACGAAGCTGATGCTCTCATAGGGACACAGATGATAGTCAAAGGACACGATTTTGCCGGAGTGAGCTTAGTCGGGATAATGGCTGCCGATATCAGTCTTGCAGGCGGCGATTACCGCTCAGGAGAACGGACCTTTGAGCTTCTGACTCAGGCAGCCGGAAGAGCCGGCAGGGGCGATAAGGAAGGACATGTGGTGATCCAGACATATAAGCCCGATCATTACAGCATCTTAAAGGCTGCGGCCCAGGACTATGAAGGCTTCTACGATGAAGAGATCCTCTACCGTGAGATATCGGAATATCCGCCGGTCAGCAGAATGCTTGCGGTGCTCTTAAGCGGTAAGGATGAAGATGAGACTTATCTGTGCGCCATGAAGCTTAAGACGCTGTGCCAGACTAAGGGGTGCGGCAATGTGATCGGCCCGGGCAAGGCGGGCATAGGTAAGATCAATGACAGTCACAGGTTCGTTTTTTATCTTAAGAACCGTGATGAAGAGCTTCTTGCGCGGATAAGGGACGATATGGAAGAATGGATGGATTCGGATGAGACCGGCGTATGGAGCAGAGTCAGGGTCATATTCGACTTCAATCCCATGAATCCGTTCTAGGACACAGGGATGATATGACGGGAGGCCTGAGTATGATACATGCGAAGGCAGGAACGTTAAGGCATAAACAATACTATATACAGCGAAAGGAATCATATGGCACTCAGACAGATAAGAACGGAGGGAGATCCGGTACTTAATAAGGTATGTAAGGAAGTTAAGGAGGTCACGCCGAGGACATTGGAACTCATAGGTGACATGTATGACACGATGTATGAGGCTAACGGCGTCGGACTGGCGGCACCGCAGGTCGGGATACTCAAGCGTATATGCGTCATAGACGTAACGGGAGAGGATCCGATGGTGATGATCAATCCTAAGATAATCGAGGCTGACGGTGAACAGACCGGCTATGAAGGCTGCCTGTCGGTACCGGGTGTCAGCGGCAAAGTGACAAGGCCCAACAGAGTTAAGGCGGTCTACATGGATGAGATGATGAATCTTAAGGAGGTCGAAGGGACGGAGCTCTTAGCCCGTGCCATATGCCATGAGATCGAGCATCTCGACGGACATATGTATACCGAGAAGGTCATAGGACCTCTTGTGGACAACAGCGAACTTAAGGATGAAGAAGAAGCCGAAGAGTGATCGCCGGCGGGATCGAGGATGATATGAAGGTTATATATATGGGGACTCCGGATTTTGCAGTCGGAGCCCTTAACTCTGTAATAGAGGCAGGACATGAGGTGAAGCTTGTGGTGACGCAGCCTGACAGGGTCAGAGGCAGAGGCGGCGAAGTGTCGTTCTGCCCAGTCAAGCAGTGCGCGCTTGAGTACGGACTGCCCGTATTCCAGCCCGAGAAGATAAGGCTTCCCGAGGCGGTAGCAAGGCTTAAGGAAGAGGATGCGGACATATATATCGTTGCGGCATTCGGCCAGATCATGTCCGAAGAGATACTAAATATCCCGAGATACGGCTGCATCAACATTCACGCATCGCTCCTGCCTAAGTACAGGGGAGCTGCGCCCATACAGTGGTGTATATTAAACGGCGAGACCAAGACGGGCGTCACGATCATGCAGATGGATAAGGGCATAGATACCGGCGACATACTGCTGCAGAGAGAGATAGACATCGCACCCGATGAGACGGGAGAGAGCCTGTTTGATAAGCTTGCAGTTCTCGGAAGCAAGGCCGTGACCGAGGCGCTCACGCTCATAGAGAAGGGTGAGATAACTCCTGTCAGGCAGGATGAGAGCAAGGCTACTCATGTCGGAATGCTCAAGAAGGAGATGGGTCTCATCGACTGGAATGACACAGGTGTCAGGATCGAGAGATATGTCAGAGGCCTTAATTCATGGCCGAGTGCATATACATATCATAAAAGCAGGATGCTTAAGATATGGGAAAGTCATGTGGATGATACCCCCGGGACGAACACCGGGGATGTAAAGCCCGGGACTGTCATTAAGGCGGATGATACCGGACTGTATGTGCAGACGGGTGAGGGCGTGCTGGTCATCACATCCCTTCAGATCGAAGGCAGGAAGAGAATGGATACCGCAGCCTTCCTTAGAGGGCAGCAGGTAGCTGCAGGAGAGATACTTGGCAGGTAATAAGAGCAATAAGGTTATATATAAGAACGGAGTCAATGTAAGGGAACTGGCTCTGGATATACTGCTCAATAAGGAGAAGGGTGAGGATAAGGATCACATGCTCCTTAAGGCGGTGCAGGATAAGTATGACTATCTTCCGGAATCGGACAAGGGCTTCCTTAAGAGACTAGTAAACGGTACATATGAGTACAGGCTTAAGATAGACTATGTTATCGATGAGTTCTCCAGGACAAAGGTAAAGGCCATGAAGCCTCTTATCAGGGAACTCATGCGGTTGAGCGTATATCAGATAATGTATATGGACAGAGTCCCGGATTCCGCTGCCTGTAATGAAGCTGTCAAGCTCGCAGGCAAGAGAGGCTTTAAGGGTCTTACGGGCTTTGTAAACGGTGTACTCAGAGCAATAGCGAGAGGGTATAAGGACATTAAGTGGCCTGACAGTTCCGTCGATCCGATAAGGGCCATGAGCATAGAGTATTCATGCCCTGAGCTGATAGTAAGAAGTCTGACGGACGATTACGGCGGGGAAATCACGAGAGCCTGCCTTGAGTCATCACTTAGTGAAGACAGAGGAGTGTATGTAAGGATAGACGAGGGCCTTGGTGAAGAGAGAGTAAGAGAGATCGCGGAACTGATCCCGGGTGCGATTCCTGCACACGGCAAAGATACAGGTGAGGATACCGGGGATGATCCGGTACGTGTTTCGGACATCACAGGTGATGCCATTCCCTATGAGCGGATGTATTATGCCGTAAGGACAGCAGAAGCCGACAAAGTGACACAGATGTCAGAATTCAGGGAAGGACTCATCACGATACAGGATATAAGCAGTATGACTGTATGCGAGATGGCCGATATCGATTCGCTTAAGAGTGAAGGTGAACTTAAGATACTCGATATGTGCGCATCCCCCGGCGGCAAGAGCATGCATATGGCTTCAGTGCTTAAGCGGCACGGTATTAAGGGACATATAGCGAGCCTTGATATAAGTGAGTACAGGAAGGATACCATGGATGAGAACATCCGCCGAATGGGCCTTACTGACGTGATAAGTACGGGCGTGTGGGATGCGACCGTATATAATGAAGGATTTACGGAATGCTTTGATCTGGTCATCGCGGACCTTCCCTGTTCCGGACTCGGAGTCATGGGGAGGAAGCCTGATATCAAGTACGGACTCGATGCTGCAGGCATGGAAGAACTCGTGACTCTGCAGAGACGGATACTTGATAATGCAGTAAGGTACGTGAGACCGGGCGGAAGGCTCATATACAGCACGTGTACGATGCGGCGCGCCGAGAATGATGACGGAAGTGACTATATCCTTAAAAGGGGCGGTTTTACCGAAAGAAGCAGAAGGCAGCTGTTTTTAAGCAATGAACATGACGGCTTTTACATTTCGGTGCTTGACCGTGACCGTTGATCAAGGGGCGTTCACGCCTCCGTGATATCGGGAGATATCCATATGACAAATGACAATACAGATATAAGATCCATGGACCTTGCAGAGCTTAAGGGGCTTATGGAAAAACTCGGACAACCCTCATACAGAGCCGGGCAGATATATGAATGGATGAATGTCAGGCTCGCTTCAAGCTTTGATGAGATGACCAACCTGCCTGAAGCATTGAGACAGAAGCTTAAGGCCGAGTATCCGTATACTGTCCTTAATATTGACAGGGTACAGGAGTCCAAGACAGACGGGACGCGCAAATATCTCTTCGCCCTGCCTGACGGCAACTTTGTTGAGAGCGTGTTCATGCGCTACAAGCACGGCAACAGCGTATGCATATCATCGCAGGTAGGCTGCAGGATGGGATGCAGGTTCTGTGCATCGACCTTAGGAGGTCTGGTGCGAAGCCTGACTCCTTCTGAGATGCTCGGACAGATCTATGCGATCACGAAAGATACCGGGGAGCGGATATCCAATGTGGTCGTGATGGGCATGGGTGAGCCGCTTGATAATTATGACAGTCTCATTCGTTTTTACAAGCTCGTGACAGACGCGAAGGGCTTCAACATGTCAGGGAGAAACATAACCGTATCCACATGCGGTATAGTGCCGGGGATATATAAGCTCGCGGACGAACACCTGCAGCTGACGCTTGCAATCTCACTTCATGCAACGACTGATGAAAAGCGCAGGGAGATAATGCCCATAGCCAACGAGTACTCGATAGAGGAGATCGTGAAGGCCTGCATGTACTATCAGGAGACGACGGGCAGACGGATAAGCATAGAATACAGTCTCATAGGCGGCGTCAACGATTCCGTGAGAGAGGCTGAGGAACTGGGGCATATCGCACACAGGATAGGGGCGCATATCAACCTCATCCCGGTCAACAGTGTAAGAGAGCGGGAGTATAAGCGGGGAGACAGGGCCAGCATAGAGGCCTTCAAAAATAAACTTGAAAAAAACGCAAATAATGTTACTATTAGAAGAGAAATCGGGCAGGATATAGACGCATCCTGCGGGCAATTGCGCCAAAAACGCATGAGTAGTACTGATTATGATTAAGACCTTTTCCATTACGGACATCGGAAAAAAGAGGAAAATGAATCAGGACTATGTGTACACCTCGGAGATGCCGGTGGGCAACCTCCCCAATCTGTTCCTTGTGGCAGACGGAATGGGAGGCCATAAAGCCGGTGATTATGCATCCAGGTGCGCCATAGAGACCATAGTGGAATCAGTGGAGTCTTCCCTCGATACAGAGGCGGTATCTGTATTGGAGAAGGCTATTCGTCGTGCCAATGATGTCATCAGGAAGCATTCGGAATCCGATGAAGAGTTAAACGGCATGGGTACCACCTTAGTAGCGGCTACGCTTACGGACAATACGCTTTGCGTGGCAAATGTCGGCGACAGCAGACTGTATGTCGTAGGCAAGAGAGAGATAAGACAGATAACGAGAGACCATTCCCTTGTGGAAGAGATGGTGAGGATGGGCGGACTTAAGCGTGAACAGGCGAGGAACCATCCGGAGAAGAATATAATCACCAGAGCATTAGGTGCCGAAGATGAGGTTGATATCGACTTTTTCTCCGTTACCCTTAACATGGGAGACATAGTGCTCATGTGCACTGACGGTCTTACCAACATGATCGAGGATGAAGAGATACGCATGATCCTCCATGGACAGAGGGATCTGGTGGAAAAGGCCGAGAGCCTGGTTGCAGCAGCGAACAACAACGGCGGCAAGGACAATATAGCCGTGGTGCTTATTGAACCCGGGATATAGTCCTGTGCGCAGAGGATAATAGATGATAAAGATCGGAATGATGTTAGGGGATCGATATGAGATCCTTGAAAAAATCGGTACCGGCGGAATGTCGGACGTATATAAGGCTAAGGACCACAAGCTCAACAGGCCTGTGGCTGTTAAGGTACTGAAGCAGGAGTTCTCGGAGAACGCCAATTTTGTCTCCAAGTTCCGTGCCGAGGCGCAGGCAGCTGCGGGTATGATGCATCCCAATATCGTCAATGTTTATGATGTGGGAGAAGAAGGCGGTACTCAGTATATCGTCATGGAGCTTGTCGAAGGTATAACTCTCAAGAAATATATCGAGAAGAAGTCCAGGCTCTCCGTCAAGGAGGCTACAAGTATCGCTATCCAGGTATCGATGGGTATCGAGGCTGCGCATAACAATCATATAATCCACAGGGATATCAAGCCTCAGAATATCATGATAAGTAAGGACGGCAAGGTAAAAGTGACCGACTTCGGTATCGCCAAGGCCGTGAGCAGCAATACGATCACGAGCAATGTGATGGGAAGCGTGCATTATACGTCACCCGAGCAGGCCAGAGGCGGATATTCCGATGAGAAGAGCGATATTTATTCCCTTGGTATCACTTTGTTTGAGATGCTGACGGGAAGGGTGCCGTTTAACGGTGAGACCACTGTTGCGATAGCCATCAAGCATATACAGGAGCCGATGCCTTCTCCGAGGACTTATGCAGGGGACATACCCATAAGTGTTGAACAGATAGTGCTCAAGTGTACCCAGAAGAGTCCTGACAGAAGATATCAGAACATGCAGGAACTCATAGATGACCTTAAGAGATCGCTCATGACTCCGGACATAGATTTTGTCAAGATCGACGATCCTGATGAGGAAGCTGCAACAAGGGCTATGAGCGAGGAGGAACTCGACAAAGTCAGGAACAGTGTCAGAATCAGAGAAGAGTATGAGGACGAATACGGCGTAAGGGTCAACAGGAACAGGAAGGAATATCCTGAGGATGAGAGGGAGCGAAAGAGCAGTTCCGCCAAGAGACCTTCGGGGAGCAAATCCGCTAGATCAGGCAGATCTACATCCGCAGGAAGGAGTTCCAAGAGACCGGATTATATAGATGACAGGAAGCCCGCTAAGAGCCAGCCGGCTCCAAAGAATACCAGAGTGAGCTCAAGAGGCGACCGGGTGACCACGATAGCCGCCATCATCGCAGCCATCGTGATAGGACTGATCATCATAGTGATCGTCGGCAGGGCATTCGGAATATTTGATTTTAACAGGAATAAGAACCCGGAGACTACTTCGGCCGAGATAACCGAGACTACGGGTACGGAAGAGACCGGGCTTTCGGAGAACCAGGTGGCTGTGCCTGACGTGATAGGCATGTCATTTGCGGAGGCCGTGGCTACGCTCAATAAGGAAGGCCTTGAAGTTGAGAAGGTTGAAGTACCCAGTGATACCATAGAGAAGGGCAATGTCGTGGATGAGCTTCCGGCAGCGGGTGTTGCGGTTGAGAGAGGCAGCAGCGTGACCTTAAGTGTCAGCACGGGGGCAAGCCTTACGAAGGTCCATGTGCCGAACCTTATAGGCCTGGATCCCATGGATGCGACAGCACTCCTTATAGAGAACGGCCTGCAGGCCGGAGGTATTGAGGAGACCACCAATCCTGATGCGAATCTTACGGGCAAGATATGCTATCAGAGCTATACGGAAGGCTCTGCTGTTGATGCAGGGACCGTCATAGACATGAAGGTGAGCATAGGCGTGGGTACCGTGACATACAGCTATATAGGCAACATAGAGAGTCCGACGGTTGAGGACGGAGATTATGTGAGCGGAACCGAAGCCACGATAATCCTGACGACCAAGGAGGGGGTGGAGCTTAAGAGAGAGACCACATCCACATTCCCCGTATCCATGAACATATCGGGGATAGCCGACAGTGATTCGGGTATAGTAAGTATCATATATAAGGTGACCATACCGGGCACCACCACTACGGATGAGAACGGCAACATGATCGATATCCCGGCGACGACCGAGGAGAGGACGATCACAAGGACCGTGACATTTACCCAAGAGTGAGGAATGAAGGGAAAGATAATAAGAGGAATAGCCGGCTTCTATTATGTACATGCCGGCAGAAGGATATATGAGTGCAAGGCCAAAGGGGCATTCCGCAATGACGGGATCAAGCCTTTGGTGGGCGATAATGTGGAGATAGACGTACTGGATGACACGGCGGGAGAGGGCAATATAGTCCGTATCCTTAAGAGATCCAGTGAGATCATAAGACCGGCTGTGGCCAATGTGGATCAGGCCATGATAATCTTTGCAATTGTGCGGCCGGATCCCAATTTCAATTTATTAGACAGATTCCTTATCATGATGCAGCAGAAGTCCCTTCCCTGCATCATCGCATTCAATAAGCAGGATATAGCCGATGAGGCTGAGAAGGAGAGGATAAGGTCAGCTTATGAGGGCTGCGGATGCAAGGTGTTCTTCATAAGTGCCGTCAGCAGAGAGGGGATCGAGGAGCTTAAGAGAGAACTTAAGGGCAGGACCACGACGGTCGCAGGACCGAGCGGAGTGGGCAAGTCAAGTCTCATCAATGTACTGCAGTCGGATGTGGTGATGGAGACCGGAGATATCAGCCACAAGATAGACAGAGGCAGGCATACTACGAGACACTCTGAGATGATAGCGATAGATGAGGATACATATATCCTGGATACGCCGGGTTTCAGCTCACTTAAGCTTTTTGATATAGACAGGAGAGAACTTAAGGATTATTACAGCGAATTTGATGCATACGAAGAAGGATGCAGATTCCTTGACTGTATGCATGTCAATGAGCCCGACTGCGCGGTTAAGGCAGCAGTGGATTCGGGTGATATAAGCAGTTTGAGATACGAGAACTATATTAAGCTCATGGAAGAGATCGCGGGGAGTAGGAAGTATTGATGCTTAAGCATAGGAAGATCGCCGTTTTTCTGAACGGATGGAGTAATGAATATGTGAGGCGTATTGTCGAAGGTATCAGGAGAGAAGCGGCCAGAAATGATACCGATGTCTTCGTCTATGCCACATTTGTGTACTGGGCAGAGGAAGATGCCCAGCGTAAGAGCATGCTCAATATCTTCCACCTGCCGGATCCTGATGATTATGACGGCGGTATCATGCTGACCAACACTTTCAATATCCCCGATGAACATGAGAGAGTCCGTAACGTGTTCCATAAGAACGGGATACCCATGGTCTCGACCGAGATAAGGGTACCCGGCATGACATATATCGGAACGAGTAATTATGACGGTATGAAGGAACTCTCGGATCATCTTATCGACAAGCACGGAGTTAAGAGAATCGTATTTGTCAGCGGTATTAAGGACAATGAAGAGTGCATCACAAGAAAGCAGGCTATAGAGGATTCTCTGAGTGAACACGGCCTAAAGCTTATGGATACGGTATGGGCCGGATATGATTTTACGACTGCGACGAATGTTGCGGCTGAGTGGATCGACAGCGGCCGTGAACTCCCGGATGCATTTGTGTGCGCCAATGACCATATGGCATTGGGCATTATGGAGGTTCTGGAACAACGGGGATTCAGCATCCCGGGTGATGTGATCGTTACGGGATTTGACTGTGTGAATGAATCCAAGATATCCTATCCTCTTTTGGCATCCGTATCAAGGCAGTGGGATGTGATGGGAGAGCATCTGTTTAAGGAACTGCTCGGCCAGATAGAGAATCCGGACCCGCAGTATGAGAATATCTATCCTTCATATTTTGTTCCTTCCGAGAGCTGCGGTTGTGAACCCAGACCTGAGGATCTTGAGACACGACAGAGCAATATGAAGGAACAGTATGCCAATTACACCAGACATGATATGCTGGACAGATTCTTCCAGAGACTTCGTATGGCCACTACAGGCGTGGAGAATATAGAGGATTTCTGTGTCGAAGCTTCGAAGATATGGAAGGGCGATATATTGGGACCGGACTTCTATGTGTGTGTGGAGCCCACATTCTTTGAGGCGGATGATGATCATTATCCCAAGAGGATAAGAGGCTACAGCCGGAAGATGGACGTGATCTTCGGCATGAAAAACGGAAAGATCGCATCATTCTTTGAATTTGATTCAAGAGAAGTATATCCGGGTTCAGGCAGCAGGACGGGCGGATCAGACCTGTATATCATCGTTCCGCTTAACTATATGAAATATGTCATCGGATATATAGCAATCAAGAACTATCCTGAGATCCTGTATGATCTGAGGATATTCAGGGCTATCAATCATATGAATGCCATCCTTGTGACCATGCGTCAGTACATATTCTCGCAGAGAGCCAACCGGGAGCTTAAGAAGATATATGTGACCGATTACTTGAGCGATATGTATAACAGGACAGGGTGTGAGGATGTGATATTCCCTTACATTGAGAGTGAGAAGGCGGCAGGAAGAAGGCTTATCATGCTCTTTGTGGATATCAACAACATGAAGACCATCAACGATGAATACGGTCATCTGAACGGAGATCTGGCCATTAAGGCTACCGCGGGTTCCATGAAGGAAGCGCTTCCCGAAGACTGGCTCTTCGGCAGATACGGCGGTGATGAGTTCATAGCGGTGGGCAGGCTTGATAAGGACCCGGAAGGATATATATCGGATGTTAAGGAGAAGATATTGAGTATCAATAAGAGCCTCAAGCTCACATTTAAGCTTACGGCAAGCGCGGGTTATCATGTCATCGATCCTGATGATCCGATGAGCGCAAGCGACTATGTCAAGGCGGCTGATGAATCCATGTATGAGGATAAGAAGCATAAAGATACGGATATAGCTAATGTATAACGGAAATATATGTGAATAAGGATATGTAATAACGTATCACGACATTTCGGTGAAGGGAGATAAAATGAACAGATTGATATGCAGCGCAAAGAGAACGATGACAGGGATACTGGCGGCGGTGATGGTCGTTACATCCCTGCCTTTTTATTCTTATGCCGAAGGACTTCCGGCTTCGCAGACTGACGATGTTACGGCAGTATCCGAGGACAGTGTGTATACGGAAGAGAGCTCTGATGTACTCACCGAAGATGAGTCTGTTACAGAGACATCAGAAGAAGTGTCTGAAACGGTAACTGAGACAGAAGAAGAGCAGACGGAGACAGTTACGGGATCGGATGAAGAGAAGCAGGAGACCGTTATCGACACGGAAGAAGAAACCGGATCATACCCTGAAGAGGCGGAGACTCCGGAGGAGATCACGGATCAGGATGAAGAACTGGCCGGTGAACCTGAAGGCGGTGAAGATCCTGAAGAATCTCATACCATCAGATTCGAATACAATGATGAGGAAGTCGCCGGTGTCGAAACTAACTTCGGAGCGATTGAGTCTATGACAGACAACGGAGACAGATCATATACGCTTGAATATGACAGTGAAAACAGTTGGACTTTTGCTTTCTCTGTCACGCCCCGGCCGGGATATGTGGTAGAGGCTGTTAAGTATACAAATGAAGATCATACAGATGCGGAGATCGCTCCGGCTCAGAGCGGGGAAAAACCATATGTAATGGAGGATATCTGGGGATATGGTGATGTGACCATAAATATCACGATGGCCGAAAAACCCGCTATAGCCGTAAAGACTCTTATCGACGGCTATGCGCCCGCTTCAGTAAATGAAGTGTCATATGAAGGTACGAATGAGAACAATAAGGCGACAAAGGACGCAGTCACGGTAGCATTCAAGCTTACTGAGGGCAAGGTTCCTTCTGCGACCGTTAAGGGCGGTACTAAGGTCGGCACCGTCGAAGAGGGCGAGGACCTTACCGCCACAGCTAAGGATGCGGACGGATACTATAAATTTACTCTGTCTGCAGCTAAGGTGATCGAAGCATGGGATGCCGGAGAAGATCTTACTTTTAATATCAGTACGACTTCCGGGGAGGGATATGCATTCTTCATCCTTGATACCGAGGAGGCTGAGTTTTCTGTCGTCGAGATGAGCGGGGCAAGCGTATCATCAGGCAGAGAATATGTGATCCCCAAGGGAACGGATGAGATCTCATTCACTGTATCCGTACCCGTAGGACTTGAAAGCGTTGTTATGCTCTATAACGGTTCTGTTGATGAAGGAGAGATCACTGCAGATTCCAAAGAAGTTGATAAGGATCATACCAAAAGGACATTTACTTATAAGATCGCAACCGCATCCGTTAAGGATAAGAAGATAAAGATCACGGAGAAGACGGCGTCAAAAGCGAAGATCACGGTTAAGTATGATGCGGGTGTGAGCAAGCCTTCGGCATATATAAACGGCGGACTTCTGGCTGAAGAGACGAGCATGGAGGGAACATCATACTTCCTTGTAACCGAATTCGAGACGGTTACGGTCAAGGCTTCGGCTGCAGATAAGTATAAGCTTAAGAGCGTAAAGTATAAGGACACGGAACAGACCAAGGCCGTATCATCAGGCTCTTTGACATTTACGGCAGATAATGAGTCGGTTGTAGAATTTGCATCAGAGGGAATACCGACGCTCGTATATAAGGGAGTGGCTTACGCAGACAAGGCCAAGGTCGAACTCAGATCCGATGATACGGGTTCGCTCAGCGTTATGAGCGGAAGTGAAACCGCTGCGTTGACTTCATATACCGTAAAGATGGGCAAGAAGGATATAAAGGATACGGGCTTTGCGGCTATTGACAGCGCAAACAAGATTATCAGTATCGATGCTTCCAAGGCGGCATCCTTGGGTAAATCTCCCATAACTGTCACCATGGAAGGAGATTTCGGCAAGAAGGAGATAAACTTTGTCGTGGCTCAGGAGATAAATCCCGATGCCATAACCATCAAGGGCTTTACTGACGGTAAGGCCACACAGGAATCCGGAACGGTAAAGACGTATCAGATAACGCTTAATAAGGGAGCTGATATCAACAGGATCGGTATCGCCACGGACGATCCGAGCTATGTGAACGGCTATGTGTATATTTACCGCGACTCCAAGGGCAATCTGCAGCTCGTAGTAAGGACATATAACAGAGACAGTGAAGGTAATATCTTCATACCGACGGAAGATATCCCGATAACGCTGGTAGACGGAACTGATAAGAGCGTGACGCTTAAGACGCTCACGGTCAAGGTCGCACCCGCAGTTCTTCCGGCTCCTTCGGCATCGGTTCCGGTTGTATCGGATGTGGATATGATCTTATCTTTAAGCATTCCGAAGGCAGCGCAGAGTTATGCCAACCTGGTCTATAAGGTTGAAGCCAAGGCAGTCGGGAATGTCGCCGAGGGTATGAAGGAAAGTGTTGTCAAATACTATATGGTGGATGCACTGTCACAGCAGGAATTCATTACACTTTGCGACAGTAATACTATGGGTAAGGGAAAGGCTCAGAAATACAATATAGCCGTCTCTCTCTTCCAGGTAAAGGATCCGACTCTTACAGAGGGAACGGGTACAGGTGAGCGCTATAATGAGAGCAATATCATCCAGGATACTTCAAAACTTAAGGAGAAGGTACTTAAGAATCAGGCGACCAAAGCTCCGTACTATGAGACGGGCTTAGGCCTTAATAAGAAGAGGACTTCGATCACTGTGGGTGAGAAGAATGTTCTCTTAGCTACGGCCAAGTTCTCATCAAGGACATCATATACGATCCTTAGTAAAGCAGAACTCTATGACAGCGGTATGGCACATATATACAGTACGGGCAGCGAACTCTCTATTACCAGTCCGGATTCGTTGGGAGTTGTTGTAAATGATTCGGCAGACATGGAGCCCGGTAAGTATACATTAAGAGTATTCCCCACTGCACCGGACGGTTCCGTGAGTAAGCCCGCGACCATGACGGTGAACGTCAAGGCGCCTGTTACAGATATCACGATAGATGTGCCTTCGAATAAGATGTATAAGGCTTCCAATAAGGCTGCCACGATGAAGCTTAAGGCAAGCTGCAGTTCAATATACGGATATAAGCCTGCAAGCACCAAGCTTGAGTGGTCTCTTACGGAAGTCGGCAGTACCGCGCTTAAGAATGCTCTTAAGATCAATAAGAATAACGGAACGGTAACGCTGGCAAAAGGATATGTCCTTTCGCCCGATGAGTCCGAGAACAGCTTCAAGGTTACGGTAAAAGCGCTTGATCTTGGAGATGCCGGAATAACCAAGACTACGGACACGATCACCGTCACCAATATGTCGGTTACTCCTTCCATCATGAAGATTGGCGATACATATGGAGCCGTGGGTAAGGATAAGCTTGTAGCGGTTTATTCGGATGCTTTGGACGGCAGAAAGCTTGTCATCACGGATTCGTGCGGGACTGATATAGCCTTAAGTCAGATGACCTTATCCGTTTCACCCAAATCAGGCCTCTATATCGCGTCAAACGGAAATGTCGCCGTATATAAGGCAGGTACTTATACCATCAAGGCTGTGGCAAAGGACGGAAGCAAGAAGAGTATATCGGCTAAGTTTAAGGTAGCGGCTAAGTCTAAGGATGAAAGCAAACCCTATGTGAATCTTTTGTATGAGATGAAGAATGACAAAGCTGTAAGCAGTATGACGATAGAGAGTGATAATACTGTAACCGGAAGCAATCTTGAATATCTTATGTTATATGTAATACCCAATACTGGAACTGACAGAGCAATATGCGACAACAAGGCAAAGGTGACATTTAAGAATGCAAAGAAGGTGGGCGTGACAAAGGATATCTATAATCCTATATATGGGGTTGTTGTATGCGACAGATATGTTCTTAAGCCTACCAATGATAAGGATATGGAAGTCACGATCACTGATAAGACCATTAAGAGCGGAGGCAAGAATTACAGTGTTACCTATAAGATCAAGCATCCCAAGCCGGAAGCAACCATAAAGGCTAAGAATTATTACGCATATTATGAAAAACCCGGTATTTCAATTAAGTTGCCATTTGACCTGACCGGAATAGATTATGAGTCAAATAAGAATGACGTTAAGCTGTCATTTTCTTTGACGGAGAAGGATATGTTTAAAGAACCGGATATGGAGGGTATACATCAACTTGTTAATATTTTGGATGATCGCTATGATGCAGGGTTTGAGACGAAACTGATCAAGGCGGAAGGAGAAGAAGATGCAGCATCCCGGGCGGAGATTACGATCCCCGGGGGAGTATTTGGAGTTTTCCCTGTGCGTTCCGGAAGCTATGATTTCTATGTATCGCTATGGAAGAAGGATGGAAGCGAGGCTCTTACGGCGCCTGTCAAGACAACGATCATATTTGTCAAGACACCTCAGATCAAGGCTTCTATCGATCCCAAGATATCTTTTGCATCGAATAACCGCTTTGTTGAGTTTAAGTTTAAAAATGTTAAGAATGTCAGGGCGATAGAACCTGAAGAGCTGTACAATGATGTGACAGGTGCTTCTGCCAATGATATAACTAAGTACTTTGGTGTAACTATGGTTAAGGATTCAACAACCGGTGCATACAAGCCGGTAATTGCGCCGAAAACGACGTCGCTGCCGCCGGTGGGGACAAAGCTTACCGGTTGGGTTCTATATAAGGCATATGGCTTGGATTTGGGTGTATCAAATAACACTGATACCTGCAGCTTCGTTGAGAAATACGAAAAGATCACGGTGACCATCACCAAGTAGATACAATACAGGTATATAGGTGCGTTAACAAAACGAAATAAGAAAGAGGTTTACATAACATGAAACTCGGAATCGTGGGGTTACCCAACGTAGGCAAAAGTACATTATTCAATTCACTTACCAAGGCGGGAGCGGAGTCTGCCAATTATCCGTTCTGTACTATAGATCCCAACATCGGTATAGTACAGGTGCCGGATGAGAGAGTGGACAAGCTCGGTGAACTCTATCATACGAAGAAGTGCACTCATGCAACGATCGAATTTGTGGATATTGCGGGACTCGTCAAGGGAGCATCCAAGGGCGAGGGGTTAGGCAACCAGTTCCTGGCCAATATCAGGGAGGTCGATGCCATAGTACATGTGGTCAGATGCTTTGAGGATACCAATGTGGTACATGTGGACGGCTCCGTGGATCCGGCGAGAGACATAGAGACCATCAATCTGGAGCTCATCTTCTCCGATCTTGAGATATTGCAGAGGCGTATCGACAAGGTAGCCAAGCAGGCCAAGATGGACAAGACGATAGCCAAGGAGTATGAGCAGCTTGAAGAGATCAAGGCTCATCTTGAAGCGGGTAAGATGGCGCGCACGTTCCCGGTATCAGACGATGAGGATAAGGCTGCGTGGTTCAATTCATATAACCTGCTGACAGCCAAGCCCACTATATATGCTGCCAATGTTTCGGAGGACGATCTGGCTGATGACGGTGCTTCCAATAAGTATGTACAGGCGGTACGCTCACAGGCGGCGACGGAAGGCAGTGAAGTTTTCGTAATATGTGCTCAGATAGAGCAGGAGATCGCAGAACTCGATGATGATGAAAAGGCAATGTTCCTTGAAGACCTGGGACTTAAGCAGTCGGGACTTGATAAGCTCATCGCAGCCAGCTATTCGCTGCTCGGACTTATGAGCTTCCTTACGGCGGGTGAGGATGAGTGCCGTGCCTGGACCATCAAGAAGGGTACCAAGGCCCCTCAGGCAGCAGGCAAGATACATACCGACTTCGAGCGCGGCTTCATAAAGGCAGAGGTCGTCAACTACAAGGATCTGCTGGAACTGGGCTCGCTTGCGGCAGCAAGGGAGAAGGGCTTAGTAGGAATGGAAGGCAAGGAATATGTAGTTAAAGACGGGGATGTGATCCTGTTCAGATTCAATGTGTAGAAACTTAATAATTCACTGGTAAATATTAACAAAAAATTAAGATAAAGTTTGTGAAATATTAACAAAGGCCAAGAGCTGACCACAAGATATAGTGGTCAGCTCTTTTTCTGTGCCCAATATCTTCCAACCACCACCATAAAACCCAGCAAAATCAAGGGTTTCGGTATAATAACACCCTAAATTTTACTTGAAAAAGACCGAAATACTAACTATAATGTGGTTAAAAGTGGTTGAAAGTGGTGACAAAGTGTCACAAGGTGGTAGATGACCCGGTCAGAGCCGGAAGAAACAGGTAAAACGCCATGTTCATGGGAGAATATAATCACACAATTGACCCCAAGGGCAGGGTGATAGTACCGGCCAAATTCAGGGAAGCACTTGGCGAAGACTTTGTTGTCACCAAGGGATTGGACGGCTGTCTGTTCGTATATGACAAGACCGAATGGACCGCTTTTGAAGAGAAGCTTAAGACGCTTCCGATCACCAACAAGGATGCGCGTAATTTCGTAAGATTCTTCTTAGCCGGAGCCACAACGGTCGAAGTTGACAAGCAGGGAAGGATATTGCTTCCGGCGGTATTAAGAAAATTTGCAGATCTTAACAAGGACGTGGTCCTCATAGGCGTAGCGAGCAGAGTCGAGATCTGGAGCAAGGAGCACTGGGACGGAACGGCAACCTTTGATGATATGGAAGATATCGCCGAACACATGGCGGAGTTGGGACTTAGCATCTGATGAGTTTTGAACACAGACCGGTACTGTTAAGTGAAGTGATAGAGGGACTTAAGATCGATCCCGACGGGATATATGCGGACGGCACACTGGGCGGTGCAGGGCATTCCTCAGAGATACTCAAAAGACTGTCGGATAAAGGAAGGCTCATAGGCATAGATCAGGACGAAGAAGCCATAGCGGCGGCCACGGAACGGATAGGTCGTGACGAGAGGGTAAGCATAGTAAGAAGCAATTACAGTGAGTTGCCCGAAGTTTTAAAAGAACTGCAAATAGATAAAGTAAACGGAATACTCCTCGACATCGGAGTATCATCACACCAGCTAGACACTGCCTACAGAGGGTTCTCCTATAAATCAGATGCGCCTCTGGACATGCGAATGGACCAGAGGCAACGCATCAGCGCAGCGGACATAGTAAACGGATATGAAGAGAAGGAACTCTTCAGGATCATAAGGGATTACGGAGAAGAGAAGTTCGCACAGAACATTGCCAAGCATATAGTACAGGCCAGGGCAGAGAAGCCGATAGAGACGACATACGAACTCAACGAGATAATAAAGATCTCGATACCGGCCAGGATGAGACAGGACGGACATCCGTCTAAGAGAACGTTCCAGGCCATAAGAATAGAGTGCAACAGAGAACTGGAAGTCCTTAAGGATTCGATAGACGGGATGATAGATTTGCTTAAGCCGGGAGGAAGGCTGGCGATAATAACATTCCATTCACTCGAAGACAGGATAGTCAAGAATGCATTCAGAACCGCCGAGAACCCGTGCATATGCCCGCCGGACTTTCCCAAGTGCGTATGCGGCAGGGTGAGTAAAGGTAAGACGGTAACACGAAAGCCAATAACGGCAACGGACGAAGAGGCAGAGAGCAACAGCAGAAGCAAGAGCGCAAAGTTAAGGATATTTGAAAAATGCAGCCCTTAGGCAAGGAAGCTTAAGGAGGAAAGACAAGGATGTACGGCACAGACCGACAGGGGTAGAAAAGTGAGCAATTACAGAGCAGGAAATCTGGAAGACTACAGGATAACGATCAATACCGGAAGACGCAGCTACTATGTAGAGGGAAGCGCAGTGCCCAAGAATGCTCCGGAGAAGGAACTCGATCCGCGGATCAGGCGCATCAATCATGCAGCCAGACGTAACCGGGACAGAGCAAGACGCATGAATTTCGGCTACGTGTTCTTCCTTTCGATAGCCGTTTGCATTACTGCAGTAACTCTGCTAGGATATATCAAGGCAGTCAGTGCTCTCACCATAAGCGCCAAGAGAGTGGCAAACCTGGAGAGACAACTCAACAACATGATCCTTACCAATGATGAGAATCTGGACCGTATCAATGCTTCTGTCAATCTGGAGGATATCAAGCAGGTGGCGGTCAATGAACTTGGCATGACATACGCCAAGGAAGGCCAGGTGGTTGTCGTTGGAAGCGAGGGGAGTGATTATGTGAGACAGCTGCGTGAACTTCAGTAGAGATCAGAGTTATTAGTCATGAATAAACCAACAGGCAGATCATTTAATAAGAAGATGCAAGAAAAGCTGGTAGTACTGTTCCTTATTGTACTACTGGCTTTTGTCGGGTTAAGCGTAAAACTCGTCACGATCACCAGAGACAACGGCGAGAGATACAAGAAGCAGGTGCTCAGCCAGCAGGCATACGAGAGTACGATCATACCCTTTAAGAGGGGAGACATACTCGATTCCAAGGGCAATAAGCTTGCTACCAGCGAGAAGGTATACAATCTGATAATTGACAGCAAGCAGATACTGCGTAAGGAAGAATATCTTGACGCCACAATGAGCGCCCTTACAAGCTGCTTCCCGGAGTTTCCGGAAGCGGAAGTGAGAAGTTATATAGCATCCAATCCGGCGAGTCAGTACTATGTATCTTTAAAGAGTCTTGAGTACGATCAGATCTCACCGTTTGTGGAACTTCAGAATGATAAGGAGAACAATCCCAACATAGCGGGTGTATGGTTCGAAGAAGAATACAGAAGAGTGTATCCCAACAATTCGCTTGCATGTGATGTCATAGGCTTCACCGGCAAGGATAATGTGGGTTCATACGGACTCGAACAGTACTACAACGACGTGCTCAACGGCACGAACGGAAGAGAGTACGGATACTTAAGCGAAGGAGAGATGCTTGAACGTACCGTTGTATCGGCGGTCGACGGCTATAACATCGTCACAACTATCGACGGCAATGTCCAGCAGATAGTCGAGAAGTATCTGAAGCAGTACAACGAAGAACACAAGAACGGAGCCAGACCGGGCGGGAACGGCGCCAACAATGTCGGCTGCATCATAATGGACGTCAATAACGGCGATATCCTGGCCATGGCCAGTTACCCGGATTACGACCTCAATAATCCGAGAGACACGTCGGCTCTCATAGGTTCCAGATTCGTCAATGAGAAAGGCCTTATAGAATACGAGGCCAACAATATAACAGAAGAGAATATCGGCGAACTTCTGACAGATGATGCGACCACGTATCAGCAGCTTAATTATCTGTGGAAGAATTACTGCATAAGCAATACATATGAGCCCGGATCCGTAGCTAAGCCGTTCACGGTGGCAGCGGGCCTTGAGTCGGGCAAGATGACGGGCAATGAGTATTATACCTGTAACGGTCAGCTCCATGTGGGCGATCATGATATCAAGTGCCACAACTATAAGACAGGCGGTGACGGAACTCTCTCAGTACAGGAAGCTGTAGAGAAGTCCTGCAATGTGGCTCTTATGCTCATGGGGCGTCAGATAGGCAAGACCACCTTCCTTGAGTACCAGGAGAAGTTTAACTTCGGACTCAAGACCAATATAGATCTATACGGAGAATCAAGGACCAATACGCTCGTGTTCAATCAGAAGAACATGGGTGAGACCGAGCTTGCGACTTCGACATTCGGACAGGGCTACAACGTGACTATGATCCAGATGATCGCGGCTTACGCTTCTCTTGTAAACGGCGGCTATTACTACGAGCCTCATGTGGTCAAGAGGATCACCGCTTCCGACGGCTCAACGGTGCAGAACATAAGCCCCAGAGTACTCAAGCAGACCGTATCCGCGACCACAAGTGCCAAGATCGTCGAATACTGTAACGGCGTTGTGGCTAACGGTACCGGTAAGACAGCCCGTCCCGCGGGTTATTCGATAGGCGGTAAGACCGGAACGGCCGAGACCATTCCCAGAGACAAGACCAATTATGTTGTCTCTTTCATGGGATATGCTCCCGCTGACAATCCGAGGATAGCGATATATGTTGTAGTTGACAGACCTAACGTGGTATTCCAGGATGATGCCAAGTATGCTACGAAGATAGTCCGTAACATACTTACGGAAGTTCTCCCGTATATGAACATATACATGACGGAAGAACTCACAGATTCCGAGAGAGAAGAACTTGACAATCTCGATATCGCCATCAAGAATTCCGAAGATGGCGTGACTGATGAAGATACGGAAGGTGAAGAAGGCAAAGGAACCGAAGAGGAGATATTCGACGCCCACGGCGGAGATATCACGTCATCGACTACTCCCACGGATGATGAGATGCAGTCCGATGATGCGCTGACGGCACCCCTTACGGGTACGGTTCTTGACAGGGAGACTGGCGCTCCCGTAGTGGAGGATACGGATAATGGCCCGGATTAAGCTTAAAAAACCCAAGGGTTATATAGATTACAGTTTGATATTCATCGTGCTTCTGCTGCTTGGATTCGGGCTTATCATGGTTTATTCGACAAGCTCCTACACTGCATCCATGTCGCCGTACACACAGAACAATCCTGCCTATTATCTCAATAAGCAGGCTTTTGCCACGGTTGCAGGTCTTGTCATGATGGTCGTAGTCTCATCCATTCCTTATCATTTCTGGGAAAAATTTGCGGGACTTGCTTATGCGGTATCCGCCATACTCATACTGCTGGTGCTTACACCATTAGGCTATGAGGCTAACGGTGTTAAGAGATGGCTCAAACTCGGTATTTCCGTTCAGCCTGCAGAGATAGCGAAGCTTGCGATGATCTTATTCCTCGCGACTTTGGTATGCCGCCTGGGAAGTAAGATAAGGACAAGGAACGGTTTCCTGTTAGTGCTGTTTTCGCCCGCCCCGATCTGTCTTATGGTGTGGCTCATAACGGAGAATTTGAGTTCAGCGATAATCATATTCATGATAGGTTTTATCATGTTGTTCGTGGCAAGCCCGGAGTACAGGAGATTTATCCTCATCGCCCTGGGCATACTCGCCCTTGCGACGCTCGTAGTCTTTTTGGTCCTTAACGCATCCGACAACGGACTGTTCGGATTCCGAGGACAGAGAATAAGGACATGGAGAGATCCCGAGGCTTACGCATCAGGCAGCGGATTCCAGACTCTTCAGGCCCTCTACGCCATCGGTTCGGGCGGCATATTCGGCAAGGGCATCGGCCAGAGCACACAGAAGCTTGGCTTCGTTCCCGAGGCGCAGAATGACATGATATTCTCCATTATCTGCGAGGAACTGGGGCTTTTCGGCGGAATCTGCATCATCGTCCTCTTCCTCTTGCTGCTTTGGAGAATCATGATAATCGCCAATAACGCGCCCGATGAACTCGGCGGACTCTTAGTCGTGGGCGTGATGGGTCATATCGCCATCCAGGTCATCCTCAACATCGCGGTCGTGACCAATCTGATCCCCAATACGGGTATTTCGCTTCCGTTCATCAGCTACGGTGGCTCCTCGGTCATGTTCCTGTTGATAGAGATAGGTCTTGTATTCTCGGTGTCACGCTCCATCGAATTCGTGGAGGACTGATCTATGAGCAGCGGGAAAAACAAGGCGCCTGAGTCTGCGAAGAAAAAACGTCCGATACGAAAGAACGGTGCGACCGCCAAGCCCGTAAAGAGTGAGACGACCCAAAAGCCTGCTAAGAAGGGACAGACAGCCGGACCGGCGAAGAACGGTGCGGCCAAAAAGCCTGCAAAGAGCGGGATGGCCCAAAAGCCGGCAAAGAATATGACGGCCGGCAAGTCCGCAAAGGGCAAGGCAACAGGCAAGCCCGTAAAGAGCAAGGCAGCATCAAAGCCCGCCGCATCGGAGACCATGAAGGCATATGAGAGGCAGAAGAAGCTCGAAGACACTATGCCTTTGGGCAGCGCCATCAGCCAGTTCACATCAGATCTTCCCATACTCAATAAGAATCTCGATGCACCCGACAGAAGGCCGTGGAAGGATCTTAAGCTGCCTAAGCTTAAGATGAGCAGGTCGTGGGGCATAAGGCTCGCGGTGGTCGGCGGGATAATAGGCGTACTGGCGATCGCAGCTGTCATAACCGCACATGTTTTTACCGTAAAAAATGTGACAATAGAGGGCAATACCCACTACAGCAACGAAGAGATATATGACATGGTTTTAGGCGGAAGATTCGGGCACAATTCGCTGTATCTGACGTCGAAGTATAAGGGCAAGGACATCGAGGGGATACCGTTCATTCAGACAATGAACGTGGATATCCTGAACCCTTCGAGCATCAAGATAACCGTCTATGAGAAGGCCATGGCAGGTTACGTCGAGTATATGGGCAGATACTTCTACTTTGATAAGGACGGTACGGTCGTGGAGTCTTCGGATATAAGGACAGACGGGATACCGCAGGTCATGGGGCTTAAGTTCGACCATATCGTGCTCTATGAGAAGCTTCCGGTGGAAAGCGATGAGATATTCAAGCAGATACTGGAGATGACGCAGCTTCTGGCCAAGTACGATATCGAGATGGATAAGATGTACTTTGACGCCAACTATGACATGACTCTCTACTTCGGGGATGCGAGGATCAAGATAGGTGACTTTGACAACATTGATGAAAAGATCATAAGACTTAAGGATATACTGCCGGAACTTGAGGGCAGAAAAGGCGTATTGCGGCTTGATAATTACGGCGGCGGAACCGGCAGCAGCATCATAACCTTCGAAGTCGATGAGGAATAGACAGGCAGAATGCGGGATGTCAAAAGTGCAAAGGGTTACATAAGTTGAAAACACGGACTTTTTGCCAAGTTTGTTTAAAAAGATGTTGCGAAAACGTAAAAAAAATAATATCATATACAATGTGTATGAATGAAAAACGGTATATGGGAGTATATCGTTTGATATAGGAGGAGGACAGTCCTTTGCTAGAGATAAGGAACAGCGAAGCGGTCAGCGGAGCTAAGATTTTGGTTGTTGGAGTCGGGGGAGCCGGCAACAATGCTGTTAACAGAATGATCGAAGAAGAGATCACCGGCGTTGATTTCATGGGCGTCAATACTGATAAACAGTGGCTGTCTAATTGTAAGGCGACGACGTTGCAGATCGGTGAGAAGCTTACCAAGGGACTCGGTGCAGGTGCCAGACCTGAGGTAGGTGAGAAGGCTGCAGAGGAGAGTTATGATGAACTCCAGCAGGCCATCAGATCTTATAATATGGTATTTGTAACATGCGGTATGGGCGGCGGAACCGGTACAGGTGCTGCTCCCGTTATAGCCAAGATAGCCAAGGATATGGGCATACTGACGGTCGGTGTCGTGACCAAGCCTTTCCATTTCGAGGCCAAGACCCGTATGAATAACGCCCTGGGCGGTATAGAGAAGCTTAAGGAGAACGTGGATACACTTATCGTTATCCCCAACCAGAAGATCCTTGATATCGTGGACAGACGTACGACAATGCCCGAGGCATTTAAGAGAGCGGATGAAGTATTGCAGCAGGCCGTAAGAGGTATCACGGACCTTATCAATGTACCTTCTCTTATCAACCTTGACTTTGCGGATATCCAGACTGTTATGAGAGGCAAGGGTGTCGCTCATATCGGTATCGGTGTGGGTAAGGGTGATGACAAGGCCAAGGAAGCCATCGTTGCAGCCGTTGAGTCTCCTCTTTTAGAGACAACGATCAAGGGCGCAACCGATGTTATCATGAACATTACGGGTGATATAAGCGTATTTGATGCAGATGATGCAGCAAGCTACGTGGAAGAGATCACCGGCGAAGATATCAATCTTATATTCGGTGCCATGTATGATGAGTCGGAACCTGACAGCTGTAAGATCACCGTGATCGCTACAGGCCTGGATGAGGTTAAGACCAATATGACTTTGGGTAACCGTGCCGGACTGACATCCCGTCCTTCAGGGGCAGCGAGACCGGGAGTGAATCCCGCAGCAGCTCTTAACAGACCGGTTGCACCGGGCGAGAGTATTATGCCGGGAGCGAGACCTACAGTCAGCAGCCTCAATGCGGCAGGAGCACAGAAGGCTACACAGGCAGGTGCGGCAGTTCCTCATGCACCTCGCAACTTCGGTCAGAAGCCTACGGATATCAAGAGCAAGATCGATGAGCAGCAGCTTCAGATCCCTTCATTCTTAATGAAGAAATAAGACAGTTTCCAGTTATTTAAGGATTTATAAGAGAGTGTTTGCATTGCGCAGGCACTCTCTTTTTGGTAGAATGAAAGTACTATACTGCATTGTATGCAATGTATACAATGCATTCGACGGAGGGTTACATCATGAGATTATCGTTTAAAGAAAAAGCTTCCTACGGACTGGCTGCAGTGGGCAAGGACATGGTATATATGCTGTCTGCCAGTTATGTACTGTATTATTACCAGGATATCCTCGGAGTGAGTGCCATTGCTATGGGCGTTATACTCATGGCTGCGAGGATATTTGACGCATTCAACGATCCCATCATGGGGATAATCGTAGCCAAGACCAAGACTAAATTCGGCAAGTTCAGACCCTGGCTGTTCATAGGAACCGTATTGAATGCCGTTGTGCTCTATATAATGTTTGCGGCACCGCCGAGTTTGGACGGCAAGGGGCTTGTAGCATATGCCGCAGTAATCTACATACTCTGGGGCGTCACCTATACCATGATGGATATCCCGTTCTGGTCCATGATCCCTGCATTTACCGAGAGCGGTAAGGAGAGAGAGAATCTCTCGACACTCGGAAGGAGCTGTGCCGGAGTGGGTTCCGCGATCATCACCATTGTCACCGTCAAGTGCGTGGAGGTGCTCGGCCGTGGGAGCGAGAGAGCGGGCTTTCAGTCTTTTGCACTCATAATTGCAGTTCTTTTTATCGTATTCGAAGTTATCGCATGTATCGTGATACAGGAGAAATCCACCGTGGATGTGGATTCGCCTTCAGTAGGTGAGATGTTTAAGAGCCTTATTCAGAACGATCAGGCCATGGCCATAGTGATCGCCATCGTGCTCATCAACGCTTCACTCTATATCACATCCAATCTCCTTATCTATTTCTTTAAGTATGATCTCGGAGGAGAGAGCTGGACCAATGACTATACACTGTTCAATGCCTTCGGCGGCGGTATACAGATACTGTCGATGATGATATTCTTCCCGCTTTTCAGGAAGTTCATGTCAGCCATCAAAGTGTTCTATGCGAGCTTTATAATGGCCATAGCCGGATATGCGTTCCTCCTGATACAGATGATTGCCGGAGTCAAAAGCGTATATATGTACTTCATTCCCGCATTTTTCGTGTTCATGGCTTTCGGAATGCTGACTGTACTGACAACGGTTTTCCTTGCCAACACCTGCGACTACGGTGAACTTAAGAATAACCGAAGGGATGAATCGGTGATATTCTCGATGCAGACATTTGTGGTCAAGCTTGCAAGCGGTGTATCGGCCTTTATCGCATCGCTCTGCCTTCAGATGTTCAATATCAATAAGGATACGGAAGCGGCAGCTGCTGCGGCCTCTTCATCCGATATCATGGGACTTCGGATGACGATGACGATCCTTCCGATCATCGGTCTGCTTACGGCAGTGTTTGTATTCGGCAGAAGGTATATACTTACGGATGAGAAGCTTGAGGAGATAAGCGCACAGCTTAAGGCAAGACACGGCGATCTTAAGGCTTAGGACTGATATACATTGATGATTCAGGGCATGATGCCCGATACGGAGATCAGTATGAGACAATATATTTGTGATAACTGGCAGTTTGTGAATGAGTTCACGGAGTCGCTTAAGACGGCAGATTACGACGGAGAGAAGGCGGTCATGGTCCGCATCCCTCATACGGTTGCACAGACTCCATACAATTACTTTGATGAGAGCATCTATCAGATGGTCAGCGGATACAGGCGTATCCTTAATATTGACGCCAAGTATAAGGATAATGTCATATTGCTTACCTTTGATGCGGTAGGTCATGATGCGGTCGTATATTTAAACGGCGAGGAGGTCGGCGCCCATCATACGGGATATACCGCGTTTACCATGGATATCTCTGATAAGGTGCACTTCGGCGAGGACAATGTGTTAGCTGTTAAGGTTGACAGCAGAGAGACTCTCAATACACCTCCTTTCGGATTTGTCATAGACTACATGACATACGGCGGGATATACAGGGATGTCTATATTGATATTAAGGAACCTTCATACATATCCGACATATATGTTCACCCGGAAGTCAACATATCCGGCGGACATGTCACGGCGAAGGTGGTATCGGACATAGAGGTATGCCAGAAGGATATAGAGCTTTTAGACGGTTCGGTGAAGATCCGTCAGATGCTTAGGGATAAGAAGACGGGAGAAGAGAGAGAACTTGGTGAGACAGCTCTCAATCTCGGCAAGACCGTGAGATTCGATGCCGGAGACATCGAACTGTGGAGTCCTGATGAGCCATATATGTATGAGGTCGTGACAGTCCTCGAGGTTGAGGGAAGAGAAAGTGACAGATGTGTCACATCCACTGCTTTCAGGACCATGGAGTTTAAGAAGGACGGCTTCTACCTTAACGGAAGGAAGTTCCTTATACGCGGCCTTAACAGGCATCAGAGCTTCCCTTATGTGGGATATGCCATGCCTAAGTCCATGCAGGTGATGGATGCAAACGTGCTTAAGAATGAACTCGGACTCAATGCGGTCAGGACATCACACTATCCCAATTCGCATTATTTCCTGGATGCATGCGATGAGATCGGATTGCTCGTATTCACTGAGATCCCGGGCTGGCAGCATATAGGTGATGCGGCCTGGAAGGACCAGGCGGTGGAGAACGTTCGTGAAATGATCGTTCAGTACCGTAATCATCCTTCCATCATGCTATGGGGCGTGCGCATCAATGAATCTCAGGATGATGATGAATTCTATACACGCACCAACAAGCTCGCGCATGAGCTCGATCCCTATCGTCAGACGGGCGGTGTCCGCTTCATCAAGAAGAGCCATCTGCTTGAGGATGTGTATACGTTCAATGATTTTTCACATGACGGAACTACGCCCGGATGTCAGCACAAAAAAGACGTGACTCCGGATGTCGATAAGGCCTACTTTATCTCAGAGTACGGCGGACACATGTTCCCGACCAAGGCATATGATGATGAAGAGCACAGGCTCGAGCATGCACTGAGACATACAAGAGTCATCAATGCGGTAGCGGGAGAAGAAGGGATAGCAGGTTCATTCGGCTGGGTGATGGCAGACTACAATACTCACAGAGACTTCGGTTCGGGTGACCGTATATGCTATCACGGCGTATTGGATATGTACCGCAATCCCAAGCAGGCTGCCTATGTATATGCGAGCCAGCAGGATGAGACACCGGTTCTTGAGGTCAGCTCATCCATGGATATAGGTGAGCATCCGGCGGGCAATAACGGCAAGATATACATCTATTCCAATGCTGAGAGCGTAAGGATGTATAAGAACGGGAAGCTTCTTAAGGAGTATTCGCGTAATGATTCGGAGTTTGTGAATCTTAAGTCGGGTCCCATAAGGGTGGACGACTTCGTGGGCAATGCGGTCCATGAATCCGGTGAGTATTCTCCCAAACAGGCGGACCTTGTGAAGTACGGACTTAATGCCAACAATGTATACGGCATGAATCACTTACCGCTCAAGGCTAAGTGGGCATTCCTTAAGGCTGTGGCACTGTACCACATGAGCTTCGGTGACATGGCGGATGCATATGGCAAGTTCATAGGTGACTGGGGCGGTGAAGCGACAGTATATAAGTTTGAGGCTGTCAAAAACGGCAAGGTCGTAAAGACTCTTATAAAGGGTATCACAGAGTCCGTTCATCTGTGGGCCGAAGCGGATCATACAGATCTTAAGGAAGACCATACCTATGATGTTGCCGCAATACGGTTACAGGCGCATGATCAGAATGAGAATATAGCAACCTACTATCAGGAGCCCGTAAGGATAGTTACTGAAGGCCCGATAGAACTCATAGGTCCCGATATCGTAGTGTTAAGAGGCGGAATGGGCGGTACATACGTGAAGACTACAGGCAGGGACTGCACCATGGAAGTGATCCCCGAAGGCCTTGGAGTCCTGCGCATAATTGCAAAGTAATCGGTTTTCGATATCGGATAATACGACAGAAAAAGTGCCCGTGAAGCTCACGGGCACTTTTGTATTGAATGTTGATATCATATATCGGCATCAGTCGCGGGCAATGCTATGCATTATCTATGATCGTATCAAGATCGTCCATATCGGCGCCGATGTTCTGCATGTTGACGGTACGACGACGAAGTCTCGCCTGCTCTGAGGCCTTGATGATATAGTCCTTGATCTCCATGGAATGGCGGACGTTCTTGAGGACGAGCTGCTTATCCGTGGTATCACCCGTGAAGCATGTGATGGTGCCGAGACCGAACATGCGCTGCGTGAGACTGCGGGACAGCTTCGCATCCTGGATCTTGTACATATAACAGTCATTCTCCTCTTTCTTGAAAAAGCCCGTATCGACCGTCAACAGGTCGTCTCCGACGTTATATGTGGTAAATGTCCAGGGAAGACCTAAAAAGCCCCATCTTTTCCTTGCTCTGTACTTAACTGATTCTCTGTCCATGATACTCTCCAATCCTAAGATATTCATTGAATAAACTTGCTACTTATGGTATCATACCACCGATGGCCCAATGGTGCAATATGACCCTGTAGGGGCGGAAGGTACCGGGCAAAACAATACTGAATCGAGGGCAGATATGAAGATACTGATACTTGCAGGCGGGACCAGCACGGAGAGAGATGTCTCACTGGTGACCGGCAGGTGTATATACGAGGCTCTTAAGCGGGGCGGGCACAAGATCGTGCTTGCGGATGTATATCTCGGATTGACCGGAAGATATGCTGACATGTCCCCGGAGAGCCTTTTTGATAGCGAAATCGACTGGACGGAAGGGATCGGTGCCATAGCCGATAAGGCTCCTGACCTTGAGAGCATCAAGGCTTCGCGTGACCCGGGATACAGAGGGTTCTTAGGGCCTAAGATACTGGATCTGTGCAGAGAGGCAGATGTGGTGGTCATAGGACTGCACGGTGAGAACGGTGAAAACGGAAAGCTTCAGGCTTATCTGGATCTTGAAGGTATCAGATACACCGGAACGGACTATATAAGCTCAGCAATATGCATGGATAAGCAGTTAGCCAAGGAACTCTTAGCTTATAACGGGATACCGGTACCCAGAGGCAGGATGATACATAAGGGCGAGGATACGGCCAATACCATAGGATATCCGTGCATAGTCAAGGTCAACAGCGGCGGATCGAGCGTGGGAGTATCCCTGTGCCATAATGAGGCCGAATACGATAAGGGGATCGAGGAGGCCTTTAAGCTGGATGACGGTGTGATAGTCGAAGAGTATATCAAGGGAAGAGAGTTCTCGGTATGCGTGTTTGACGGCAAGGCTCTGCCTATAATAGAGATCGCGCCGGGAGAAGAGTTCTACGACTATAAGAGTAAGTATCAGGAAGGCGTGACCGAAGAGACCTGTCCTGCCGATATAAGCGACAATAAGGCCAAGGAGATGAGCAGCTTCGCGGAGAGAGGTTACAAGGCGCTCAGACTCAAGTCGTATGTCAGGTTCGACTTCCTCATGAGGGAGACTGATGAGAGCCTCTATTGCCTCGAGGCCAATACGCTTCCGGGCATGACACCGATGTCACTTGTGCCTCAGGAAGCCAGAGCGGCAGGCATAGAGTTCGATAAGCTCTGGGAGATGATAGTAGAGAGTGCGGTCAGAGATTGAGACATTGTCTCCTGATCGTGAAAGAACGGGTTGTATGAAGAATATGACACTGAGGGCCATAGCAGAAGCATGCGGTGGTACCCTTCATTATGATGACAAGAATATAGCCGGCAGAGACGAGGCAGAGTGTGTCGTCATCGATTCCCGCAAGATCGTTCCCGGGGGAGTGTTCATAGCCACCAAGGGAGAGAGAGTTGACGGACACAGTTTTATATCCTCAGTGTTTGAAAAGGGCGCTCTGGGTGTTGTATGCGAGAAGCTTCCCGATACGGAATGCGGCCCGTGCATCCTTGTTGAAGATTCATTCAGGGCTCTGTCCATGATAGCGGCTTACTATCGTACGCAGCTTGACTGTAAGGTGATAGGTATCACCGGAAGCGTGGGCAAGACCAGTACCAAGGAGTTCGTTGCAACGGTTCTGGCTCAGAAGTATAAGGTGTGCAAGACGCAGGGTAACTTCAATAACGAAGTGGGTATGCCGCTCACCATCTTAAGCGCAAGAGAGGATGACGAAGTTCTGGTACTTGAGATGGGCATCAATCATTTCGGTGAGATGGAGCGTATGGCTGCCATTGCAAGACCTGACATGGCTGTCATCACGAATATAGCCAACTGTCATATAGAGTTCTTGGGAGACAGGGACGGAGTGCTTAAGGCCAAGACGGCGATATTTACGGGAATGAAGGAAGGAAGTCCGGTATTCCTCAATCGTGATGATGACAAGCTCTCCACAGTGACCGCTGCATCGGGTATGAAGCCCGTATTCTACGGTATAGAGAGCAGACAGACAGACTATAACAAGCATAATGCGGGAACGGCCTCCGTTGCCAAGTACTATGAATACAAGCCGGGTGCAGGTTCTAAAGCTGCGCCCGAATATTATGTAAGCGAATATATGACAAAGGGACTCATGGGGACTGATGCGGTACTTGTAAGCCGTGTAAGCGGTGAGACCATACCCGTGAGCATCAGGCTTCCCGGTGAGCATATGTTATACAATGCGCTCGCAGCCACTGCGGTGGCAGAGAGCCTGGATATGACTCCTGAGGGCATAGCCGAAGGAATAGCCGCGGTCGAGGCCACGGCCGGAAGAGGGCATATAGTCAAGAGCAGGAGATATACACTTATCGATGACTGCTATAATGCCAATCCTTCAGCGATGAAATCGGCGATCAAGTTGCTGTCCCTGGCGGATACGAGGAAGGTGGCGATCCTGGGAGATATGTTCGAACTGGGAGAGAATGCTGCCGCACTTCACAGAGAAGTCGGAGAATACGCAGGCAGGAGCAGTATAGATATGCTCTTATGTGTGGGTGAACTGTCGATGAACATGTATGAAGGGGCACTTACCGGGCTTAAGGACAGCTCTCTTGCACTGGAACCCGGCGATGAGGAGCGTGACGATGTGAGCTTTGAAAGTGTCCGCCTCGTACACTTCAAGGACAAGGAGAGCCTTAAGGATAAGCTGCCCGCGATTTTACACATAGGTGATTCGATACTCATCAAGGCATCTCACGGAATGGGATTCACTGAGATCGTGGATATACTCAGAGAAGAATAATACAGAACCGATTATGGAGGTAACTATGCAGGAGAAGACTGTGCGACATCTTATGAATCCGCTGGATTTTACGGTTGAAGAACTTGATAAGCTCTTTGACCTGGCAGATGACATCGAGCGGGATCCGGCCAAGTACAGCAAGGTATGTGAGGGCAAGAAGCTGGCGACATGTTTCTATGAGCCGAGTACGAGGACGAGGCTGTCCTTTGAAGCGGCGATGTTAAACCTCGGAGGTGAGGTGCTCGGATTCTCGGAAGCATCTTCATCATCGGCATCCAAGGGAGAGAGCGTTTCGGATACCATAAGAGTGGTGTCGTGCTACGCAGACATATGCGCAATGAGACATCCCAAGGAGGGAGCTGCATATGTGGCGGCATCCAAGTCGAGGATACCGGTGATCAATGCGGGAGACGGCGGACACCAGCATCCCACACAGACGCTTACGGATCTGCTGACCATCAGAAGCCTTAAGGGGAGCTTAAGCGGGTTCACCATAGGACTGTGCGGGGACCTCAAGTTCGGCAGGACGGTGCATTCGCTCATTAACGCCCTGTCACGATATAATGATATTGAGTTCGTGTTCATATCACCGGAGGAGTTAAGGGTGCCGGACTACATCACGGACATGTTGGATTCCAAAGGCATCAGCTACAGCGAAGTCATAAGCCTTGAGGATGTGATAGGCAAGCTGGATATCCTCTATATGACGAGAGTCCAGAGAGAGAGATTCTTCAACGAAGAGGATTATGTAAGACTCAAGGATTTCTACATACTCACGAAGGATAAGATGGATAAGGCCGGTAAGGATATGCTGGTACTGCATCCGCTGCCCCGTGTCAATGAGATCTCGGTCGAGATAGATGACGATCCGAGAGCAGCATACTTCAAGCAGGCACAATACGGAGTATATGTGAGAATGGCGCTTATCCTGACACTGTTGGGAATAGAGGTATAGGAGGAGACAGACTATGCTTAATGTAGGTAAGATAGAAGAAGGATTTGTGCTCGACCATATCAAGGCGGGTCAGTCACTATCCATATATCATCATCTCCAGTTAGACAAGCTGGATCATACGGTGGCCATAATCAAGAATGCCAAGTCCGAGAAGATGGGCAAGAAGGACATACTCAAGGTGGAATGTGATATAGAGGAACTCAACCTGGATGTTCTGGCCGTTATAGACAAGAACATCACGGTCAATGTCATCAAGGACGGGGAGATAGTGGACAAGAAGGAATTGACGCTCCCTAAGGAGATCAAGCATATCTTCAAGTGCAAGAACCCCAGATGCATCACATCGATCGAGCAGGAGCTGCCTCACATATTCTTCCTTGCCGATGAGGATGAGGGAGTATACAGATGCAGATACTGCGAAGAGAAGTTTGATAAGAGAAGACTGGTACAGTAAATGTAGCAGTGACAGATACGGAACTGATAAGCAGAATGAATGGAGAGAAGAAGATGAAAAAGAAAGAAAACACCGCTTTGATAGCGGGAATCGTGTTCGTTGTGGCGGCAGCAGTCATACTGATCGTCAATGCATCAGGCGCAGGCCAGTTTTCGGGAAGTTTCTGGGCCCTCGTTCCGCCTCTTGTAGCCATAGCGCTGGCGCTGATCACCAAGGAAGCCTATTCGTCATTGTTCATGGGAGTGATCTTGGGTGCCATAATGGCGGGAGGATGTACATTCTACGGGACCGTGGACATGGTGACCGTGGACGGACTCAGCGCCGCGGTGGCTGACAATGCCGGCATCCTGATATTCCTCGTGATACTCGGAACCGTAGTGGCGCTTGTCAATAAGTCGGGTGCATCACGCGCCTTCGGTAAGTGGGCAGAGACTCATATCAAGACCAAGACGGGAGCGGCTCTGGCAACATTCCTCTTAGGCGTGCTGATATTTATCGATGATTACTTCAACTGCCTTACTGTAGGTTCTGTTATGGCTCCCATAACCGATTCCAAGAAGATAAGCAGGGTCAAGCTGGCCTATCTCATAGATGCCACGGCGGCTCCGGTATGTATGATAGCGCCCATCTCATCATGGGCTGCAGCTGTATCGGGCTGTGTGGAGAGTGACAGCTATTCGGGCATCGAGCTCTTCATAAGGGCGATACCCTACAATTTCTATTCGATCTTAACGCTTGTGTTCATCATAGTATTGTCGATCCTTAACTTCGATTACGGCAAGATGCGCAAGTTCGAGCTCCGCGCGGAGAACGGCGGCGACCTGGGAGCTCTTAAGCTCTCGGACGAAGAGGAGAGGACACTCAGAGTGGACGGACCCGAGAATCCCAACAAGGGCAAGCTCTACGATCTGATCATCCCGATAGTTCTCCTTATCGCACTCTGCGTATGGGGTCTTCTCTATAACGGATATCAGTCGATCGGTGAGGGAACATTCATCGAGGCTTTCTCTGAGACGGATGCCTATGTCGGCCTTCCCTGGGGAAGCATAATAGCGCTTGTACTCATAATCATATATATGGTAGCCCGTAAGGTCATGACATTCTCTGAGGCAATGGAATGCGTGCCTAAGGGATTTATTGCCATGGTGCCTGCCATAACGATACTCACGCTTGCAACATCTCTTAAGAGCATGACCAATGCACTGGATGCTTCAGGCTTTGTCGGCTCGGCAATGGAGAATGCGCAGGGACTTCAGTGGCTGCTTCCCGCCATCGTATTCGTCGTAGCATGCCTTGTATCATTCGCGACCGGAACATCATGGGGAACATTCGGAATACTGATCCCCATCGTGTCTGCGATCTTCCCTGAGACCAGTTCGCTGTTCTTCGTGGGCATCTCGGCGTGTCTTGCCGGTGCCGTATGCGGTGACCATTGCTCACCCATATCGGATACGACGATCATGTCAAGTGCCGGTGCACACTGCAACCATATCAACCATGTGGAGACACAGCTGCCGTATGCACTTACCGTTGCATGCATATCATTTGTATGTTATCTGATAGCAGGTCTTCTCAACTACGTGAGCCTGACATGGCTGTCGATCCCTGTGGGCGTTGTACTTGTGATAGCAGTTCTGTTCTACTTGAAGAAGCGAACCGCCGCACAGGCAGAGTGATCCGTAATATAAGAACCGCCGGATCATGATCCGGTGACGGGACAGACGATATGACATACAAGCAGGCTTATGATTACATAGAGGAGTGCGCTTCCTTAGGTATCAGTCCGGGACTTGAGAGCATAAGAGAACTGTGCAGCAGACTCGGCAATCCTCAGGATGAACTCAGGTTCATACATATAGCCGGCACTAACGGCAAGGGATCCGTGGCGGCATACATGTCATCGATACTTAAGTGCTCAGGCCTTAAGGTCGGTAGATATATCTCGCCCACCATAAGTGATTATCTCGAGCGGTTCAGTATCGGCGGCAGGTCCATGAGCCGGAAGGATTTCGCCTCGTATATCGAGAGAGTCCGTCCCGTATGCGATGAGATGACAGCGGAAGGTCTGCCTCATCCCACTCCGTTTGAGATCGAGACGGCCATTGCCTTCCTGTATTTTAAGGAAAAAAACTGTGACATCACGGTACTGGAATGCGGAATGGGCGGAAGGCTCGATGCGACCAATATTGTGCGAAACAAGTTGCTGACGGTATTTGCACATATAGACACGGACCATACTGCTTATCTGGGCGATACGATCGAGAAGATCGCCGGAGAAAAAGCCGGGATCATATGCGGAGGCGTGCCGGTCGTGACGGGACCGCAGTATCCGGAAGTAATGAAAGTGCTTGAGGATGCCGCGGCAGAACATGACACAACTGTCAGTTTGGTAACCGATGAAGGAACTGCAGAAGCCGGGGATCGGCCGGGTGATCGACCAGATGCAGCCCGTATCGCGGATATACGATGCAATCTTAAGGGCGGAAGCTTTACCCTTGCATGCGGTAATGATAAAAGAAAGTGGCATACACCGTTACTCGGAACACATCAGATATACAATGCCGCTGTTGCGCTAAGGGCGATACAGATACTTAAGGATGTCGCATCAGAACATGCCGGGACCGCTTATAAGGTTGTGCTGTCTCCTAAGCTTAAGGATATACTGAGCAGCGGGCTTGGCGATGCAGTCATACAGAAGGGACTTGATGCCGCAGAGTGGCCGGCAAGACTGCAGATCTTATCGCGAAGGCCGATGACTGTCATCGACGGGGCACACAATCCGGATGCCGCGCGAAGGCTTAAGGAATCCCTGGATCTGCTCATACCGGAAAGACCGAGGATCCTCATCATGGGGATGCTTAAGGATAAGGATGTCGATGCGGTTGCGAAGATCATGTGCAGGGATGCGGTCATGGTGCTTACAGTTATGCCGCCGGATAATCCGAGAGCCATGAGAAGTGCGGATCTGGCACGGATCGTGAACGGGTATAACCCGAGTGTCACAAGCCTTGACAGCGTGGAAGAAGCAGTGGAGGCAGCCGGACTGCTGGCGAAGGGATATGACAACAGTGTCATAATTGCATTCGGCTCATTGTCATACATGGGCAGGATGCTGGATATATATAAGAAGAGAAACGGGAAACGATAATGGCAGCGGAGATCGGGACAAACGTCACCGACCCTGTCATAAGAAAGGGCAGGCAGAGAATATGCATGATCCCATAGACAAGGATAAGATAAAAAAGGCAGTGACCGAGATTCTGGAGGCAATAGGAGAAGATCCGTCCAGAGAAGGCCTTAAGGAGACCCCGGACAGGATAAGCCGCATGTATGAGGAGATATTCTCGGGACTGGGTGAAGATGCTCATGAGATCTTAAGCAAGCGCTTTACCGTGGACAATTCGGAGATGGTGGTGGAGAGAGATATCACATTCTATTCCATGTGCGAACATCATCTTCTTCCATTCTTCGGCAAAGCTCATGTAGCCTATGTACCGAACGGTGAGGTTGTAGGATTGAGCAAGCTTGCCCGTACCGTCGAGGTATATGCAAGACGCCCTCAGATACAGGAGAGACTCACGGCTCAGATAGCGGATGCCATCATGGATGAATTAAAGCCCAAGGGCGTGATGGTCATGATGGAAGCAGAGCATATGTGCATGACGATGAGAGGAGTCAAGAAACCGGGCTCAACGACGGTTACCGTTGCCACAAGGGGAGACTTTGTGGACAATGAGAAACTCCAGGGCACGTTCTACGGCAGAGTGCGGAATTTCAGATTGTAAGTTGCAGTCTGTTGTTTTATAATGAATTAGACGGGTGTCAGAAGGTGGCAGCGTCTTATACGCTTTATTGCGAAAGGAGATAATCATATGAAGAAGTTCGGGGTAAGAAGCATTGTTGCTACCGGTATAGGAGCTGCATTATTCTTCGTTCTCGGAAGATTTGTAGCGATCCCCAGCGGTGTTCCGAATACCAACATAGCCCTTCAGTACGGTGTACTGGCATTTATAGCGGCTGTATTCGGCCCTATCGCAGGTCTGTTATCAGGCCTTATCGGTCATTTCTTTATTGACTTCAGCTTCGGCTGGGGAGTTTGGTGGAGCTGAGTGATCTCATCCGCATTCTTCGGTTGCTTTGTGGGCTTTGTGGCATCCAAGATTGATTTTGACAGCGGAGAGTTCGGGATATCCGGTATCATCAGGTTCAATGTGGCCCAGATAATCGGACATCTGTTATCATGGGCTGTGCTGGCTCCCATACTTGATATAGTGATCTACGGAGAGCCGGCGGACAAGGTATTCGTTCAGGGACTTGTGAGTGCAGGCGTCAATATCATCACGACAGCGGTACTCGGAACGCTTCTTTGCATAGCATATACGGCATCCATTCCCAAGAAGGACAGCCTTAAGGAAGAGGATTAACGCGATCATTAAGGCGGGAAGAGATTCCCGCCTTTTTTTACTTACTATTCTTTTATGGACAGAGAACTTTTGCTACAATTCGACGGATTCGGCTTCAAGTACAATGCACAGACTGAGCCGACTCTGTATGACATCGATCTTAAGCTTCACAGAGGCGAGCGTATACTTATAGCCGGACCTTCAGGCTGCGGCAAGTCTACGCTTGTTCACTGTATCAATGGACTCATACCGTTCTCATACAAGGGGCAGATGTCGGGTTCTCTTAAGCTCAAGGGCAGGGAAACCAAGGATTTAAGTCTCTTTGAGATCTCTCATACGGTGGGCACGGTACTTCAGGATTCCGATGCACAGTTCGTCGGTATGACCGTGGCGGAGGATATCGCATTCGCGCTTGAGAATGACTGTGTGGAAGATCCCGTTCTGCACGAGAAAGTCTCTGAAGTGGCAGCCATGGTAGGCATCGGAGATCATCTTAAGCACGCCCCCGGAGAACTGTCCGGAGGTCAGAAGCAGAGAGTATCGGTGGCGGGAGTTCTGGTGGATGACGTGGACATACTTATCTTCGATGAGCCTCTTGCCAATCTTGATCCCGCGACCGGCAAGCAGACGATGGAGCTCATAGATTCCATGCAGCAGAAGACCGGAGCCACAGTCATCATAGTGGAACACAGACTTGAGGATGTGCTCCACAAACCTGTGGACAGGATAGTACTCATGAACAGGGGACGCATAGTCTCAGACACGACACCTGATGAACTGTTGGCAGGTGAATTCCTAAGCGAATGCGGAGTCAGGGAACCTCTGTATATAACGGCGCTTAAGTATGCGGGCGTTAGTATATCTGCGGATAAGCATCCCGCTTCCCTTAAGGATATGGTCTTAGACGGAGAGGATTCAGAGAGACTGAGAGAATGGTACAGGTCAGGCAAGGGTGCGGAAGAAGCCGCTCCGGGCAGTGAACTGCTTAAGGTCTCGGATATCTCATTCACATATCCCGCTACGGAGAGGAAGGCCCTCGACGGGATAAGCGTTACGGTGGGATCCGGTGAGATGACCGCCATCGTGGGCACCAACGGTGCCGGCAAGTCCACATTCAGTAAGGTCATATGCGGATTCGAGACACAGGATGACGGAAGTGTCATTTTGTCCGGAGAGGACCTGAGCAGCTTCAGTATCAAGGAAAGAGCGGAACATATAGGATATGTGATGCAGAACCCCAATCAGATGATCTCTAAGGTGATGATATATGATGAGGTGGCCCTCGGGCTTAAGACCAGGGGAGTACCTGATGATGAGATCGAGCAGAGGGTAGAGAAGGCCCTTAAGATCTGCGGATTGTGGAAGATGCGCAAGTGGCCCATTTCGGCCTTAAGCTTCGGGCAGAAGAAGAGAGTGACCATAGCCTCCATACTGGTTCTCGATCCTGAGATCATAATACTGGATGAGCCTACGGCAGGACAGGACTACAGGCACTATACGGAGATCATGGAGTTCCTTACGGATCTTAACAGGGAAGGTATCACGGTGCTCATGATCACTCATGATATGCATCTTATGCTTGAATATGCGGACAGAGCGATAGTGTTCTCTGACGGCCATATAGTGGCGGATGACAAGTGCTACAACATACTTACGGATAAAGCCGTGATCGAAGAGGCATCCCTTAAGGAGACTTCTCTCTATGATCTGGCGATCAAGTGCGGTATCGAGGACGGCACTGATTTTGTAAGGTGGTTCATAGATTACGAGAGAGATACCGTAAGAAAATCGAGGGAGGCCGTATATGACTAATCTGTTCAATTACATCGACAGACCGTCTGCCATACACAGGCTTACCGGAGCCACCAAGTTCGTATGCCTCTTAATGTGGAGTTTTGCGGCCATGTCAACATATGATACGAGGATGCTGGCAGGCCTTGTGATCGGCAGTATGGTATTGTTCTTCATCGGAAGGATACATATACGCGACGTCTCTTTTATGTTAGGATTCACCGCGGTATTCCTTGTGATCAACAGTATCATGATATATGTATTCTCCCCTCATCACGGCACGGAGATATACGGGACCTGTACATATCTGTGGGGTATGACCGGGAGATATGCGCCTACTGCCGAGCAGCTGTTTTATCATCTCAACTATCTGCTTAAGTATCTGGCTACGATACCGATCGTGCTGCTGTTTGTATGCACGACCAATCCGAGTGAGTTTGCGGCATCACTTAATAAGATCGGGATCAAGTATTCCGTATCCTATGCCGTGGCACTTGCGCTCAGATATATCCCTGATATACAGAAGCAGTATCATGAGATCAGCCAGGCGGGACAGGCCAGAGGAATAGAGATGACTAAGAAGACGTCTTTTGTCAACAGGGTCAAGGCGGCTTCGGGGATACTGATCCCCCTCATCATGTCCAGCATGGAAAGGATAGACATCATATCCAATGCCATGGAGCTTCGCGGATTCGGCAAGGAGAAGAAGAGGACCTGGTATATGGGCAGGCCTTTTAAGGCGGCGGATATACTGGCCATGACAGGATGCGCTCTTCTGATACTTCTGTCAGTCCTGCTCACATACATAAACGGCGGGAGATATTACAACCCGTTCATTTAAGGTACAGGATACAGGATGAAGATCGGAAACAGGGAATTCGATACGGATAACAACACATATATAATGGGCATCATGAACATCACGCCCGACTCGTTTTCGGACGGCGGCAGGTTCGTCGTGAGCAAATGGGAAGCCGCTGAGATCGGTCAGGTATTAAGGGCGTGTGACGACATGCTTGCATCGGGAGCGGACATAATAGATGTCGGCGGAGAGTCCACAAGACCGGGAGCGGATCCGGTGTCCGCCACGGAGGAGATGGAACGCGTCATACCGGTCATAGAGGCGATCGCCCGACGTTTTGACACGGTGATAAGCGTGGATACGTATAAGGCCGAAGTGGCAAGGGAAGCCGTGAGGGCCGGTGCCAGACTCGTCAATGATATCTGGGGGCTTAAGGGTGATAAGCTGATGCCGGCAACCATGGGAGAGATCATGCGGGCCTGTGAGGACGCGGCGCTGTGCATCATGCATAACAGAAGACCGGTCACGATGCGCCGGAATGCGGATGCGGCAGCAGATAGCGGTTCTGCATATGAGGGTACGGTTCCTGCCACGATGCACGGCGAGGATATCGACTACGGATACAGAAGGAGTGAAGACGCGGATATTGCTTCGGATGAAGATCTGTTCATTGAGGATGTGAGGGCCGACCTGGCTGAGAGTCTTAAGCTCGCTGCGGATGCCGGAGTTGACATGCGCAGGGTGATCCTGGATCCCGGTGTGGGATTTGCCAAGACGGCAGAGCAGAACCTGGCTGTCATAAGAAGGATAGGTGAGCTTAAAAAGCCCGGGGCGGATGATCTGCGGACAGATGGCGGGGAATATCCGATACTGCTCGGCTGCAGCAGGAAATCCGTTATCGGCAGGGTTCTTGACAGACCGGTTGATGAGAGACTGGCGGGTACACTGGCTGCCACGGCCTGTGCGGTATATAATGGTATCAGCTTCGTGCGTGTGCATGATGTGAGAGAAAATGCGGATGTGATAAGGATGCTCAAGGCCATAGAGGGCAGGCAGTGCCCTTAAGCTCAGACTGGAGGTGTACCATGGATGAGATCAGGATAAGAGAACTCAAGATCAGGGGCTTTCACGGTGTATATGAGGATGAGAAGGAAAAAGGACAGAACTTCTATGTCAATGCCACCCTGTATACCGACACCAGAAGGGCGGGCACCAGGGACGAGCTTGAGGAATCCACGGATTATGCGAGGGTATGTTCCCTCATCAAGGAATCATTCGTGAAGGAATCATATGACCTTATTGAGGCCGTGGCAGAGAATATCGCAAGAGATATACTGCTTACCTTCCCGCTTATAAGAGCCGTGGATATAGAGGTACGTAAGCCGGAGGCTCCGGTACCCATGGAGTTTGAGTCCATATCCGTCAGGATACACAGGGCATGGCATGACGTATATATTGCCTATGGTTCGAATATGGGAGACAGCGAAGGTTTCATCGAGGATGCAGTGTCAGAGATCGCGGACCATCCGGAGATAGAACTGGTAAAGGATTCGCAGAGGATCATTACCAAGCCGTACGGAGTGACGGATCAGGATGATTTTCTTAACGGAGTGTGTTACATACGTACTCTGATGGACCCCGAGGAACTCATAGAGTATATAGACAAGCTTGAGAAAAAGGCCGGACGTACTCATGAAATACACTGGGGGCCGAGGACGCTGGACCTGGATATACTCATGTATGACGATCTGGTATATGAGAGCGATAAGCTCGTAATACCGCATATGGATATGGAGAACCGCACCTTTGTGCTCCTGCCGATGTGTGAGATCGCACCCAACAAGCGTCATCCGGTGCTTCATAAGACAATGAGACAGCTGCTTGATGCATTGGACGAATAGCGGCATATCCGTAGTAACGGGGCGGAAGCTTAAGGCGTGAAGGTATCACGCGGCGGCCGCAGGATGCATAAGAAGAGAGGACTGAGAGAATGGGCAACAGGGATGATAACAATATACAGATAAGCAGTACCAGACCTGACGGAATGATGATGCAGATAGTGACGTCGCTTTTGTGCATAGGCATAGGAGCGCTGCTTATATTCGTACCGGGTATCGATATGCTGTATCTGTGCTATTGCTTCTGTGCGGCCCTTATAGTAGTGGGAATAACACTCATAATCTCATACTTCGTATCAGAAGCATACAGAAAGCTTAATGATTACAGATTTGCAGCGGGAGTGCTCCTTGTCATTTTAGGATGCATAGAACTTCTGCGTGCTCATATCCTGGCAGAAGAGATAGTGTTCATCATAGGCTTTGTGACTCTTATACTGGCGGTCATCATCATGCAGTCCACTGTTCAGATGAGGATACTTAAGAGCGGTGCCTGGATAGTGCAGCTGATATTCACATTAATATCCCTTGTGGGAGCAGTCATGGTACTTACAGACTTCTCGCCCGTAATGAGCAGGGTACAGGGATTTCCATATATAGTCATGCTGGCAACAGGCACTATGTGTCTGATAAGTCTTGTGATCGAAGCTATAGTACTTAGGATCGTAGGACGCAGAGAGGTTAAGGAAGCCGGGGCCGGATCAGATGCGGCCGATACGCAGGCTGAAGACGCCTCTCCGGATGATTCAGGGAATGAGCCGTCGGATACACTGACGGTTGAAGATAAAGAAAAGGGTATTGGGAAAAAGGAGGCGGAGGCTTCTGCAAGTGAGGATGGTGCCGATAAGGCGCAGGAATCCTGACAGGAGCCGTGTGGCAAAGCATTACAGAAAGGAAGAGAAGAAAATGCTGGAATTACGGAACATATCTTTCGAGGTAGAAGCCGACGGAGACGATAAGGAGATAATCCATGATATCAGTCTCACAATACCCGATAAGAAACTCGTGGTCATTACGGGTCCCAACGGCGGCGGCAAGTCAACCTTGGCCAAGCTGATCGCGGGGATCGAGAAGCCGACTAAGGGAAGTATCTTACTTGACGGAACGGACATAACGAATATGTCCGTAACTGACAGGGCAAAGGCAGGGATCGGATTTGCATTCCAACAGCCTGTCAGGTTCAAAGGAATAGAGGTCTTTGACCTCATAAGGCTGGCAACGGGCACTAAGATGTCGGTTGCTGATGCGTGTGAGTATCTGTCCGCAGTAGGACTGTGTGCTCATGATTATATCAACAGAGAGGTCAACTCAAGCCTCTCAGGCGGAGAACTTAAGCGCATTGAGATAGCGACAGTACTTGCCAAGAAGTCAAAGTTCTCCATTTTTGACGAACCGGAAGCAGGTATCGACCTGTGGAGTTTTAACAATCTTATAGAAGTGTTCGAAGGTATGCGCAAGGATATCAAGGACAGTTCCATAGTCATCATCTCTCATCAGGAGAGGATACTTGCGATCGCCGATGAGGTGATCGTTATAAAGGACGGGGAATTGTATATGCAGGGCCCCGGTGAAGAGATACTGCCGAAACTGGCAGGAACGGCTTCCGCCATAAAGGGCTGCGGCAAGGGTATGCCTATGGCACTTGAGTGACGGATGAAGCTATTGAACATATGATAATAATGACATTGACTGTCATCCCTTATATGGGATGAGTGAAAGGATAAATATGGAAAAACTTGATGAGATACAGAAAAGACTCTTAAGTGAAGTCGCAGATCTTCATGCCGTACCTGAAGGAGCATATAATATAAGAGCCAACGGCAGATCTGCAGGCAGAGCATCTACTGCCAATATAGAGATAACTCCCAGAGAGACGGGAGACGGACTGAATATAGTGATCAAACCCGGCACGAAGAATGAGAGCGTTCATATACCCGTAGTCATGAGCATGAGCGGCCTTAAGGAGACGGTATATAATGATTTCCATATCGGGGAAGGTGCGGATGTCACGATCGTGGCCGGCTGCGGAATAGATAACTGCGGTGTTCAGGACTCACAGCATGACGGTATTCACAGGTTCTACGTGGGAAAAGGCGCAAAAGTAAAGTATGTGGAGAAGCATTACGGTTCGGGTAACGGAAGCGGCAAGAGAATACTAAATCCGGTCACCGAGGTTTATATGGAGGAGGACGGTTCCGTCGAAATGGAGATGGTCCAGATCAAGGGCGTTGACGATACGACACGTACCACCAATGCAACTCTCAAGGCAGGGGCCAATCTGGTCATAAGAGAGAGACTTATGACACATGCGGATCAGAATGCACTGAGCATCTATAAGGTGGATCTGAACGGCGAAGGTTCTTCTGCCGATGTCGTATCAAGATCGGTTGCCAGGGATGATTCGTATCAGAAGTTTGATGCCGTGATCGTGGGCAATGCACCATGTTCCGGACATACCGAGTGCGATGCTATCATCATGGACAGAGGAAGGATACTGGCGGTTCCGGGACTCGAGGCCAATGACGTGGATGCGGCCCTGGTGCATGAGGCAGCCATAGGCAAGATCGCGGGAGATCAGATAATCAAGCTGATGACTCTGGGCCTTACGGAAGAAGAGGCTGAAGAGCAGATAATAAACGGATTTCTTAAGTAACAGACTGAGTGGAGGAGATCATGAGTAAAGGCGTCAAGATATCACTTATAGTATTGGCAAGCATGCTGGGACTTGCAGTTCTGGCAGCAGGTGCTTTTATTGCGTTCAGAGGCGTTGGGAAATCAGAGGTGATCAGTCTCAACGACTATATGGATGTCGAATTCTCGGGTAAGGACGGCAAGGGCAAGGCGTCCATGGAACTGGATACGGATGCGCTTAAGGAAGAATACCCCAGGGTAGATATAGACGGCCTTTTGGATGATTGCGTGGACGGTGAGTTTGATGAAGCGAAGGGACTGAGTAACGGTGACAAGGTCACATGGGAATGGGACTGCGACGACGACAAAGCGGCGAAGAATTACCATGTAACATTGGAATATGAGGATGACACGTTTAAGGTTAAGGGTCTTAAAGAGGATGAAGAACCGGACGGACAAGACTATCCCGTTATGCCGGATGAACCTGATGTGCCGGACGAGCCGTCCCCTTCAGTGAGTGATGACAGTGCTGAAGGCATATCTGATATTGATGACTTTACGGTTGAGGATATCATGAAATGGGGTGAGGCACTCTTAGAGGAACACTTTGAGGATGATTTCAGTGAGTATGAACTTGTGCTCGGTGTCGAATATGTGGGTATCAACTTTGCCGGGGGAACCGATGATTCGATGTATGAGAATATCGTACAGCCCATATACAAGGTTGAAGTGGTGGATGATATGGACAGGAACGGATCCTTTGAGGATAAGGGTGACGTGACCATTGAGTATTACACGTACATCGATATATACAACGTTCCTTCAGGAAAAACGTCATATGATGACATATCCGCTCTTGAATGGAGGTTCACGGGCTCGATCTACAGGCCCAATGAGAGCTTCTATTACTGGGGAACAGAGACTCTGGAAGAACTCATGGAATATATCGTATATTACTATGGGGATGATTATATAATGGGTGAAGGAGATATGGACGAAATAGATACCATATAGGTATCCGTCCGTGAATGCCTGCTATATGGGTATCCGTCTGCGAATGTCGGCGAATGTCTACTGTGGATCAAAGAGCATGACGTTGACGCCGCCCGTAAGGGACTGATGATACATGGGAGCGAAGCTGTCATATGAATGGAAGTATACGAAGTTCGATGTCATGTTGATATCGCAGTATATGCCCGTAGCTACGGTCTCAACGGAAGCACCGTCCGTGGTCATGCGCATCAGAGCCGCATCGGGAGAAGAGGAATCGGTCTGATAATATATCATGCCGTTACGCACATTGAACATATCCACTCTTGATGTAGTGAGAGCCACATCCTCGCCGGATGCAAGATTATATCTGTGGAGCTGATACCTGGTCTCCAAGTCCAGATAATAGATGTATCCGTTATCATAGATGGGCTGATACATCTGATGTTCATAAAGAACAGTATCGGTGCCTGAGCGTGTATCAAGCATATGCAGATACATATCGCTGTATGCATTGGGATGGTTGTTATCTCCGGACGGAGCTCCCGCATAATAAATAAAACCGGAATCCGCGGAAGCGGGACTTATCATGGCAGCAACGACAGTGCTGCCATTAGTTTTGTCTATCCTTATCCTGTCAAGATATGTACCCTTGGTCTTATCATAATGCTGATAGTACAGATAACTTCCGATCAGGTTGGTCACGCCTACCGCATCCTGGGTGTAGCACATGCTCTTGCCGCCGTTCTTCTTGATGCTGAAAAGTCCGGTAGACTTACGAATATATCCGAGTCCCGAACCTGAGGAAAGGCCGGAGAGAGCATAGTATACACGATGCTCGTCAGCATTGATGTTCTCAACGGATATCCCGGCTAACTTCTTGACATCAGACTCATCAACATCCATCACATAGAGATTGCCGCCGTCGTTCGGATTGGAGAAATACACCTTGCCGTTATGCTCACAGAAAAGGCCGCCGTTATAGAGGTTGCCGCCCGGATTGCCCACGTAATCATCATCATTCATGGGCATATGTTTCTTAAGGGCTGCCGAAACGAACAACGCAGTCATTAAAGCTATGAAGATAACAATGAAAACTATGTTTCTCGTCTTCATCCGTGCATTACCCTCCTGAAGATATCCTATATAGTGATTATAGTCTCTAATCTGCTTGCTATCAAGGCAAAACTGATATAAACTATACTATGTGACAATAGGCGATTCTGCCGAAAAACGATGATCGACAGCATTATAAAACAGCGGGGTATCATATGAAATTGGATGATTACAGAGCACAGATGGATGAGATAGATTCTAAGCTTGTCAGACTGTTAGAACAGAGGATGGACGTATCCTGTGACATAGCCAGATACAAGAAGAACGAGGGTATACCCACATACGATGGTGGAAGGGAGCAGTATAAGCTCTTTGCCGTGGCCGATCTTACGGGCAATCCCCTGTATAAGGATCATATGAAGAAGGTGTTTGAGGCCATTATGGGTCAGAGCAGAGCGCTGCAGGATGAGCTTATGTGAGAGACCGTCTGCTACGGCGCAGGAGGTCTTATTCGGGAAGATGCGATGAGAGATTATGAATTGATCATATACAACAATATATGTGCGGACAAGCTGGTGTCCGACATGATACTTATCATGGACAGTGCTCCGTATGATTTCCTCGGCAGCAGGGATGGCGCCGGAAGTCCGGCCGATCCAGATGCCGTACGCAATACGGCATATGACTGCGTGAGCAGGCTCATAGAGTTCGGGGCAAGCCATGGCATATCCGGTAACCTCTGGCATCATTATCTGGCCATGCTGCTTGTGAATGACGAGAACAGCTACAGCCGTTCATGCGAGATAAGAGGTGCCATAAGCGGGAGCATCGTGGATGCAGTGGTCCATGATATGGAGATCATAGGAGAACTGTTCTTTTATGACTTTAACGACATGAAGGACAAGCTAAACCTCGACAGCTGGAATCTCGTGGAGGATTACAGGGCATCATCCGAGGAGAGCAAGGTATATAACAGCCGCATCAGGAGCCGTATATGCGAGCTCGCTGTCCGCTTCGAGGAGAGTAAGACTGCGGAGGAGATGAAGGACAGTCTCACTCTTTTTTACAAGGAATACGGCGTCGGAAGATTCGGCCTGCATAAGGCATTCAGAGTAGAGAGAGATCATGACGGTAATGTCATGATCGTTCCGATCCTCAATATCACACATGTAAAACTGGATGATCTTGTGGGATATGAGATGGCCAAAAAACGTCTGACGGATAATACGGACGCCTTCGTATCAGGCAGGAAAGCCAATAACTGTCTGCTGTACGGAGATGCGGGGACCGGCAAGTCATCATGCATCAAGGCCATAGCCAATGAATATTTTGACAGAGGCCTTCGCATAATCGAGATATACAAGCACCAGTTCCAGGATCTCAACAACGTTATCGCACAGATCAAGAACAGGAACTATAAGTTCATCATATATATGGACGACTTAAGCTTTGAGGACTTCGAGATAGAGTATAAGTATCTTAAGGCGGTGATAGAGGGGGACCTTGAGAAGAGGCCCGGCAACGTGCTGATATATGCAACTTCCAACAGGAGACATCTTATCAACGAGAGGTTCTCCGAGAGAGAGGATTCGGTGCATATGGAAGATACGATGCAGGAGAAGTTCTCTCTGGCAGCCAGGTTCGGCTGCAGCATATACTTCAGCAAGCCGGATAAGAAGGAGTATCAGAACATAGTCAGGGTACTTGCAGAGCGTAACGGGCTGAACATACCGGAGGATGAGCTTATGCTCGAGGCCGGCAAGTGGGAACTCTACCACGGAGGAATGACCGGAAGGAGCGCTCAGCAGTTCATAGATCATCTGGCAGGGACGGTTGACTAAGGATATCGGATCCCGGACAGAAACAGTTGACCGTGGATATCGGATCCCGGGCAGGGGTTATCGGATCCTAAACAGAAACAGTAACAGACAGAAGTACAGACTCGATCAGGGAGGCATGAATGGCCAGATTATTTGCCGCGATAGATGTGGGTTCGTATGAACTGAATATGGGTATATATGAGTTCGGCCAGGGTGAGATGAAGATCATCGATACCGTGAAGTACAGGCTGGATCTGGGGACGGATTCCTATACGAAGGGAAGGCTCCCCGTGGATAAGGTTGAGGAACTGTGCAGGATCCTTAAGGAATTTGTGCGGATCATGAAGGGGTATCACGTGACGGAGTATAAGGCTTACGGAACCTCTGCGATCAGAGAGACGCGTAATACCAGGATACTTCTTGATCAGATAGAGCAGCGAACGGGGATACACGTAGATCCGATCAGTAATTCGGAGCAGAGATTCTTAGACTACAAGTCCGTTGCCAGTAAGGGACGTGAGTTCAGCGAGATCATTGAAAAGCCTACTGCCATCGTGGATATCGGCGGCGGCAGCATACAGATATCATTGTTTGACAAGGACAAGCTGGATGTGACCCAGAACATGAAGCTCGGGATACTCAGACTGCAGGAGAGCCTTACTGAACTGGATGCTTCTCCGGGCAAGTATGAGGAACTCTTAGAGGAGATGATCGGTTCGCAGTTAGCGGAATTTGAAAAGCTGTATCTTAAGAGCCGCAACGTCGAGAATCTGATCGTCGTGGATGATTATGTATCTCCCATCACATGGACAAGGACCAAGGATACGGATAATCCGGGCTTTGTGACGGCGGACAGATTCATGGCTTTCTCTGAACGCATAAGGGAGATGAATCCCGAAGAGTTCTGCCGCAGATACAGTATAGCCAGAGAGAATCTCAATCAGGTATATATCGCGGCCACGATGATAAGGAGTGTTGCGCGTACGATGGGTGTCGCTGCCATATGGGCTCCGGGAGTGACGCTTACGGACGGTATCGCCTATGAATACGGAGAGCGCAAGAAGCTCATCGTTATAGATCACGACTTCGAGGGAGACATCATCGCCTGTGCCAGAAGCCTGAGTCACAGGTACATGGGAGACGACAAGAGGAGTCAGACACTTGAGAATATCTGCGTGACGATATTTGACAGCATGAAGAAGGTGACGGGCTTAAGCAGGAGAGATAAGCTGTTACTGCGCATCGCCACCATACTTCACGGCTGCGGTAAGTTCATAAGCATGTATAATCTCGGACAGTGCAGTTACGATATCATCATGGCAACTGAGATAATCGGACTGTCTGAAGTCGAGAAGGAGATAATAGCCGGTGTAGTCAGATATGATCATGATTATATCGACTATGACACAGAGACGGCGAATGACGGCGGCAGAGCAGAAGAGGTCAACATGAGGGTGGCTAAGTTGTCGGCGATACTGCGTATAGGCGGTGCGCTGGATAAGAGCCACAAGCAGAAGTTTGGTGATATCAAGGCCAAACTTATAGATGACACTCTTGTCATAACAGTTCGCACCAATAAGGATATAACCCTTGAAAAGGGAGTATTTGCCAGTCGCGCGGATTATTTTGAAGAGATATTCTGCGTGCGGCCCGTGATCAATCAGATCGCCAAGATATAGATCTTAAGATAAAGTGCTTGAAGCATTATTGAGGTGGATATGGCTAAGACATCATTGGACAATCCCGCCAACTACTGGAACAGGGAATTGAGCTGGGTTGAATTTGATAAGCGAGTCCTGAGTGAGGCAAGGGATAAGAACATACCTTTAATGGAGAGGCTTAAGTTCCTGTCCATAAGTGCGTCCAATCTGGATGAATTCTTCATGATCAGAGTGGCATCACTTAAGGATATGGATAATGCCGGCTTTAAGAAGACGGATATAGCGGGGATGACTCCCAAGGAGCAGCTGCGCGCGTTAAGCGGCGCCACGCATGAGCTGGTATCCGAGCAGTATGATACATACAAGAAGCTTACGGCAGAGCTTAAGAAGGTCGGCATCACGATACTTAAGCAGACAGACAGTCTCAATGCAAAACAGAGTGATTTCGCTGACAGGTTCTTTGAGGACTATGTCTATCCGGTGCTGACACCGATGGCAGTGGACAGTTCGAGACCTTTCCCGCTCATCCGCAATAAGACGCTCAATATCGGTGCGTTAGTAAGGAGCAAGACGGATAATAAGAAAGAGATAGAGTTCGTGACCGTACAGGTTCCGGGTGTTCTGCCTCGTATGGTGGAGATACCGGGAGGCAAGAACGGAAGGATGCTCATCCCGCTTGAATGTATCATAGAGCGCAACTTCGGAAGGTTGTTCCTTAACTATGACATACTTTCGACCTGTGTGTTCCGTATCATGCGTAATGCGGATCTTGAGATAGACGAAGATGAGGCCGAGGATCTGCTCAAGGAGATAGAGAAGCAGGTCAAGAAGAGACAGTGGGGAGAGGCCATAAGACTTGAGATAGAGAAGGACACCGATGAGAGGCTTCTTGACAGGCTCAAGGCGGAGCTTATGATACGCCGGGACGAGATATATGAGATCGACGGACCTCTGGATCTTACATTCCTCATGAAACTCTACGGCATAGAGGGAATGGAAGAGTATAAGGAAGTGGAGAAGGAGCCGAACCCCGTGGTGGAACTTCCCGAATCCGATGATATATTTGAATCTATCAGGAAGGGAGATGTACTGCTCCATCATCCGTATCAGAGTTTTGAACCTGTTGTCAGGTTCGTGCGTACAGCCAGCAGAGATCCAAAGGTATTGGCGATCAAGCAGACTCTCTACAGAGTCAGCGGTAATTCGCCCATAATAGCGGCTCTGGCTGAAGCTGCGGAAAACGGCAAGCAGGTCACGGTGCTCGTGGAGCTTAAGGCAAGATTCGATGAGGAGAACAATATCGTCTGGGCCAGGAAGCTTGAGCAGGCAGGATGTCACGTAATATACGGTCTTGTGGGGCTTAAGACTCACAGCAAGATCACGCTCGTGGTACGTATGGAAGAGGATGGTATCAGGAGATATGTGCATCTCGGAACAGGCAACTACAATGACTCCACGGCCAAGAGATATACGGATGTCGGACTCTTCACCTGTAAGGAATCATACGGTGAGGATGCCACGGCGCTCTTCAATATGCTATCCGGTTATTCGGAGCCTGCAACATGGAACAGACTCAGTGTGGCACCCCTGTGGCTTAAGGACAGATTCCTCTATCTCATAGACAGAGAGCGGGAACATGCCGAGGCGGGAAGACCGGCACATATAATCGCCAAGATGAACTCACTCTGCGATCCCGATATCATAAGAGCTCTGTATGAAGCGAGCAATGCCGGAGTAAAGATCGAACTGATTGTCAGAGGTATATGCTGTCTTAAGGTGGGCATACCGGGAGTCAGCGAGAACATAACCGTCAGATCGATAGTGGGAGATTATCTCGAGCACAGCAGGATATTCTGTTTTGAGAACAATAAGAAGCCGGAGTACTACTGCGGATCGGCTGACTGGATGCCGAGGAATCTTGAGAGAAGAGTGGAGGTGCTCTTCCCGGTAGAGGAAGAGGCACTTAAGAATAAGCTTAAGCACATACTGGATATCGAACTTAAGGATACGGTCAAGGCTCATATACTGACCGAGGACGGAAGGTATGTGAAGCATAATAAGACATCGGGCAAGGTCAACTCACAGGAACAGTTCTACAAGGAGGCCGTGGCCGAGGTCAAGAAGGCGGGAATGAAGTCCAAGGGAGCGGATGTTACCGTGACCAGACGTTTCGTGCCGGAGGAGCATAAGTAACAATATAAGAAGGAGTAAGATACAGAAATTATGAGTAAGATCATTCTGGCGTCGGGTTCACCAAGGCGCAGGGAATTGCTTGAGCAGATAGGGATTGAATTCGAAGTATGCGTGAGCAAAGCACCGGAATCCACATCAAGGACCAAGCCGGTGGAAGTGGTGAAGGAACTGTCGTACGAGAAGGCCAAGGCAGTCTATAATGACGGTCATTCGTCCGATATAGTTATCGGAGCGGATACCGTGGTATATCTGGATGAGAAGATACTTGGCAAGCCCAAGGATGAGAAGCAGTGCAGACAGATGCTTAAGTCTATCGCGGGCAGGAGCCACAAGGTATATACGGGCGTGACCATTCTCTGGAAGGAGCCGTCAGGCGGGATGCATGTCTTAAGCTTCTGTGAGACGACCAAGGTCAGAGTATTCCCCATGACCGATAAGGAGATAGATGATTATATCGCATCCGGAGATCCGATGGATAAGGCCGGAGCGTACGGGATACAGGGACCGTTTGCCAGGTATATAGAAGGCGTCGAGGGCGACTACAACAATGTGGTCGGGCTGCCGGTAGCAAGGCTTTACCGTGAGCTAAGTGCGCATAAGTTTATATAATTTAATTAAGTGAGGAGTGTTTTGAAAAAATGATTTCGGCTAATAATGTAACCTATCGAGTGGGCAAGAAGGCCCTCTTTGAGGATGTAAACATCAAATTTACAGAAGGAAACTGCTACGGACTTATCGGAGCCAACGGTGCCGGTAAGTCTACATTTCTGAAGATACTGTCAGGTGCTCTGGAGACCACAAAGGGTGATATCGCTCTGACACCGGGACAGAGACTGTCGGTTCTTGAGCAGGACCATTTCAAGTACGACGGATATACCGTTATGGATACGGTCATCATGGGTAATCAGAGGCTCTATGACGTTATGAAGGAGAAGGATGCGATATATGCCAAGGAAGACTTCTCTGATGAGGACGGAGTAAGAGCTGCAGAGCTTGAAGCGGAATTTGCAGAGATGGACGGATGGGAGGCTGAGAGCAATGCGGCGATGCTGCTTAACGGTCTCGGCATCGATACGGATCTTCACTATATGATGATGTCAGATATGGACGGTAATCAGAAGGTGAAGGTACTGCTTGCGAGAGCACTCTTCGGTAACCCCGACATACTGCTCCTTGACGAGCCCACGAACCACCTTGACATGGATGCCATCAACTGGCTTGAGGAATTCCTCATAGACTTTAACAATACGGTCATCGTGGTATCTCATGACAGATACTTCCTCAACAAGGTATGTACACAGATAGCGGATATAGATTACGGCAAGATACAGCTCTATGCCGGCAACTATGATTTCTGGTATGAGTCGAGCCAGCTGCTCATCAAGCAGATGAAGGAAGCCAACAAGAAGAAGGAAGAAAAGATCAAGGAACTGCAGGAGTTCATCTCCAGATTCTCTGCCAATGCTTCGAAGAGTAAGCAGGCGACATCACGTAAGAGAGCCCTTGAAAAGATCGAACTCGATACCATCAAGCCTTCGAGCAGAAAGTATCCCTATATAGACTTCAGACCTGACAGAGAGATAGGTAACGAAGTATTGTTCGTTGAAGGCATAAGCAAGACCATAGACGGCAAGAAGGTCATAGACAATATCAGTTTTACCGTGGGACACGATGACAAGATCGCTTTCGTGGGCGGCAATGAGCTGGCCAAGACCACGCTCTTTAAGATACTCATGGGCGAGCTCGAGCCCGATGAAGGCTCATATAAGTGGGGCGTGACGACATCGCAGGCTTACTTCCCCAAGGATAACAGCGATGAATTCGACAATGACTATACGATAACCGAATGGCTCACGGGCTATTCGGAGAATAAAGACGTGACCTATGTAAGAGGGTTCTTAGGCAGGATGCTCTTTGCCGGTGAGGACGGAGTCAAGAAGGTCAGAGTGTTGTCCGGAGGAGAGAAGGTCAGATGCATGCTCTCGAAGATGATGATATCCGGAGCCAACTGTCTCATATTCGATGAGCCCACGAACCACCTTGACATGGAGGCCATAACGGCCCTCAATGACGGCATGATAAAATTCCCCGGAGTTGAGCTGTTCGCATGCCGTGACCATCAGATAGTCCAGACGACCGCCAACAGGATAATGGAATTCATGCCTGACGGTACGATCATAGATAAGATAACGACCTATGATGAATATCTCGAGAATGATGAGATGGCAAGAAAGCGTACCGTATATACGGCGGATACTACGGATCAGGATTGAGTGAAGGCATGAGGGATAAGAACGACTGGTACAATCCGTTTGATAAAGGATCCAAGGCATACAGTCAGGATCTTAAGGGCAGGAATGCCATAGATCTGCATACACATACTCTGTATTCCGACGGGAGCTTAAAACCTTCCGAGCTTATAGATTATGCGATATATAAGGGACTTAGGGCCATAGCGGTCACTGACCACGATACGGTTGAGGGATTGGATGAGGCCATAGAATATGCTGCGGATAAGGATATAGAGTTAATACCGGGTGTTGAGCTGTCCACTGAGTATACGGACAAGGATATCCATCTCGTAGGGCTTAATATCGACCATAAGGCAAGGGGATTTGCGGCATATCTGGATGAATTCGTCGAGTCGAGAGACTTAAGGAACGAGAAGATGTGCAGGCTCTTAACCGAAGCCGGGATGCCCATGACATATGCTGAACTCAAGGCGGAATACCCCGACAGCGTGATCACGAGAGGCCATTACGCAAGGTTCATGCTTAAGAAGGGATATACCGCATATCTTAAGGAGGCATTCGAGAGATATATAGGAGATAACGGTCCCTGCTTTGTACCGAGAGAGAAGACGACAGCCGCAGACGGAGTGAAGCTTATAGTCGAGGCGGGAGGGATCCCGATACTCGCTCACCCGATGCTCTATCATATGAACTGGGACAGGATCCAGAAGATCGTGGATGAGCTTAAACCCGTGGGACTTATGGGGATCGAGGCTGCATATACGACCAATACACCGGCAGAGGAGAGACAGACCAGAGAGTTTGCCGAGCGTAACGGACTCCTGATATCCGGCGGGTCGGATTACCACGGTGAGGCCAAGCCGCTTACTGATCTGGGAATGGGCTTTGGCAGTCTGTATGTATCATATGATCTGTGGCCCAGGATGCGTAGGGCGCAGATAGAGAGATACGGTGTTCGTGCCGGTGAGCGTGATATACAGACTGACGGTGATATGTCAGAGGCCGGTGCTTTTTCCGGAGAACAGGGATGAAGATACTCTTCGCAGACCTTGACGGAACCCTGCTTGATGATAAGAGCAGAGTAAGTGAATACAGCAGGGATGTGCTCAAACGGATGACTGATGCAGGGCATAAGCTGGTGCTTGCATCCGGAAGGCCGCTTGGGAGCATTTTGGAGATTAAGGCTCTGGCAGGGCTTGATATGGCCGGAGTATATATAACGGCCAATAACGGCGCATTGATATACGATTGTGACAGGAGTGTCATAATCTATAAAGATCCGGTACCGATGGAATTGGTACGTCCGTTATGGGATATGGCCTATGATATGGGAGTTCATATCCAGACGTATACGGATGACCATATAGTGACAAGAGTGCATGATGCCGAGATCGATAAGTATACCGTCAAGATACACCTTCCCGTTCTGTATGTTGACGATCCGGCGGAAGCGCTTAAGAGTCCGCCGTCCAAGATGTTGGCCATATCATTGGATGATCCTGAGAGACTTGAGGCATTCAGACAGGGAGTGCTGGCAGGATTCGGTGATACGCTGGATGCATTGTATTCCAACGCCTGGTATCTGGAGATTTACAGCAGGACCGCAGGTAAGGGAGAGGGCCTTAAGTGGCTGTGTTCTCATCTGGGCATTCCGACAGAGGATTCATATGCTGCCGGAGATGCCATGAACGATATATCCATGATAGAGGCAGCCGGTCACGGGATTGCGATGTTAAACGGGGATGCCGAAGTCCGCGGGAGGGCTGAACTCATAACGGAGTACAGCAATGATGAAGACGGACTGGCAAGGTTTATAGAGCGGGAGATTCTTAAGACCTGATAAGAACGACAAAATGACAGAGATGTCATTATGGGGATATATGATTACACGACGGAATAAAACGGAGGGATGATATGGCATACGGTTCGATACCCCTGGATAAGAGACTTAGCGACAACATAAGGAATTATAAGCTCGATACGCTCTTTGATATCGAGGTGTTACTTGAGCTTCTTAAGTCGGTGAACAAGCTGACCGGTGTGGCTGTCCTTATGACTGAGAGACATGGAGAGAAGGCCCTGGCAGTGGGTGACTGGACGGGATTTGAGCCGGATGTGATCATGGATCCCGGTATCAAGCTTCGCATATGTGACAGGACAGTCGCACATATATATGCAAAATATGATGCGGTTGAGTATGACAAGATACCGCAGGTTAAGAGTATAATAGACCGGATCGTCGACACCTATGAGAAGCTCGGCGACAGGGCATACAGGACCAAAGAACTCGAGATATACGTGGATGAGCTTGAGGAGAAGCTGCAGAAGGAGAGTTATCAGGCCCGTACGGGAGAGAAGAATGATGAGCTCACGGATATGCTCAATCATACCTACTTTGAGAACAGGCTTAAGATAGTGGACAGATCGCAGGTAGTTCCCGTGGCGGGTGTGTGCATCAATATCAATGACTGGAAGTATGTCAATGACAATTTCGGGGATGAAGAGAGCGACAGGCTCATCGCCACTGTGGCCGGCATCATAAGGGATAAGGCCAAGCCCGATTATGTCATAGGCAGAGTAGACGGAGACGTGTTCAATGTGATAATCCCCATGCCTGCGGATGATGAATGTGAAGAATTCTGCAAGGCAGTACAGGATGCATGTAATGAATATGAGGATCCGCATATTGCGCCGTCAGTGGCCGTGGGATATGCCATCAAAGAAAACGTGGAGACAACGCTTGCAGATACTTTATCCGATGCGGAATATGCGATGTTTGAGAACAAGATAGAGATCAAGAACGCACCGGGATATTATGAGAGATTGCATAAAGCGTGAATATAATGTTGCTTAAGAGTGAGCAGCCGCACAGTTGTAACGCGGCTTAAGTTACCGGAGGAAAGAGAAAGTGAGATTGAGAAGATCTATAGCGTTATTGCTTACGGGACTGATGATATTCAGTTCTGTTCCTGCAGGCAGTCTTACTGCATATGCTGAAGAAATAACTGAAGAAACGCAGGAAACGGATATTGCGACAGATGACGGTCAGGCTATAGATAACGGCGGGGAAGAACAGACGCTGTCAGACTCTTATGAAGGGCTTTCGGAAGTGATGACGGAGACCGGATCTGAGGATGAAAGTTCAGTGCAGTCTGAAGAGCCGACGGAATCCGATACGGAAGAGATCCCTGTACCGGATACGGAAGAACAGACTGTTCCTGAAGAAACGGAAGATCTGTCGGATGAAGCGGAGTCTGAGCTGACGGAACCTGCGGATATTACTGAGACAGAGGAAGAGATCATGGCAGGTGCATCCAAGGTGCCTGTGCTTGCGCGTATAACCATGTCCGACTCATCGATCGTAAAGAATGCGGATGAGGTGACAGAGGGTGATACGGTCACTGTTAAGGCATATCTTAATCCTTTGGATGTGCCGGATATCGATCTGTCAGCTTCATATATCAACAGTAAAGGCAATGCAATATCTGCCGTTGCAGGCGGTACATATGACGATACTGAAGGTGCTTATCCCGTGGAGATCACTTTCACGGGTGAAGAAGGCGTAAGCGTGATCAGTGTTAAGGAGGCCGTAAGCGGTATTGAGGCAACCTGCACGGTGAACGTGAAGAAGAGAGAGACGGTATATGCCCCGTATCTTGTTAACGTTCAGGGCACGGGTCGTGAGTACGGAGATATCATCGGGATCAGGACACAGACTCCCGGAGCGCAGATCTTCTATATACTGGATACGAACAATAAGGTGGAGGATGATGCGGTATGGGATGCCGTCTCATGGAATGAAGAGGCAGGGCGTTTTATGTCATCATCTGATGATATCATGGAGTACAAGACAGCGCTGATCGTGGGAAAGGATACCAGCGTATCCGGGTTTATGCTCCATGCAAGGGCATATAAGAAAGATCTCGGCAAAAGTGATGTTCTTGATGCTCAGATCGAGTTCCCTTCAGTGACATTGTATAAATGGAATGATGTAACGCCGGAAGACAGGCTGTCGGAATTTGACGGAGACCTGACAAAGCTTGAGTCTGCCGACTACCAGGGGATATGGATCCCTAAGTCACAGCTTACCGATAAGAATCTTATATACACGGGTCAGCCCGTTACGCTCAAGGAGCCCAGAGTATACTTTGGCAACAGGCTTCTTAAGGCGAAGACGGATTATACACTTCAGTATTCGAACAATACCAATGCAACTACGGTTACCAATATGGCCAGGGTCAAGGTCGTCTTAAGAGGCAATTATTCGGGCAATAAGACTCTGCTCTTTAAGATCGATAAGCTCAGATTATCGACGGATGATGTGAACAGCGGAAATCTGACATATACGGTACAGTCATTAAATGCCATACCGCTCGGAGACAGTTACAGAAATCAGAATCCCGATCTTAAGATCAAGGTAAAAGCCATAGGCAGGACACTGAAGCCCGGCACGGATTATAAGATCGAGTATGACAAAGGGACCCCGGGTCCTTATGTCAGTCTTCCCGGAGTATATGCCGTTAATATCACGACGGCGGACGGCAATCCCAATTATGAGTTTCCGTCGGGCATAAGACTTCTTAATGCAGTCTATTGCCTCGATAAGGTTAATAATATACCCATCAGCCGTGTAGTCGTATCCAAGATCCCCGTCCAGAAGATGGAGGACTGGAAGAATAAGGAATATAAGGTAAGACCGACTGATTTCACGGTCACTTATAAAGGTGTTGATCTTATCGAAGGCTTAGACGGACACTATACGGTGGATTATAAGAACAATACGACCACAGGCACGGCATCTCTTATCATAAAGGGTACCGGCAGGAAGGTTAATGATCTTACATTCGACGGATTCAAGACTGTCAAGTTTAAGATATCGGGCATCCCGTTAAGTAAGGAAAATGTGGCCGTGATCGGATTGGACTCTGAGTACTCATATACCGGTGAAGCAATAGATCCGAATTGTGAACTTAAGTATAACGGCACCAGACTTGTCGTCGGCACGGACTATGACGTCAAATATGCAGGCAATAAGCATACCAACGCAGGAAAGGTCTCAATGACTTTCAAGTTCAAGGGTAAATATGCCGGAAGCCTCAAGAAATCTTTCAGGATCCTTCCGACGGATATGTCAGCTGCCGCCATAACCATGACATATGAAAACGGCGGAACATGGGATGAGACCAAGGCAAAGTATCCGTATGTCAAGGGCGGTGTAAAGCCAGGCTTCGGGTTCAGAAAGGGGTCATCTCAGATTAACGGACTGATACCGGGTAAGGATTATACCGTGACCTATGCCAATAATAAGGCCGCCGGTGAATACAATGCCGAGAAGAAAGGAAAGAGAGTAGGCCCTTCCGTGACTGTAAAGTTCACGGGCAATTACAAGGGGACCGTTAAGAAGTATTTTACGATAGACAGGGAATCCATAAGCTCCGGTCAGATGAAGCTTAAAGATCTTGTGGCAAATGCTTCGCCGAATAAGTATGAACAGACAGTCGTGGTGACGGATAAAAACGGCAAGACTCTTAAAGCGGGAGTTGACTATGATAAGAAGCTTGAATACACATATGACGAAGATGTCAGAGTGACTTATAAGGTCGGCAAGGGAAGCGCTGCCCGTATCGTCACTGCAGACAGAGCCAAGGGCGATAAGGTACAGAAGGCGGACATCATCCCGGCAGGGACCGTCATAAGAGTAACGGCTACCGGAATAGCGAACTACAAGTATACTGTAAGTGCCACCTATTCGATCGCTCCCAATTCACTCAAGAGTTTGAAATTCTATATCAACCCGGACAGGAAGTATGTATATACGGGACGGGCCATCACGCCGGGCAAAGGAGATATCAGGATCCAAAAGAAAGTCGGGCGAAAATGGGTGGATGTTACTGCAGAGGAGGCTGCAGAATATGCGGAATACTATGACATAACCGGCTATAAGAACAATGTAAAAAAAGGTGCGAATGCGAGCGTGTTATTACAGGGTAAGAACGGATATGCAGGGACTGCGACGGTAACATTCAAGATACTTAAGCGTCCTCAGCCGAATGATTACTGAGGAAAAATACAGTAGGACACTATAATGAAACCAAGAAGGGGACTGGCGCTTCTTAGGCAAGGCTACCGTGACCATCAGAGGCCGCAACGGCTATGGCGGTACCAAGACATTTACATTAATGATCAGGATCCCGGCGGGAGCGTTGAGCTTTCGCCGGGGTTTTTGTCCTAAGCCGTATCTGACAGGGATGTGATTGATGGTAATATGAGGGTATGTGGTGCTATAATGATATTCCTGCAGGGGAGATTGTAAGAAAGATATGAGTAAGATAAGGACTTCATTGGCGAAGATAAACTGGAAACTGTATATTGCACTTCTCTTTATGGGTCTGTGCCCGGCGGTTTATACTACGGTCCGGACCTTTTTTATAGGTCAAATGCCGGGAGAGTGGTCTTATTCAATAGCCGCACAGTTATCGTGGATCAATCTGATATATGAAGTGATGGATGAGGCAATCATCTTACCGCTGTTCTTTTTTATGGGTAAGGTATGTGAAGACAGGGATGAGTTTACGAACAGGCTCAGGACAGGAATAATCGTTTCGGCAGCAATCTATGCAGTGCTCTCTACCTGCATCATGATATTTGCGGTTCCCATGCTTCATCTTATGGCGGCTTCGCCGGAAATAATAAATGAGTCCGCAGAATATATACGAATAGAAAGTGTTGCGAATATCATTGGGCTACTGTACAGGTTCGTGCTTGTAGCGATCGTCACGATCAGGAAAGATGGCACGGTTTATGTGCTTACAGTCATAAAGGTATTATGCAGTATTGTTCTGGATATTATTCTCATTTCGCAATTAAGGATATCCCTCAGACTTGGGGTTAACGGGATAGGAGTATCTAATCTGTTCATCAATTCAATTCTGCTTTTTGTGTCCGTTATCGTATTGAAAAAAGCCGGGTATGACATAGTGCACGGAAAAGGGTTATCTTTTTCTTGGATGAAAGAATTCTTGAAGGTAGGTGGAATCTCCGGATTGGAGTCGTTGATAAGAAACCTTGCATATATGCTCATGATTGTCAGAATGGTCAATATGGTAAACGAACAGGGTACATACTGGGTTGCAAATAACTTCATATGGGGATGGCTGCTGCTTCCTGTTACACAACTGGGAGAACTGATCAAGCAGGATGTGTCAACCGATAGAAAATTCGGCGGGAGAAATACTACGGGCTATTTTGTCATTACCGGAATCATTTGTATCGTCTGGATTGCAGCTATACCTTTATACAAGCCCTTTATGGCGCATGTGCTCGGATACGGTGACGTGGAAAAACTGTTTGGACTTGTTATCGTTATGCTGGGCTTTTATATGATCTATGCCTTTCAGAATGTGTTTGATGCTATATTCTACGGTACCGGACATACGGAGTATATGCTGTTTGAATCCATATTAACCAACACGATATATTATGGTGCTGCATTCATATTCTACAGACTTGGCCTTTGGTCACCAACTCTCATTGGAATTGCCTTACTGTTCGGATTCGGGAATGTCTTTGATGCGCTGGTATCATGGCTGGCATACAGGCTTTATCTGAGAAGAGTGGAGACATTCAGTGAGAATGGGGCGCGGAAATGATGGTAGAACAATCAGTGGAGTGATTCGAGGCTTTTTGGCATATATTCGCTTTTGTATATTGCGAAATGACACGCAATATGTTATAACAAACACATCCACGCACACTAATGACGATGGAGCAGATGAGACGTGAGGTCCTTGACCACATCTTTTAAGGGCCGTTCTCTATCGATCAGTGCGGTTATTCCCAATACTATTTAATATATTGACAGGTAGGGGGCAGTGTGCCGTTCTGTCCGTATTTGTGATCGAGTGCCGTAAGATAATCTGGTTACAGGGCTATTGAGGTTTGTATATAGCAGAGATAATACTGCATACTCCTCTGGCCGTGTCAAGGAAAGAGAGGACAGACTATGCAAATAAAACAGCCTATGAACTATGAGGAAGCAACAGGTAGGGTTCCGTACAAAATGACGAACAATTACCTGTTTATTGCGGTATTGCAGGAGGACAAATATGCCCTGAAAGGGCTTGTTGCCGCGTTGCTGCACATGGATGCGGATGACATCAAGAGCATAGAGATCGAGAATCCCATAATGCTTGGTGCGGATATCAATCTCAAAGAGTTCGTGCTGGACATTAAGCTTAAGTTTAATGATGACAGCACGATGAACTTAGAAATGCAGGTCTTAGACTATGGGAACTGGGTTCCCCGTTCTATCAGTTATCTGTGCAGAGAATGGGACAGACTTAAGAAAGGTGCGGACTATGATGAAGCCGGCTATGCATATCACATCGGCTTCCTTGACTTCACACTATTCCAAGAACGCCCGGAATTCTACGCAACATACCGACTTATGGACATAGCAGACGGATACGAGTATAGTGACAGATTAAACTTAAGTGTGGTAGAATTAAATAACATCGCAATGGCGAGTGATGAAGACAGGCACTATGAGATAGACAAGTGGGCAAGGCTTTTTAAAGCCGGAACATGGGAGGATATCAAAATGCTGGCTGAAGATAATAAATACATTGAATCTGCTGCAAAAGGGATGTTTTTTAAAACACAGGATGAAAGCATACTGCGACTGTGCCGCAAGATGGATGAAGAAATCGAAGGCGATAAGCGCAGGGCTGAACGCCTTACCAAACTCGAGAAGGATATAATAAAGCTTGAGGAAAAGTATAGCGGCCTGCAGACAGAGTATAGCGGCCTGCAGACAGAGTACAGCGGCCTGCAAACAAAGAATAGTAACCTGAAGACAAAGAATAGCGACCTGCAGACAAAGAATATGGATCTCGAGGCAGAGAATTCAGAACTAAAGGAAAATATTGCTCAATTACAGGCCGAGCTGGCAAAGTTGAAAGCCGGCAGATAATTATAGATACTACGGGCATTTGAGAGAGGATGCAGTTGAAATGATCGGAGCATCCAAGGGGATTCATTGGTTCTGGAGAACATAAGAATAATAGAAAGGTATGGCCGATGCTGTAATGCATCGGCCATACCTATATCATCGAAAATGAAAAGAATCTAATGGTCAATTCTCCGTATTCCACTTGCTCAGGTCAGCCTCTGTCTCGATTTGCTTGAAGTAGAGGACGTCACTCTTTGACTTGGCCAGGTCCTTGGTGAAGACTCCCAAGAACTTATAGGGCTTGCGGCCTATCTTGGCGAATACGAAGCGGATTCCTTCGCCGTCGTCAGTTATATCACCGACGGTATGAAGGTTCTGTCCGTTCTTGGATATGGCAAATACATTTTCTTTGGCTGTAGCAGAGGCTTTTTCGGCTGCAGCTACAGTAGTGTATATCTTGGGGAACCATACCCTGATCGTTCGCTCGTCATTCAGATACAACACAGAACGCGAATATGTCTTGTAATCCTTGCCAAAGCATCTGTTGAGTACTTCGTAGCTGTAAGCAAAGGTGCAGTCATCTGCGGTAGATATCTTAGTGACCGGCTCGAGTATCAGTTCCGGCTTGGGAATGGACCCGGTAATCAATGTGGTATCAGATTTTGGAGCCGTCTCGGTTACGGGCTCGGCGGAGGTCGCGACTGGGGACTCTATGACCGGCTCGGGTTCGGAAACAAGCTCAACTACAGGCTCGGGAACGACCTCGGGCACCGGCTCGAGTGTAGCTTCCACGATTTCTTCAGCCTTGGCATCTTCTGAGCTCAGCGCTTTAGCCGCTTCGCTGATCGCCTTTGCGATCGTCCCGGCTTCAGCCTTGGCATTCTTCGCCGGACGATTCTTAAGCGCCCCGCGGGGATCCTCAAGATTGGGTATCTCGGGCTCTATATCGATGACATCGGCCTTGATATGTGAATAATCTTCAGCCTCATTAAGCTTAGAAGCCTTCTCTGCCCGCTTCTTCTCCATATTCGCAGGAACAGACTTAATGGTCTCAGGCAGTTTTCGAACAGCTCCCGGCAGACCCCGAAGCCTTTCGGGGATCGTGGCTATAAATGAAGTGATCCTGTTGGTCGTATTGATCAGAGAACGACTGATACGGTTCCTGCCTGCTATCCTTATCCTTGGCATCTCGTGGCCTGTGAGTGTCACTATAGTGAATACGACCGCATATAATATGAACCATATGATCGCAAATACGATGATGATACATATCACGGCCAGTATTGCTCCGATTATGCCCCAGAAGTCATACATGAACGGTATTAAGTTGAATAATGCCTTGAAAAATCTTATCATATGCCCACCTGTGTTCGTTATCCCCATTATTCTACATCATAATAACGTATTGTGCTATAATAAATCGTTCCGCGGACAATAATCGTTCCGCGGACAATAAGTATCGGGAGATGATTGTAATGACAGGGAAGTTCAGATTATTAACAATATTGATATCGGCAGTGATCATGACGATGACAGTACTTTCACCGGGCATGACGGCATATGCCGCATCGAATTCGGATCAGACAGCCGAAGCAGAGACAGCCGATACACCGGCCGCTGCAGAATCAACAGCGTCGGATGCGACAGCAGCAGCTCCTGCAGACATCACTTTCCTTCGCGATAAGACTGCAGAGGACTTTTCAGAAGACTTCATCATGGGGACGTCCGTCACGGGGGCGGAGCTTAATGACGAGCGCCTCATGCAGTTAGTCACGGACAATTTTAACGGTATCACACTTGGCAACGAGCTTAAGCCGGACTGTATGTTCGGATATCATAACGACATCTGCCCGGGGACCGAGACTGCGGAGCTTAACGGTGAGGAGATCGAAGTGCCCAAGATGGGCTATGCAAGGGCCGAGAAGTATCTGGACTATATCCTTAAGTGGAATACGGATCATCCGGACAGGCAGATACTGGTGCGAGGTCATGTGCTTGTGTGGCATTCGCAGACTCCGGAGTGGTTCTTCCATGAGGAATATGACGCATCCAAGCCGTATGTCAGCACGGAGGAGATGGATAAGCGCCAGGAATGGTATATACGGAGCGTTCTGACGCATTTCGCGGGACCGGAGAGTGAGTATAAGGACCTTTTCTACGGATGGGATGTGGTGAATGAGGCGATAAGCGATGCCACGGGTACCTACAGGAAGGATACGGAAGGCTCGAGCTGGTGGGCCGTATACAAGAGCGAGGACTATATAGTAAGCGCATTCCGATATGCCAACAAGTACGCTCCTGCGCACATAAGGCTCTACTATAATGACTACAATGACTGTACTTCGGCCAAGATCAAGGGCATAGAGGCACTTCTTACGACGGTTAAGGAGGCGCCCGGCACGAGGATAGACGGGATGGGCATGCAGGGCCATTATGACATCAATTATCCTGCGATTTCTGCCTTCAGGCAGGCCGCCGCAAGATATGGCGCCATTGTGGATGAGGTGATGCTGACGGAGCTTGATTTCAAGGCCAGCAGTACCTATGACGGAACCGCGGACACTCTACAGAATGAGTATGTCAAGCAGGCCGTGAGATATCGCGATATATACAATGCCATGAAGGAACTCAATGACAGTGGTGACGTGAAGATGAGCGGTATGATCGTATGGGGTGTGATAGACGGCCATTCCTGGCTTCAGGCATACACCGGAGTGGGAGGAGGCGTCACTGACGGCAGACCTCAATGTCCCCTTCTTTTCGATGACAACTATGAGCCCAAGCCTGCATTCTATGCCATAACCGATCAGGCGAAGCTCGATATCATGATAGAGGAGAACAAGAAGGCCGTTAAGGAAGCCAAGGAGGCCAAGAAGGCTGCGGTTGCTGCGGCCAAGGCTGAAAAAGAAACGGCGACTGAGTCTGCATCAGGCGAAAATACAGCAGATTCAGACACCTTAGATCCGGCTGCGCAGGAGAACGGGGCGACCACAGAAAAAGCCCCGGCAGAGTCGGCGGCTGCAGTCACCGTGACAGGTGATCAAAGCCGCGGACACATAGCGGGACTTATAGTCTTAGCCATATTGTGCGCATATGTCATATGGTACGGATCAAGGCACCGGGCAGACAGGTGATGATCAAAACGTGATAAGCCGGCATAGTGATATATGCCATGTCCTACATGCCATGCCGTGCCACAGAACCCGACTAGCCTTCCTTCTTGATGGACAGGAGCTTGCCGATAAGCGCATCTATCTCAGCCTGAGTCAAAACCGACTGATTGTTGGCCATATCGATATTGAGGTCCTCTATCTGGCCGAATTCCTTGATGGAGTTCAGCGCGTCGATGAGTGAATCGATCTCGGGCTGCGATAAGGCCACGCTAAAGCCGGGCTTATGAAGCGGCATATCCTTCACCGTATTAAGTGAATTGATGAGCTTGTCGATCTCGGTCTGGGTCAGTACCACCTGGCCGTTCAGGATATCGGTTGATATCGCTTCTGTGTCTGCATAATCCTTAAGTGATGATAATGCCTCGATAAGGGCATCGATCTCTGTCTGTGAAAGCATTTTTCCCATAGTGTTGTCCTCATACGAAATACCCGCAAGGCATATTTCGTTCCTTTCTCCAATTATATGCATATTATAGCACATTTTTGATTGATGTGTGGTAAAATATAGTGGCTGTATCTTATAAAATATTAAGCGGTCAAACCGTTTTGAAGGAGTAAATTTTCAGATGAAGCAAGGGTTTATAACAAGAGTTCTTTTTTTCGTGCTCATTTCAGCATTAATTATGACGTGCGGCTGCGGCAAGAGCGAGAAAACTGCTGTTGCGCAGATCGAACAGATAGAAGAGGATGATGTGTCAGATACGCCTGATACGGATGTTACGGACGATGATGAAGACACTGAGGAGGAAGACAGCGAACCGGCTTCCGACGGCAGGATATATGTTAAGGCTCAGGGGACCAATGTCAATATCAGAACCGAACCGGAGATCTCGGAAGAGACTCTCTATAAAGTATTCGGGGAGAAAGAGAGACTGGAATATGTATCGTCCATAGGTGATTGGTATGAGGTGATGGTCGATGGAGTCGAGTGTTACGTATCAAGCCAGTATTCCAGCCTTGTAGATTCCAATGACAATCCCGTGGAAGCTCCTGCAGAACTTGCGGAGGCGGATACGTCTTCGGATGAAGCCTCATCAGAGGAACTTTCAGAAGGAGATGAGGATGAGCCTAAGGATGAATTGCTTCCGTCACCGGCAGCCAGGAAAAATGACGGTAGTGTCAGGTTGATCGCGATAGATGCCGGACATCAGGCACACGGCAATAACGGCAAGGAGCCGCTGGGTCCGGGTTCATCGCAGATGAAGACCAAGGTTGCCGGCGGTACTTCGGGTGTCGTAAGCGGGCTTAAGGAATATGAGCTTACGCTGCAGGTATCACTTAAGCTCAAGGCCGAGCTCATGGCAAGAGGCTACGAAGTATTGATGATCAGGGAGACCAATGACGTGGATATATCCAATGCGGAAAGGGCGGAGCTTGCCAATAAGGCCGGAGCAGATGCGTTCATACGTGTTCATGCAAACGGCTCGGAGAACCCTGCGGCAAACGGAGCCATGACCATATGTCAGACCTCGGCCAACCCCTATAACGCAGCGCTTTATGAAGACAGCAAACTTCTCTCAACCTGTGTGCTGGATGAGCTTGTGAAGGCTACGGGGGCCAGGAAGGAAAAAGTGTGGGAGACTGACACGATGACAGGCATCAACTGGTGCCAGACCCCGGTGACCATTGTGGAGATGGGATATATGACCAATGCGGATGAAGACAAGCTCATGGCTACGGACGATTATCAGACCAAGATAGTGACCGGAATGGCGAACGGTATAGATGCGTTTTTTAGTGCAAGATGAGAACAGATGATGTATAATGTGGAAATAGGAGATTAGTTCTAGATCGTTGTCAGAATACACGTTATAAAGGGCGTTTGAAGCGCATATCCAGATCAATGAGCAGGTGTTACGGTTGCTTTGGAGAGATTCCGGACGGACAGGACAGATGTCCGCATTGCGGATTTTCTCTCAAAGGTTATGAAATTCATAAATGGACTCTTTCGCCGGGAACTCTCTTAAACGGCAAGTATCTTATAGGCAGGAGGCTTGGAGAAGGCGGATTCGGTATAACCTACATAGCCTGGGATACCAATATGCAGACGACTATCGCCGTCAAGGAATATTATCCCCACGGATTTGCCAACAGAGATGTGACATCACTAACGGGTAATACCGTTATATCCAATGATGACAATGAGAAAAGCGTATATGCCGAAGGCCTGAAACGATATGTCAAGGAAGCCGCGATTCTGTCGCGCTTTTTTGACCTCTCAGGTATCGTGACGGTCAAGGATTTCTTCTATGAGAATTCCACGGCATATATCGTGATGGAATATATAAAGGGTATCTCACTCAAGGAGTACCTTAAGAATAACGGAGAAAGCATCGGATATGACACGGCGCTTAATCTCCTGCGTCCGGTCATCTCATCTTTATCGACGGTTCATAAGAACAATCTGCTGCACAGAGACATAAGTCCGGATAATATAATGATCGCCCAAAACGGTGATGTTAAGCTCATTGATTTCGGCGCCGCCAGACAGTTCGGCAGTGATTCCGATAAGAGCATGACCGTGGTCCTTAAGCACGGCTACGCTCCGATTGAGCAATATTCAAGTCATGGCGATCACGGTATATGGACGGATGTATATGCCATTTGTGCAGTGTTATACAGATGCATCCTGGGCAAAGCACCGGAAGAGGCCGTGGACAGGACCGGTAATGACAGATACATCCCGGTCAGGGACGGCGGTAAGAGGGTACCCAAGCATATAGCCGAGGCGATCGATAAGGGACTGTCCGTCAATCCCGGAGACAGGCAGCAGGATATGGATGAACTGTACAGGGATCTGTACGGCTCGTTCTTAGGACGTATCAATGATAAGTTTGATGCCGCGGGGAAGTTTTTCAGGAAGGTCCTTGTGGCCATGATCGTGTTACTTGCGCTGGGCGTGGCAGCAGGCGTTATATACAGACTCAATTCCGACAGGATACGCCGTACATGGGAAGTCCTGACATCGGATGATCGGGATGAGGATCATGCGGATATAAGGAGCGCATCAGGCTCTGATGATGACGATATAGATAATGACGGAGAGAAAACGGCCGCTTCAGATGATGATGAAGAAGAAAGAGACGATGAAGAAGCCGGACGATCGGCATCAGGATCGATCTTTGCTTCACTGACTTCGGGAGGCGATAAACAGGAGAATGTTGATGAGTCTCAGATCTATCTGTTTGATACCTCGGATATGAGCTATGAAGTCAGAGAAGGGATCGCGGTCGTGAGTGAAGGCATACTGGACGGTTATCCCGACAGCGTTACATTGAATGACATATTATGCGCTTATACCGATAAGCCCGGAGAATGGGGCGGCATCGAAGGATCAGGAAGGGACATAGCGGTATGCTACAGAGGATACAGAAACGGAAGGAAATATGTCATAGAGTTTACGGCATATAAGGATGAGACATTTATACTTACGGGTGTAGCGATAGACGGAGTCAGACAGGAAGCATATTCGGACTGCTTCCAGGATATATTGGATAAAGTGGGATTATGATCAAAGGTTCATCATATATTGTTAAGAGAATAATGCTGTGGGCGGCAGTTTCAGTACTCGCCTTATCCTGCGCAGGCTGCGGGGCTTCATCCGACAGGGATGAGTCCGAACGGGAAGAAGTGGTCGCCTCCGATACGGAAGAAGATGATGCTTCCGATGAATCGGAAGAGGAGCTTTTTTTCGAAAGTGAAGAAGAGAAAGTAAGCAGCGAAGAAACGGAGAGTACGACAGAGGAAGAGGAGTCTTCCGAAGAAGAGACAGCCGTATGGATCGATGTACTCGATGACGGTGCGCAGCTGTATGTATGCACGCCCCCGGAGTATGTGATATTGCAGAATGCGCCGGGCAAGGAGGAAGAGAACGGACAGACAAGACTCTATCCCGGGACATATCTTAAGTGGTACGGGGAGCAGGAGACAGTAGAGAAGAAGGATTATATCCGTGTAACCGTGCTTGATACGGGTGAGGAAGGCTGGATAGAATTCCTCTATGCAGTCAGAGTGGGGTATGATCCGGATGTATCCGTGCTGGACGTCGTTGAAACGGACGATCCGCTGTACACATACGAGATGATGGTCAGCGATATTGATACTCTCTGTGGCAGGTATCCCGAGATCCTTCATAAGAACGTCATCGGGCAGAGCGTTACGGGGCGGAGCCTGTATGAGGTGGTATTGGGTAATCCCGATGCAAAGCATCATGTGATGGTACAGGCGACGATCCACGGAAGAGAATATGTCAATACGCAGCTCATAATGAAGCTGCTCGAATACTATGCATATTACTATGATAAGGGTGTATACGGTAATGTGCGCTATGCGGATCTGTTTGACAATACGGCATTTCATGTGGTGACAATGGCCAATCCGGACGGTGTCGTCATAAGCCAGTCGGGCGTGGATGCGCTTGAGAACGATGATATATCACAGACGGTCCGTGATGCATATGAGAGGGACAAGGGAACTCTTGTATACGAAGAGAATTCCAACGGCGATCTGAACTGGATGGACTATTACAGGGATCCGACATTTACCAGGGAATCCAACCCCAATGCCTCAAGGATGATCACTTATGAAGAGTATCAGACTATTTGGAAGGCCAATGCCAACGGAGTCGATCTTAACAATAACTTTGATGCGGCGTGGGCTGACATCGATCTTAAATGGGCACCGTCATACGGAAGTTTCAAGGGATATTCCGCGGTGAGCGAGCCGGAATCGCAGGCCCTTGCGGCCATGGCCGTAAGCCGGGATTATGAGTGCTACTTAAGTTATCATTCGACCGGGCAGCTCATATATTACGACTGTGAAGGCAACAGTGCAGCCATGTCCGGTATTGAAGAAGATTTTGCAAAGTTCATGCGTGAACATATACATCATAAGATATCCAACAATAAGAGCGCCTATAATGTCAACTTAGGCGGCTTCGGAGATTGGATACAGCTAAGCCTTAATAAGCCGAGTCTCACAATTGAGAGCGGCAGGAAGCCTTGCCCTTTACCCATAAATGAGTTCTCAGCCATCTGGTTAAGACACAGGGAATCATGGGCAGCGCTTGCAGGTGAGTATTATTAGGCTTAACTGTCCCGTGGACGGACATTATTGCCTTTGGAGGTGATGATCGTGTTTTGTAAGAATTGCGGTGCAGAACTTAAGGACGGTGCTTCATTTTGTACTAAGTGCGGGGCCATGCTGTCCAATAATGCGGCAGTGCCGCCGGTACCATCGGCGCCTTCAGTACAGGGTACGGCGAATGAAAAGGACAAGAAGGGCAGAAAGAAAAAATGGTGGCTGCCCATTGTGATCATAGTGCTTCTGGGGCTTATCGGGACCGGCGCGTGGTTCGTACATGACAGATTAAGTGACAGGTCGGAACTTCTCTATCGGAAGAACAATAAGGTCTATAAGCTTGCGGGCAGAGAGAAGAGCAAGTTAACCTCTGATGTGTTTGATGAGGGATACGGATACAGATTCTTAAGCGGCGGGAAAGTATTGTATTACGTCGGCGATAATGATCTCAGATTGTATATGCTCGGTGAGGAGGACGGCAGGAAACTGGCACCGGGTGTATCGACGTATTGGGTCGATGAAAACGAAGAGAGTGTGGTGTGGCTTGAAGAAGACGGCAAGCTCTGTGCCCAGAAGCTCGATCTTGGTTCTGATGAAGAGAAGATAGATTCCAAAGCGGAAAAAGTAGAGTATATATCCGATGACCTTCAGAAGATCGTATATGTCAGGGGAGATGCCGTATATGTATATACGGGCTCAGGAGATCCCGTTGAGGTCGAAGACATGGGCGGTGACGGTCGTGTCATGGATACAGACGGTGATATTCAGATAATATGGACTGAGAGATCGGGAACCGACAGCGAGGATCTGAGTCTCATAATAGATGATGATATGGCCGAGGCGGATGCAGGAAAAACCGCACCCAAGATCGAGGATTATCAGCATAAGGAGATGAAGGACAGCTTCTGGGGCTTAAGAGAAGCTACCGTTACGGATAGTAAGTATTACGAAGAACTGGAAAAATATGAAGAGGTTCAGAAGCGCAATGAGATGAGAGAGCACTTAAGAGATGCACTCAAGGTCGGTAATATCCGTATCGTCTCATATTCGGTCAAGGATGATGAGGTCACTGAGTTATATGACGGCCCGGGAACAGGAGTGACATCAAGCAATCCGAGTGTCCTGTTATATGAGACATATGATCTCACCAACGTAAAGAGACGGAAGCTGAGCGAACTGATGGAGACGGAATACAGTGACATTCAGTCGGAGATGGAAGATATCCTCGGCTCATCCGTAAGGCTTATGATGTATAACGGCAAGGACAGTATTGCTCTCGACACCGGGGCCGCAGAGGGTTCGCACAATGCCCTGATAAGGTTGGTGGACGAAGAAAGCAAACGCGTCTATTTTACCATGACGGGAACATCGGATTCGAACAAGACGCCGCTGTATGTAAGTGATTACTCAAGCAATGACGGCAAGGTGGAGATCTATACAGAGGATATGGATATGACACTACTGTCATATAAGGGCGGTGCAATCTGCCTTAAGGATTTAAGCGGCACAACCGGTGACCTGTACTATGGCGATGAGAAGATCGCCTCGGATGTAACAGCCGGTTCCGTAAGCTGTTCAAAGGACGGCAGCATAGTGACATTCTATGAGCATTGTTCGTCGGATGGCAGCGGTGATCTGTGCATCTATTCGGGCAAAAAGGAAAAGATTGCGAACGACGTGTGCGACCACAGGGTCAATGAGCATAACGACATCGCTTATCTGGCGGATTATTCGACTGAGTCCGGGGAAGGCGAACTCAAGATATATAAGAACGGCAAGAGCACGGATGTGGATGATGACGTGCAGAAGATATATTACTATTAAGTCTTGAACCGGATCGCGGATCAAGTCTTGGAATGAGAGGGTTTGGAGATGTTCTGTGATAATTGCGGTACTGAATTAAAAGACAGCGCGAAATTCTGTCATAAGTGCGGGAAAAAGGTCTTCGTGCCCGGGGCGACCACCCCTGCGGTGAATGAGCCGGCAGAAGTTGTACCTGAACCGGCGGCACCTGCGGCTGCGAGTGCATCGGAGCCTGCTGCACCCGTTCCGGAGGTTGAAACTCCCGTGGCGGAGCCTGTTGCACCCGTTTCGGAGGTTGAAACTCCCGTGGCGGAGCCGGTTGTGAACGCGGCTGAACCGGTTGTGAGTGAGCCGGTGCATGAAGAGGCTGCAGCTCCTGTACCGGAGCCTGCTACACCCGCCCCTGAGGCAGCGGTCCCCGTACCGGAGCCTGCTGCAGAATATGAGCGCACTGAGATACTGACGGCACCGGAAGCAAGTGCGGTGTCGGATGCGGTTCCCAATGCCAATGAGGATCTTAAGCAGGCAACGGAACAGTTATTCAGCAAGGATCAGGGCGGTGTAACTCCTCCGCCTGTACCGGGGAAGAAAAAGGGCGGCAAGAAGGCACTTCTTACCATACTTCTCATATTGATCGTACTGGCACTTGCCGGTGTGCTCACATATCTGTTTGTTCCGGCCGTAAATGAGAAAGTATCCGCCGTATTTACCGGAAAAGGCAATATCGAATCCGATGAGGATACGGAGGAAACAGCCAAGGCGGATAAGAAAGATAAGAAGGATGAGAAAGATAATGAGAAGAAGAAATCCGAGAAGCATAAGGCGGGCGATGAAGAGGAAAGCTCAGAGGAAGTAGATGTAGAGAACAAAGTGTTCTCGGGTAAGAGAAAACCTGTAGACATCCAGGTAAGACAGGTTGATAACACGAACTTCCCGGAGGTTGCTCTGTATACCAATATCCTGGATGATTCGGGTAATACGGTCGAGGATATCAAGAATGAGGACCTCAACGTCAAGGAGATAAGCAAGGACGGCAGCATAATAGATGCATCCATAAGCGAAGTGTACAGGCTGATGGATCAGGATAAGATAAGCATCAATCTGGTCATGGATCAGAGCGGCAGCATGTACGGCGATGACAAGATGGGTCAGGCCAAGAATGCGGCCAAGGGTCTGGTCGGGAAGATGTCACTTACCAGAGGCGATCAGGTGGAGGTCATCTCCTTTGATGACTACGTATATCTGAAGCAGGAATTCACCGGGCAGCAGGATCTTCTGTACAGTTCCATTGATGCTATCGAAGCTAACGGCAGCACGGCTCTTTTTGATGCGTTGTATGCGGGACTGTATCAGACCAATATGGAGACCGGTGCCAAATGTGTGATCGGCTTTACGGACGGAGCTGAAAATGCCAGCAGCTATACCTATGATGATGTCGTTGGTTTGTCGAGAAATACGGGTATTCCGGTATATCTTATAGGTATAGGCGACGGGTATGATACTTCATACCTGCAGAGACTGGCCTCGGATTGTTCCGGAAGATATTACTCTGCTGACAATTCCAATCTTGAGACGATACTTGAGGATATCTATGTATCTATCTACAGAGAGCAGCAGGATTATTACGTAGTCAAGTATAAGACAACCAATACCGATGACAGGTTCGACTTCAGAGAGGTAGTGCTGGAGACTTCCGAGCAGTCACAATATGAAGGAACATATACCAAGGAATATGTCCCCGAGACGGATGTATCAAGCGCTAAGTTCGGTGACTACGCCTCTAAGGATTTCATGATAGATGATTCCGACACAAGGAGCGTTTCCGATTCCGATCTGGCCGGAATGAGTCTGGCGGAATTGAGGATCGCGCGTAACGAGATATATGCAAGGCATGGAAGACAGTTCAAGGATCCGCTGCTTAACCAGTGGTTCTATTCCAAGACCTGGTATCTTAACATAAGCAATAAGTATTCACCGCAAAGCTTCGATGCCATAAGACCGTCACCGCTCAGTTCGCTGGAACTTGCCAATGCCAATTATATCCTTGAGTATGAGAAGGATAAGATGGAGAGAGAGGATATATATCCCAATGCTTCCAATACGGAACTGGCTGAATACGATCTGGCTCTGAGTAAACCTGTACTGAAGAAAGCGTTATCGCAGCTTAACGGCTATTCAAAGACGGCTATACTTGAGGATAATAAGAAGAAGATAGAGGAAGCTCTGGCTCAGAGTGAAGTCTCATATTAAGCTAATATCGGACGGATGGAAGAAAAATATGTCATTCATCCGAAAAAAAGTGTCGTTTGTCAGATAATGAACCATGATGATAACGGATATAATATATTAGCCTCAGGAAATGTAAGACTCTGAATAGAGAGGTGATGAGTATGAGTAGATTTTCAGTAGATACTGATGCACTTAAGAATGCTGCGGGGCAATGCAGGTACATCAGTGAGAGTATTGGTGATCTTGCGGGAAGGATCGACCGGGTAAGATACGATATTGATGACAACATGGGCAGATACGCCGGCGTCATCAATGCTCTGGGAACATGTATCGCCAGCACATACCGATGCAGTTCCAAGGTATATTATTATGGCACGACCGGTGACTCTATAGCCAGGAGATATGTAAGGGCCGATCTTGAGATCCTGACACATCATTCCCGTGGGGAAGCGCCGGATTGGATTGGACTTGGTCTGAACGTTTTAAGCTCGTTTGGACCGGTCGGTGCACTTATCGGTGGCATAGGGAAGGCCGTTAAGGCGGGTGACACTTTAACAGCATGGGGTAAAGCCGGTCAGGGCGGCATTAAACTGGCGGATGGTATCAGAACAGCTATCAAAGAAGCAGCCAAGGCAGCGAAGAAGGGGAATGAATGGACCAGAGCTGACTGGGCAAAGGAACTGTTTGGCCTGAATAAGAATAAAACACTGGTGGACGTATTTGAGAATCAGCAGCTTGCAGGATTGGATGCGGCAAAAGCAGCCGGAGCAGGTGCATTCAAAAAGGCCATATGCAGTCCCGTGGCATGGTTTACAACCGCAATAGATAAAGCAATAGGCAATTACAACGAATACAAGCAAGGTGGAATAACCGTGGAAAGAGCCATCGGTGAATTCGGTGTCGAGACAGCATTTACCGTCTTAGAAGGAGCCGCGGTAGCAGCCGGCGTAACCGCTCTGGCCGCTGCAGCCGGGATAGCTGCTCCCGCAGTGGTAGTGGGTGCCGCAGCCGCAGGTGTTGTATGGGGTATAGACTGCATCAGTAAGAGCCTGACCGGTAAGGATCTGGCAGAGAATGTATCTGATTTAATCTTTGATACGGGCGAGAAGATAGCCAATGCCGTTGGTGATGCCAAGAAGGTGGTATCCGAAACTGTTGATAATGTTAAGAAGGGCGTATCTGCCGCATGGAACGGTATATGTAAAGCATTTTCTTTTGCATAGATTGATCATTGAAAACTATTATTAGGAGGAAAGTATGGAGATCAAAAAATTATTACCTATCGGAAGCATAGTAAGACTTAAGAGCGGAACCAAGAGACTTATGGTCATCGGTGTAATGCAGACTGAAGAGGGAACCGGTGATGAGTATGATTACCTTGGCGTGATCTATCCCGAAGGCAATCTCGGTGAGGAAGGAAGATTCCTCTTTGATCACAAGAATATTGACGAAGTTGTATTCAGGGGTTTTGAAGATGAAGAGAGAGATCAGTTCATCATCAATCTGGACAACTTCTATGCCAACAGAGGTAAGTCACAAGAGGCATAACAGCCGATCATAAGACAGTTTAAGCAACACTATATGCTGCCCTGCCGGGAGCATCCCGGCGGAGCAGTATATCTGTGGTTATGGGGAAGCCATGGATAGCAGATACAACAAAAAGTATTTTGGGAGCGGTTTATGAGTACTATTATCACTGTTTACAGTCACGATGCGTTTAAGAGCTTTCTTCTGCCTGCCATCAATGATGCGGATCATTCGATCCTTTTATCGGAGAGTCTTTTCAATACTTCCAAGGATATAGAACTGAAATTGGAGATAAGAGACGGGCGCTGGTTTTTTGTCTTCTCGGAGGACTATGATATCGAATATCTGACATCCGATGAAGACTGCTACATTAAGTCTTTAAAGGAAGACGTTGCGGACGGCAATAATGAAGGGTCAATCATTTTTTCTATGTGATAGCTCAGCCGCTGACCCGGCGGCATAGTACATTGACAGTTGCATAAATAAAGGATCAACCTTTACGATTGAGTTGCATCGTGACGGATGTAACAA